>Ga0070684_100003146_pt1 | contig 12319 bp, 8 predicted proteins | sample KBSC723LmetaG_FD_65653 | JGI IMG/M metagenome (GOLD analysis project Ga0070684, IMG submission 65653) | Corn rhizosphere microbial communities from Kellogg Biological Station, Michigan, USA - KBS C7.2-3L metaG | ecosystem: Host-associated > Plants > Roots > Rhizosphere ...
GGACGAACCCATGTTGCGGGAGCCCGAAGCAGAGGTGCTGGTAGGAGGCGTCGGGCAGGCGAGGACAGCGGGCGGCGGCGAAGCATTCGGCGCGGGCCGCGTCGCTCTCGCACGCGAACACCGCGCGCGCCGGCGACGAGATGTAGTCGATCTCGAGGCGCGACCGGCCGAGCGCGCCCGCGCCGATCACGCCGTCGATCTCGGGCTCCTCCGGACGGAGGTCGAACCGCAGACCCTGCAGATAGGGCGAGTCGTCGGCGATGATGGCGACCGGGATCTGCCCGGTCACTTCCAGGTAGGCGGCGCTGTTCTGCGCCTTGTCGGGCTCGCGCGGATCCGCGTCGCACGGCTGTGTGCACGCCGTCGTCTGGACCTGGTTCATGGCGTCCTGGACGATCTGAAACGACACCTGTTCCAGGCGGCGCGCACGGGCCAGCTCGACGCAGGGACCGGGATCCGTCGCGGGCCCGGTCTCGAGATCGACGAGCGCGTACTTCGGGAGCGTCGACCAGGTCGCCGGAATCGGCGTGGGCCAGGTCGCGATCAGCAGCTGACCGCCCGGGACCTCGACGGGCGCCGCCGCGGGGCCCAGCTGGCCGACCAGCTCGGCGACGATCCGCAGCCAGGCGGTGCGGCTGAGGACCATCGGGCCCACGCCGGTATCCAGCACCATCGCCAGGTCGATCCCCGTCTTTGTCCCCGGCGCCTCGGCGTCCTTCTCCTTGCAGCAGGTGACGGTCGTCGTCGGCATCGGGACGGGCAGGAAATCCTTCGGGACCGCGCAGGTGCGGAAGACGATGCGCGACGGCGATACGATCAGGGGCCCGCGCTGGCCCAGGAAGTCGGGATCGCCGTCCGCCGTCACCTCGCCGCCGCCCGCGAGGTTGAAACGGATGACGGCGTATCCGGAATCCTGGAGGAAGCCGAGGTCCGGTCCCAGGTGCGTCCAGATCGTCATCGACGAGCACAAGCCCGGAGGGGAGCCCGCGGGGCAGGTCGCGCCGAAGCGCATCTCGACCGAGTAGCGGCGAAGGATGTCGCCGGCGAGCACGCCGCCCAGCATGGTGCTCGGGTCGCCGACCGGTTGCAGCGGCATGCGCAGCACGCTGACGCCGCGAAACTGGCCGCGCACCGCCGCCATCGCCGGGGTGGCGATCGCCGTGGTCGCATCCAGCAGGTCGAAGCCCGCCTTCTCCGTCGCCGGTGTGCCCACGGGCGGCGGGCCGTTCAGCAGGGTCACCGACGCGCCCGTGCTGACCAGCATCTGGTAGGGCAGGGTCGGCGCGTCCGGGGACGCCGCCATCGCGATCAGAGCACCTTCGGTCCCCGCGACGCCGTTCCCCAGCGGCGCCCGGATCAGCGCGATCGGCAACGAATCGAAGACGGCCGAGAAGCTGTCACCGCAGCCGGCCGTCATCGCCGGCGCCGCGGCCGCCAGGCCGACGCCGAGCACGGCCGCCGCGCGCACGCCTATTCCTCCTTCTCGTCCAGCTTCTTCTTCATCTTCTTCATGAGGGCGTCGAAGCCCTCCTTGTTGATGATCTTGTTGAACTCGGCGCGGTAGTTCTCGAGCATGCTCTGCTCGTCGGTGACGACGTCGTAGACCACCCAGTGGTCTCCCTTCCAGAGCATCTTGTACTCGAGAGCGATCTTCACCTTCTTGCCGCGCGCGGTGGTGTTCAGCACGCCGGTGACGGTCGCCTCGCCGTCCTGCTTCGTTTCCTTGTCGTACTTGATGTTGTAGTTCGCGTTGCCGTGCACCTGCTTCAGGTAGCTGCGCTCGACGAGCTCGCGCAGCGTGTTCACGAACTCGTCGCGCTGCTTGACCTGGAGGCCGTCCCAGTGACGCGCCAGCGCGCGGCGCGCGAGCTCCGCGTAGTCGAGGAACGACCCGACCAGCTTGCGCACCTCGGTGCGCTGCAGCTCGGCTTCGGGCGACCAGTTCGGCCGGTTCTTCTGCAGGATCTTGTCGAGCTTCTCGTTCGACCTCTTCAGCTCGGCCATCGGGCTGGCCCCCGCGGGGGGCGGGTCGGCCTTGCCGGCGGCCGGCTTCTCTGCGCCCTTCTCGGCAGGTTTCTCCGTCGCCGCCTTCGGTTTCGCTTCGGCCTTGGCGTCCTTGGCGGCCGGCGCTGCCGCTGCAGGCAGCGTCAGAAAAGCGGCGGCGAGGATGACGGCGGGAAAGGGTCGTCGGGTCATGGCTAGTTAATAACAGTGACGGCCCCGAGTTCAAAGTTATGCAGCGTGAGGAGGTCGCCCTCTCTCGACGCGCGTGCTACCGTGGAGCCACGATGGGTGAGCGTGAACGCGACCCTCGCGGCCCAGTGGCAGACGGCTCCGGGTCCCCGGACGGCGCGCGCGTATTCGATTCCAAGGGCTGGCTGGCAGACACGACCGGCGAGATGCGCGACAGCTTCGCGCGCAACCGACGGGTCATCTCGTTCGCCGAATATCTGACGCTCTTCGCGGCGGATCCGGCCCGGCAGCTGCGCTCGGCCGGGCAGTACCTGCGCGACGTGTTCGATCACTTTGGCGCCGAGGCGGTGCGCACGCCGCGCGGGGTGATGACGCGGTGGCGCCTCTTCGACTGCCCGTTCGACGGCGGCAAGGACGCGCTGATGGGGCAGGAGGAGGTTCAGTCGGCGGTGTACCGCCTGATCTCGAACTTCGCGCGCGAGGGGCGGACGAACCGCCTCATCCTGCTGCATGGCCCGAACGGCAGCGCCAAGTCGACCTTCGTCGCGTGCATGCAGCGCGCGATGGAGCACTACTCGACCCTCGACGAGGGCGCGCTCTACAAGTTCAACTGGATCTTCCCGTCGCAGAAGCTGACCAAGGGCGGGATCGGCTTCGGCGGCGGCCTCGAGCACGGCGGCGGCGGGCAGGAGACGTACGCTTACCTCGACGACGATCTGATCGAGTCGAAGATCTCCGACGAGATGCGGGACCACCCGCTGCTGCTGTTGCCGCGGTCGAAGCGGCGCGACCTGATCGGCCACCGCCTCAGCGCGTCCGATCGGCAGGGCTTCCGGCCGGCCGACTATCTGCTGCGCGGCGATCTGTCGCACCGGAACCGGCAGATCTTCGAGGCGCTGCTGTCCTCGTACCACGGCGATCTCGCGAAGGTGCTGCGGCACGCGCAGATCGAACGCTTCTTCGTGTCGCGGCGTTACCGACAGGCGGCGGCGACGGTCGAGCCGCAGCTGGCGGTCGATGCGCGATCGAAGCAGCTCACGATGGACCGCTCGCTCGCGTCATTGCCGCCCGCGCTGCAGTCGCTGACGCTGTACGAGTATCAGGGCGAGCTGGTCGACGGGAACCGCGGCGTCATCGACTTCGCGGATCTGCTGAAGCGGCCGATCGAATCGTACAAGTACCTGCTGGGCACGGTGGAGCAGGGGCGCGTGTCGCTGGACGTCGCCAGCCTCGAGCTGGACACGATCTTCATCGGTTCGTCGAACGAGGGGTACCTGGCGGCGTTCAAGGAGATCCCGGAGTTTCAGTCGTTCAAGGGCCGGATGGAGCTGGTGCGCGTGCCGTACCTGCTGGACTACCGGATCGAGCAGAAGATCTACGAGGCGCAGATCAAGGTCGCGCACGCCGAGTCGGGCAAGCACGTCGCGCCTCACGTCGCGTGGGTGACCGCGCTGTGGTCGATGCTGACGCGGATGAAGAAGCCGCTCGCCGAGAAGTACGGCAAGACGCTGTCCGACCTGGTCGTGAAGCTGGGGCCGCTGGAGAAGGCGCTCCTGTACGCCGACACGATCACGCCCGAGGGGCTGTCGACGGAGCAGCAGCGCGAGCTGGTGTCGGGCGTCGAGAAGATCGCGCGCGAGTCCGACAACTACCCGAACTACGAGGGCCGGACGGGCGCGTCGGCGCGCGAGATGAAGCTGGTCATCATGAACGCGGCGCAGAGCCCGCGGTACGCTTGCCTGTCGCCGTTCGCGATCTTCGACGAGCTGGAAGAGCTGGTGCGCGGCGTGACGGTGTACGAGTTCCTGAAGCAGGAGCCGCTGCCGGGTGGCTTTCACGAGAACCGGAAGTTCATCTTCCAGGTGCGCGACCAGCTGATCGACAAGATCGACGACGAGGTGCGGACGTCGATGGGGCTGGTCGACGAGCGGCGCTACATGGAGCGCTTCGAACGCTACGCCGCCCACGTGTCGTACTGGGTGAAGCACGAGAAGGTGCCGAACCCGATCACGGGACGCGACGAGGACCCCGACGAGGACATGATGGCGGAGGTCGAGCGCATCCTGCAGGTGAGCGGGCGGCGCGATGAGTTCCGGCGCGAGGTGATCAGCCGCATCGGCGCGTGGTCGATCGATCACCCGCGGCAGAAGCCGGACTACGACGCGATCTTCCCGCGCCCGATCGCCGAGCTGCGCGAGTCGTTCTTCGAGGAGCGCAAGAAGCAGGTCCGGAAGATCAACGAGGACCTGCTGATCTTCCTGGCCGACGGGCCCGCGAACATGCAGCCCGACGCGGCGGCGGCCGCCAGCGCGACGCTGGCGACCATGAAGTCACGCTTCGGCTACTGCGAGAACTGCGCGAAGGACGCCGTCCTCGCGCTGATCCGCAAGCGCTACAGCTGATCGCGGACCCCTCACCCTAACCCTCTCCCCGCTTCGCGGGGCGAGGGGACCAGAGTCAGCTCTGGCTGTCTCTCTCTCCCGCAAGCCCCGCAAGCGGGAGAGGGGGCGAGGCTAGGGGGCGCCGCGGACGGGGAGCGGGGAGGGGGCGGGGGGCGGCGTCGCGGGCGTGGCGGAGGCGGTCAGTTCCTTGCCGGCCGACGCGAGGCGGTCGGCCGTCTCCAGCAGGCTCTGCGCCAGGTCGCGCGTCAGCGGCTGGTCGCGCGCGATGCTGCGCGACACGTCGCGGCCCCGGCGGCGCTCGTCGGCCGATGCCGGGTTGGCGACCGCGTGGCGGTAGTCCAGCGTGTGCAGCATCTGCAGGCGAATCGTGTCGACGACGCGCGCGAGCAGGTCGCGCTCGTCGGTGCCAAGCGCTGTCGGCGGCCACTCGCGCCAGCCAGTCGGTCCCAGCACCCACAGGCGTCCGGGCTCGCCGAAGGCCGCCGCCTTGGTCAGATCCTCGATGACGGCGAGGCGCCGATCGTCCAGCGGAAACTGCCGTCCATAGACGTGGTACAGCAGCACGCCGTCGTTGATCTCGGCGCGCACGACCAGGCCGCCGAAGTCGAACAGCGGCAGCGTGCCGGACGCGAGCCCGTCCTTGATCCGGCCGCGCTCGACGATCCCCAGGGCGCCGGGCGCGCCATCGGCCGCGATCGCGCGGGGGATGCGGCGCTTCTTCTTCATGAAGTCGGTGAGCTGATCGATCCCGACGACGACGTTGAGCGCGCCATGGCCCTTGTAGCCGGCGTGATAGACGCCGACCAGCTCGAGCTCGCGCGACCGGCATGACGCCGCCAGCACCGGGCTGCCCGAGTTCCCTTCCGAGAGGAGCGCATCGACGACGAAGTCGACATGGTCCCAGCCCTGTTCCTGGTCGCGGTCGTACGGGTTCACGACCTTGCCGCCGGACACCGCCTGCATCACGCCCAGCGGGAAGCCGCGCACGGCGACCGCGTTGCCCTGGCGCAGCCCCGCGCTCTTGCCGATCTTGTATGGCAGCACCGTCAGCTTCTGGCCCGCCGCCTTCAGGATCGCCGCGTCCAGCAGCGGATCGACCGCGATGCGCGTCAGCACGATCTGGCCGGGGTCGAAGTCGTCGCGCTCGTCGCGCACGATGCGCAGCTTGTCCTCGACGCGCTTGCAGCCGTCGGCGACGCCGTCGATCCGGTGGAGCGAATCGGTCACCTCCGGCCACACCGCGACGTGCTCGTTCGTCATCAGATAGGTGTCGCCGCCCGAAATCTCGTAGGCGAACGCGGTCCCCAGCTCGCTGGCCTGAACCCGCCGGCGTCGCAGCTTTCCGTCGGGCCCGAAGAACGGGCACTCGTACTTCGCGGTGCTGCGAACCAGGTAGCTGTACTGGCTCCTCGGACCCTGTTCCAGGTCGCGCGTGCGCAGCGATTGGACCTGCAGCGAGTCGGCGTACTCGCCCTCGCACATCATCGCGGTGCTCGCCGACAGGCGTGACCGGGTCACGAGATCGAATCCGATCCCGATCACGATGAGCGCCCCCAGCAAGGGCAACCAGCGGGTCAGCCAGCCGGAAATCAGTCGTAACTTCATCCGGAGCCTGGGTTTGATCGTACCATGGGCCCGCCCATTCTCCCCACAACCTAGCGAACCCGATGGCCAAGACACCGACGGCGACACAGCACGAGATCATTCGAGCGGCGGTCGCGCTCGCCACGAAAAGCAGCGTCGATCACCTGCTGTATGTCGGTGACTTGCCGCTTCCCGAGGAGACGTTCCGGGGCAAGCCGCGCGCGCGGAAGAAGCTCGTCCAGGCGGTGGTCGGCATCAGCCAGCGCGAGGTGATCGAGGCGGCCGGCATCCCGGTGCTGCCGCTCCCCGACTATGATCTCGGGCGGCCCGAGAAGCTGAAGATCGCGCTCGTGAGCGGTATCGCGCGCGGCCTCTATAAGGAAGGCGACGTGGTGGTTGGGCTGCTCGCGCGCAAGCCCGCGGCGATGCCTGATTCGATCCTGGTCGTGACCGTGGGCCAGGAGGAGGAGGACGGCTCGTTCGGGTTCCTGCAGGCCGAAGGGGTGTCCGCGGGCGTGATGGACGCGCTGCTCGAGCTGGCGGTCAGCATCGGCGTCGAGGGCTGGGAGGGGCGGCCGGTGGGCGCGCTGTTCGTCGTAGGCGATTCCAGCACCGTCATGGAGAAGTCGCGACAGCTGACGCTGAACCCGTTCCAGGGCTACTCGGAAGACGAGAAGAACATCATGAACCCCGACGTGCGGCACGCGCTGCACGCGTTCGCGGTGCTGGACGGCGCGTTCATCGTGCGCGAGGACGGCGTCGTCGTCGCGGCGGGCCGCTACCTGAACTTCGACGAAGAGAAGGAGCTGGACGTCCCCCTCGGTCTCGGCGCGCGTCACATGGCCGCCGCGGGCATCTCGCGCGACACGGAGGCGATCGCCATCGTCGTGTCGCAGACGTCGGGCTCGGTGCGCGTGTTCCGGCGCGGGAAGGCGGCGCTCGAGCTCGCGCCCCGCGTGCGGCGATCCTAGGAATCAGCCGCTATTTGCGGGGGTCTGCGCTTCCAGATACGATGGCGGCAGTGCGTACAGCATCCTTCAGCCTCGTGGTGGCTGCCCTGATCGCGTTCGCCGCCGCGCCGGCGCAGGCGCAGGACGCCGAGAAGGCCCGCCAGCTTTTCCAGCAGGGGTCGAAGTACTACGACCTCGGGCAGTTCGATAAGGCGATCGAGGCCTGGCAACAGGGCTACGACCAGAAGTCCGATCCCGGGTTCCTCTACAACATCGCGCAGGCATACCGGCAGAAGCAGGACGCCGCCAAGGCGATCTTCTTCTACAAGGGCTACCTGCGGAACTCGCCGAAGGCCCACAACCGGGCCGACGTCGAGCAGAAGATCGCGGCGCTGCAGAAGCAGCTGGACGCCGGCACACCCGCCAACCCGCCGAACAACACGACGCCGCCGCCCAACAACACGGGGACGCCGCCGAACAACACGACGACGCCGCCCAACAACGGGTCGACGGTGACGCAGATGTCCCCGACCGAGCCGCCGCCGGGACCCGAGGTGGTCGTGCAGCAGCCGCCGCCCAACTTCGCGGACGCGGCGACGCCGACGATCCTGCGGCCCGCGCCGCCCCCGACGGCGGTCGCCAGCGGGCGGCTCGAGATCACGGGCGCCATCGGACCGGCGTTCTGGTCGTCGGGCGTCAACGGCGAGGCGAAGCCGTCGTTCGTGCTGAAGCCGGGGATCGCGTACTACTTCGGCCAGCCGATGTCGCGCCTGCGCTTCCGGGCCGGCGCGTTGTTCGGCCTGACGTTCATGGGCGCGAACGAGGACGGCTCGAACGTCTACTTCCTGTCGGTCTTGCTGGACCCGGGCCTGGAGATCCGGCTGACGTCGTCGGGGCGGTGGTACGGCTTGCTGGACCTGGGACTCGGCATTCAGATGCTGACCGGCCTGGAGCCGCGGTCGAGGTTGCTGGCCGCGAACGAGACGCTGACCGTGAACGGTGTGCAAGGTCTGTTCGAGACCCGCGTCGCCGCCACCGTCGGGTATCGGTGGCTGCCCGACCTGGCGGTGTTCACGTCGCTGGCGAGCAGCGACAGCAAGCAGAAGCAGCACTTCTACGCCCCGATCACGCGCGCCGAATGGCTGTTTGGCGCCGCTTACCGATTCTGATCCTGGACGACGCGCTAACATTCCGGCTGCCATGCAGTGCGTGATCCTGGCGGGCGGACTCGCGACGCGCATGCGGCCGCTCACCGAGCGGATCCCGAAGGCGCTGATTCCTGCCGGCGGACGCCCGTTCGTCGACCACCAGCTGGCGTGGCTGGCCGGGCACGGCGTGACGGACGTGGTGATGTGCATCGGCTACAAGGGCGACGCGATCCGCGCGCATCTCGACGCCGGCGTGGGTGGCAGCCACGGCCTGCGCATCCGGTTCGTCGACGAGGGTGAGCATCTGCGCGGGACCGCGGGCGCGCTGCGACTGGCTCTGGAGGCGGGCGCGCTGGAAGAATCGTTTCTGGTGACGTACGGGGATTCGTTCCTGCCCATCGACTTCCGGGAGGTGTTTCGCGCCCACGCAGACGCGGGGACGCCGGCGCTGATGACTGTCTTCCGCAACGACAGCCGCTGGGACAGCAGCAACGTGATCTTCGACGGGCGGATGGTGACCCTCTACGACAAGCAGCGGCGGACCCGGCCGGCGGCGGACTTCGCGTTCATCGATTACGGTCTCTCCGTGCTGTCGCGGCAGGTGATCGCCGACGAGGTGCCAGCCGGCGTCGCCGACCTGGCGGCGCTGTTTCATGCGCTCAGCGTGCGCGGCGCGCTGGCGGGCTTCGAGGTGACGCAGCGCTTTTACGAGATCGGCTCGCCGGCGGGCCTGGAGGACTTCGAGCGGTGGCTGAAGCAAAACGCCTGATCCTGCTCGACCGCGACGGCGTGCTGAACGCGCTGATCGACAACCCCGCGGAGCCGCGTCCGGACAGTCCGCTCAGCACCGCGCAGGTCGCGGTCTTCGGATGGGTGCCGGCGGTGCTTCGCGATCTGACGAGCGCCGGGTTCGGGCTGGCGATCGCGACCAACCAGCCGGCGGCGGCGAAGGGGAAGACGACGCGCGCCGCGCTGCAGGCGGTGCACGCGGCCGTCGTCCTCGAGGCCACGTCCGCCGGCGGCGTCATCCTCAGCTCTCACATCTGTTACCACCGCGCCGAGGACGCTTGCACCTGCCGGAAGCCCGCGACCGGGCTGCTCGCGGAGGCGTTCGCGCGAAATCCGGGATACGACCTGGCCTCGTCGTGGATGGTGGGGGATCGCGCGCCCGACATCATCGCGGGCGCGGCGTTCGGTGTGCAAACCGCGCTGGTGGGCGACGTCGCGCGCGCGGATCGCGACCTGCTGGCGGCGCGCGAGCTGAAGCCGACGTTCGAGGGCCGCGACCTGCGCGACCTGGCCGCGCACCTGGGGGTCAGCGGCAGACGCTGAGCTTCGCCACCAGGCTGCGCAGCAGCGTCGGGTTGTGTTGCTCGAAGTGGCGGAAGTAGCCGCCGAAGCCGAGCAGCACGCCCGCGACGATCGTCGCCAGCGCGAGCAGACCGTACGTCCAGGCCATCACCCGGCGGCCGCGCGCGCTGGACGGGGCGGCGAGCAGTCGCCAGCCGCCGAAGATCGCCAGCAGGACGACGCCCGACGCGAAGTCGTGCTCGTAGCGCATCGTGGTCACGTTCAGGATCAGGAACGGCGCCGCGCCGGCGACGGTGAGGATCAGCGCCACCCACAACCAGTTCATGCGCGTCATCAGGCGGGGCGCGTCGGCGAGCGCGCGGGCGAGGCGCACCCGCCCGGCGGCGACGACGCCCGCGACCAGCGCCAGCACCGTGAAGGGCGCGACGGTCAGGAGGCCGATGGTCGGTTCCGCGCTGTGGTGGTCGGGCGAGAACGGGATCGACAGCCAGCCCGGGACCGACAGGCGCAGGGTGTTCCAGCCGGACGACAGGAACGGGAACCAGCACGTGAATCGGGGCGGGGCGATCGAATAGGCGTAGACGTCGGGCAGCAGGAAGCGGGGCCCGGCGAGGAAGTAGGGATAGGTCATCACGTAGCTGCGCCCGAACTCGGTCCAGCTGCCGAAGCGGATGTGGTTGCAGATCAGCAGGGCGATCCCGATCGTGCCGGCGGGGACGAGCGCCGCGGCGGCGACGCCGAGCAGCCCACGCCTCGGATCGCCCGCGCGGCGTTCGCGAAGCTGCCAGGCGCGCCAGAGTCCCGTCAGGATCGCGAGCGCCGCGATCGTCGGGATCAGGTTCAGGCGCGAGCCGCCCGCGAGACCGAAGGAGAGGCTCGCCAGCGCCAGCCAGGTGGTCGCCGCGCGCCGCGCGCCGAGCGCGCGATAACCCAGGTACAGCCCCGCGATCGTGAACGCGACCCCGCCCATGATCGCCGCCTCGTAGACTCCGGCGCGCGCCAGTATGAACGGCGTCGGGTTCGCGACCGCGAACACGAGCATCGCCAGCGCCACTGCCCAGCGCGGCGGGCGGCGCGCGGCGCTGCGGGCGACATCGCGGATCAGCAACGTGCCCGCGACCAGGCGGATGATGCAGAACGCGAACGTCAGCGAGTTGTCGGGGACGCCCGGCGTGTGGAACACCGCCTTGATCGCCGCCGCGATGAACGCCGGCACCAGGCCCCAGTAGAGATAAAGGTGGCCCTGGTAGTAGCTGTGATCCCAGCGCCAGAACGGCATATTCGCGAGGTCGTACGGGTTCTTCAGCGCCATCAGCGCGGGCGACGGCGCCTCGGGCAGGTACAGGTGCCCGTGCAGGATCCCTTCGGCCTGCGCGTCGTAGAACGCCGACCAGACGTGCCAGCGCGTGAAGTGGCCCGCGGAGATCACGAACACGTAGTACGCCGCGACGACCAGCCACAGCCCGACCAGCGGCGCCAGATCGCGCACGCGCTGCCCGCGGGTCGTCGACGGCGCGCCGGTCATTTGCGCAGATACAGGCGAAACGCGGCGTAGGCGCGAATCTGGCGGAAGTCGCGGTTCAGCCGGTCGGTGGTGGGGCCGTCGGGCAAAGCGTCGTGTCCGAAGAAGACGACGTTCGCGTCGTCGAGCAGCGACCACACGTTGTGCGGCGGCACGCTGGTCCGCGAAGGCGCGGCGTAGTGCTGCTTGTCGGGCGGCACCTCCTCGCAGGTCGACAGCGCCTCGATCGGGTAGAGGCCGTCGGCGTAGCGGCCGAGGCCGGCGACGAGGATCCGATACGGCGCGATCGGTGGGGGCGGGGTGGGTGGCAGCGCGACGACGCTCATCGCCCCGAAATGGCGCGCGGCCTGCGCGTAGCCGTCGACGAGCGCGTCGAAGATCACCTCTTCCTGCTTCGAGCGCGCCGTCGGCGACACCGGCAACCACGCGACGTGCGTGACACCCAGCGCGCGCAGCCGCTCGTAGAGATCGCGCGGCGTCCGGTACAGCCGGTAATCGAATTGCCCCTGGAACCCGATCCAGTCGAGGACCACCGGCTTGTCGATGCCCAGCGTCGCGTGCGCGTCGTGCAGCATCAGGAGCGCATCGCCGGGCAGCGCGTTCCCCAGCGCGACGAATTCCCGGCGGTACTTGCCCAGTGTCTCGGCCGTCCGACCGCCGATGGTGCTGCCGAGCAGGTTCGCGGCGCCGCTCATGCGTTCGGCACCTTGAAAGTAGATGTTCCCACCCCAGACGACCTGGACGGCCACCAGCGCGGCGACGCCGACGCGCGCGTAAAAGCCTGCTTCCCAGGCGCGCACCAGGACGGCCGCCGTGATCACGATGAGCGCCGGCGTCACGCCCTGAAGGTTTCGGTCGACCTGGTACGTGACCGCCCACGCGAGGACCGCGCCCATCGCCAGCAGCGCGCCCAGCCAGAGGCGGCGCGCGTCGCGCAGCAGGAACAGGAACGGCAGCGACAGCGTGAACGCGGAGCCGAACACGGGCAGCCCGTTGACCCAGGAGTAGTGGGGGACGAACGAGAACGTGAACAAAACCTTCAGGCCGGCGGCGAGCCTCTCCAGCAGCGGCTCGGGCGGCAGATAGCGCCAGTCAGCGAGCATGTACTTCACGATCGTCGACGCGCCCTCGACCGTGGGCGTGCTCGCCGTGAACACGTCCTGAAGCAGCGGGTAGACCGGGTTGCGGAAGAACACGAGGTTGCTCGCG
>Ga0070684_100003149_pt1 | contig 12314 bp, 10 predicted proteins | sample KBSC723LmetaG_FD_65653 | JGI IMG/M metagenome (GOLD analysis project Ga0070684, IMG submission 65653) | Corn rhizosphere microbial communities from Kellogg Biological Station, Michigan, USA - KBS C7.2-3L metaG | ecosystem: Host-associated > Plants > Roots > Rhizosphere ...
GGCGAGCAGCAGCGTTCCGCCGTCAGCATCGAGAAGGCGAGGCGTGAGCTCGGATGGACACCACGCGTGGATCTTCACGCCGGCCTCGAGGAGACGTTCTCCTTTTTCGCTGCGCGGTTCGGGCGGGAGCGTCAGCCGACGTGATCGTGCTCGCGTACTTGCAGATCGGCAGGGCCGCTCCGACGACGCCGTTGGAGATGGTCATGAATGCGACGCTCGTGACGAAGATCGTTCTGGTCGTTCTCGCGGTGCTGTCGCTGCTCAGCTGGGCCGTGATGTTCGGCAAGTGGATCGAATTCCGACGCGTGCGCAGCGCGGCCAACGCGTTCATCCGGAGCTTCGATCGAGCGCAGTCGCTCGAGGAGGTCGCCACACTCGCGAAGCACGCCAAGGCGAGCCCGTTCACACGCGTGTTCAATCGCGCGGTGCAGTTTCTGTCGCAGACGAAGCCCGCGCTGGCGGCGTCGCCGGAACGGACGGCGCGGCTCAGCGGCTCGCAGGTCGAAGCGTTGCGCCTCGTGCTCGACGCGGAGACGAATGCGGAGCGCGATACACTCTCGCGCTTCGTTCCGACCCTCGCGACGATCGGCTCGGTCAGCCCGCTCATCGGGCTGCTCGGTACCGTGCTCGGCGTGATCTCGGCGTTCACCGGCATCGCCACACAGGGCTCAGGGAACATTGCAGCGGTGGCGCCGGGTATTGGAGACGCGCTGATGGCTACCGCGGCCGCTCTGGCCGTGGCCATTCCGGCCGTGTTCGGGTACAACATCTTCGCGAACCGCGTGAATCGGCTGGATAGTGAGCTCGAGGGATTCGGCTCGGAGCTCATCGCGCTGATGGTTCGGGAAGGGAGGATCTAGCAGCATGGCGCACCGTCGTCGCGGAGAACGCACGCCGCTCAACGCGGAGATCAACGTCGTGAGCCTCATCGACGTCATGATGCTGCTCATGGTGATCTTCATGATCACCGCGCCAATCATGCAGGGCGGAGTGGACGTGAAGCTGCCGACGGCGGAAGCAAAACCGCTCGATTCAAAGGGCGGGATGGTCGTCACAGTGAACAGGCAGGGTCGGATTTTCGTCGACGAATCGGAGATGAGCTTCGACGCGTTCCGTGCCTCGTTCAAGGCGCTGGCGGGCAAGCGCGGGGCGCAGGGGGTATATCTGCGGGCCGACGAAGGCGCGAACTACGGCTCGGTGGTGCGCGTGCTTTCGGTGATGCGCCGGGCGGGTGTGGGCGACATCGGTCTCGTCGCGGAGCCGATGGAGGCGAAGTAGTGCTTCGCCCTCAGAGTGGCGCGCGGTTAGGCGGCCCGCTCGGCGTCTCTGCGCTGCTACACGCGTCGATCATCGCCGCGGCGATCTTCGCGCGTCCCGCTCCACCGAAGGCGCTGCCGCCGGTGTACAGAGTGAATCTGATCGCCGCGCCTCCGGGGCCACGCGCGATTGGTGAAGTGACGCCCCAGCCCGCACCAGCTCCGCCACCTACTCCCGCACCGCCGCCACCGCGCGCGGAAACGAATCCGCGAGACATGCCGGCGCCCGCGAAGCCGAAGCCCACACCGCGAAAGCCGACGCCACCCGCCACGCCGACGGTCGCGAAGAAGGCCCCACCGAAGACCGAGCCGCTTCCAAAGGCCGGCGGGGGACCAACAGGCGGTGCGGGGACCGACGTCGCCAATGTGAAGATCGAAGGCGTCGAGTTCACCGACGGTGCGTATCTGAACAACATCGTCAGGCAGATCGCGGTGCGCTTCAATCCGCGGAATCCGGGCGCACTGAAGGCGGAGGTGTTCTTCATCATCAGGCGTGATGGATCTATCGGCGAGTTCCGGTTTCTCACCAAGTCCGGTGTGTACGCCTTCGATCTCGAGGCGCAAGGCGCCGTCGAGTCGGCGGGTTCGGCGAGGGCGTTCGGTCCGCTCCCCGCGAATTATGTGAACGACTTCCTTCCACTTATTTTCAGCTTTGATCCGTCTCTGATTCGCTGATGACCCCACTGTTTCGCGCGGCACTGTTCGTTGCCGCGATCACAACCATCCCGATCACGGGCCTCGCAGCCCAGGACACGCTGCGGCTCGTGCTCCGCTACGACCCGAACACAAAACCGGGCGTGCTCGTGTTGCGCATCCCGGGTGTGAACGGTGACTCGCTCCGCGCGATTCTGCAGCGCGACTTCGACAACGGCGATCGCATCAACGTGGTCGCCGCTGATGAGACCGGGTTCCCCGACGCTCCAACGGCCGGGAAGAACGGCAACTATCCGCTGTACGCGAAGCTCGGGGCGGTGGCGCTCGTGCAGGCGACACCAACGGCCACGGGTCTGCACGTCGCGGTGCACGACGTCGCGCAGCAGAAGGTCGCACGGGTAAAAGACTTCATCATCGACGGCGCACCGAACTCACGCGACTGGCGCATGTCGGTGCATAACGTGTCCGACGAGCTCGAAGCGTGGGTCACCGGCGCGCGCGGAATTGCGGCCACGCGCGTCGCGTACGTGCACGGGCTGCGGAACGGCCGCATGTACGTGGTCGACAGCGACGGAGCATTCCCGACGCCTGTCGGCGACGACTCGGGCGTGATGTCGCCAAGCTGGCACCCAAAGGGAACGCACCTCGCGTATTCCGTGGTGACTGCACGCGGCTGCTGCCAGATCTACGTGCTGGACCTCGCATCAGGCGATGCACGACGGATCGAGGCAGTCGGCGGTGGATTGAACAGCACACCGGTTTTCGCGCCGGACGGTGCAGTCATCGTCTACACGCATGGGGAGGAGTCGGGCACGGATCTCTTCGCGACAACGGTGTTCGAGCGCGGGCCGGCGCGTCGCATCACCGTGGGTCGCGGGTCGGACAACACGAGTCCAACGTTCAGCCCGGACGGGCGACGGCTCGCGTTCACGTCGGGTCGACTCGGGCATCCGGAGATATATATTAGCGACGCCGACGGTACGAACCCGCAGCCGTTGACGTACAGTGTCGGCGATCAGAACTATCGCGCAAACCCCGACTGGTCACCTGACGGCCGACTGGTCGCGTACCAGTCGCAGCAGGCCGACGGGTCGTTCCAGTTGAACACGATTTCGCTGCGCGACCACAGTGTGAAGCAATTGACGAGTGATGGGAGCAATGAGGACGCATCGTGGGCGCCCGACAGTCGTCACATCATTTTCTCGTCGACGAGGACGGGATCCAAGCAGCTGTTCGTCATCGACTCAGAATCCGGGCGGTGGCGGCAGTTGACGCGAAACGGGGGTGTGCGTCTTCCTGCATGGTCCCCCCCGTTGACGCGGTAGACCATTCCTTTCCTTCCTCCCACTGTAATTCGGAGAGATCATGCATCGTGCTTCTCGAATCGTCTCGTTGTCGGTCATCGGTCTCGTCGCGCTGGGCGCCTGCAAGAAGAAACCGGAAGTTGCGCCCGCCCCAGCCGAACAGCCCGCTCCTGCGCCACAGCCAGCCCCGCCGCCGCCGGCACCAACCCAACCCACATGTGATGCCGCATGCGTGGAGGCGCGTAATAATGCCGCCAAGGCCGAAGCGATCCGGGCTGCAACGGCTGCGTTGACCACAACGATCTATTTCGAACTCGATCGTTCGGATATCACCGACGATTCGCGCGCGAAGCTCGATGCGAAGGTTCCTGTGCTCAGCCAGAACACCGGCGTTCGGATCCGCATCGCGGGCCACACCGACAGCCGGGGCTCGGATGAGTACAACCTGGCACTCGGGCAGCGCCGCGCCGCCGCCGCGAAGCGGTATCTCACCGATCGCGGTATCGACGGGAGCCGAATCGAGATCGTAAGCTTCGGTGAGGAACGTCCAACGTGCACCGATGAATCTGAGGGCTGCTGGTCGCGCAACCGGCGCGATGAGTTCGAGATCACAGGCGGCCAGATTACCGCGGTGCAAACATCCAGCAGGTAGCGAATGATTCGTTTCGCTCTTCGGCTCGCACCCGTCGCGCTCGCGCTGGCGACGGGTGCATGCTTCGCCACCCGGAATGACGTCCGCATTCTCCAGGACGACATCACGAAATTCCGGACGTCGCAGCAGACCGCCGACTCCGCGCGCGCAGCTCAGCTAGCCCAGGTCACCGCGACGCTGGGCGAGGTCAACGACTCGCTGCGCGCGACGAGCGCGCGCATGGCGCGATGGCAGGCGAACGCGCAGGGCGACATTCGCAACATTCAGGAGCAGTTGGTGCAGATTCAGGAGCTGACGGGCGCGAGCCAACAGCGACTGCTCGATCTTCGTCGGGACCTCGAGGAGAAGAGCGCGCCACCACCTGCGCCGATCCCCGGGGACACGACGCGCGCCGCAGTGGTCGCGCCCGCGTCCGGCGCGCCCGGGCCTGCGACGCTCTACAAGCTTGCCTTCGACCAGATGAGCCGCGGCAGTCACAGCACGGCGCGGAGCGGCTTCCAGACGCTGCTCGAGCAATATCCCACATCCGATCTGGCACCCGATGCGCAGTACTACATCGGCGAGACGTTACAGGCGGAAGGGAACACCGCCGGCGCTGACTCGGTATTCTCGTTGGTCGTTTCGAAGTACCCGAGCGCGCCGCGCGCGGCTACGGCGCTCTACAAGCACGGGCTCTTTCTGCAGAAAGCCAAACGTACCAGTGAAGCCCGCCAGGCGTTCCAGACCGTCATCGACAAGTACCCGCGCTCCGATGAAGCGGCGCTCGCCCGCGAGCAACTCCGACCAGGTAGCGAATAGTCGCGGCGCCGGGAGGTTATGATGGCGTCGACCAACGACAACGCGGAGATGCCGTTCCTCGATCACCTCGAGGAGCTCCGGTGGCGAATCATCTGGTCGCTGATCGCGGTGGTGCTCGGCGTCGTTGCCGCGTTCATCGTCCTGCAGCAGTTCGACATCTTCAAATTTCTCGAACGGCCGATCCTCCCGTATCTCCACGGGAACAAGCTCAAGTACACACATCCCGCTGACCCGTTCTCGGTCCTGATCTCGGCGTCAGTGACGATCGGGATCGTGCTCGCCCTGCCGGTCATCCTGTATCAGGTCTGGGCGTTCCTCGCGCCCGCGCTGTACAAACACGAGAAACGCGCTGTCCTCCCCGTGATCTTCGGCGCGATCGTGCTGTTCGTGTCGGGCGTCGCGCTGTCGTTCTACGTGGTGCTGCCGCTCGCCATCGGTTGGCTCATGCAGATCGCGGCAAACACCGACGCTCTCGAGCCGATGATCACGTACCGCGAGTACTTCAGCTTCGCGGTCAACATGTCGCTCGCGTTCGGGCTGTGTTTCGAGTTGCCGATCGTGATTCTGCTATTGGCGACGCTCGGCATCGTGACGCCGGAATTTCTGCGACGGTATCGACGCCATGCGCTGGTGCTGTGCGTCGTCGCGGGCGCGCTGCTGTCACCGGGCGATCTGGTCTGGACCACGCTCCTGCTCGCCGCGCCGTTGTATCTGCTCTACGAGCTCAGCGTCGTGCTGACGGTGATCGTCTATCGGCGCCGGCGAAAGCGTGAGGCGCAGCGCGCGGCCGAGGAGGCCGCCGAAGCGAAGGCGAATGAGCGAGAGCCACAGCGACTCGCGACGGAGCCGTGGGAAGGCGACGTGACGTCCAGCGCGTCGCGCGGCTCGTGAGCGCTCGTCGGCGCATGCTCGTTAGGCGCTGGCGGCTCGTGGGCGGCGTCTTTGGTCTGGTCGCCGCGGCGGTCGCGATGCCCGCGGATGCACACGCTCAGGTGCGTCGCGACACGACCGCTCGTCGCGACACCACGCGCTTGCCGGGCGACACGATCCGTGCTCCCGGCGATACGAGCCGGGCGCGTCGCGACAGCGTGAACTCCGACAGCACCGCCAAGCTGAAAGTCGAGTGGGCGGAGCCCGACTCCGTCATGACCGAGCTGATGAAGCGCGAGGGGTACACGACGACCAAGTACCAGGGCGAGCGCGTCGAGCTCCAGGCGAAGGAGAAGCGGATCAAGCTGGAAGGGAAGGCGGCCGTTGGTCGACCTGACGCGGTGCTCGCCGGCGATACCGTCGTTTACGACGACTCGCTCGATATTGTCACGGCCGTGTCGAAAGACACCGGCGAGGTCGTACTCCAGGACCCGACCGGCGCGCAGGACGACATTCGCGCGAGGCGCATCCGATACGACGTCGTCTCGCGTCGCGGCACCGCGTTCAACGTGACGACGTCGGTCAACAGCGGCCAGGTCTGGGTCGTCCATGGCAACCGCACCGGCTTCACGAACGACACCTCGGCCGCGAAGAAGAACAAGTTCTACGCCCGGGACGGGTGGCTCACGAGCTGTACCGACACCACGCCGCACTATCACTTCGCGTCCAAGGAGATGAAGGTTGTCTCGAAGGATGTGATGGTCGCGCGACCTGCCGTGCTGTACATCGGCGATGTGCCGGTATTCTGGCTGCCGTTCGTGTTCCAGGACCTTCGGTCGGGACGACGCAGCGGGGTCATTCCACCGCGGTTCGGCATCAGCGACATCGTCCGCAACAGCCCTGACTACCGCCGCACCATCGAGGACCTCGGCTACTACTTCGCGATCAGCGACTACTATGACGCGCAGGTCGCGATGGACTGGCGAAGCAGCGCGGGGGCGACACCCGGCGATCCGGGCTGGACGCGATACAAGGGCAGCTTCGATTACCGATGGCTCAACCGGTTCTTGAGCGGCGGTATCGATGTGTCGTTCCTCACGCAGAGCGACGGGCTCAAGAACCAGACGTATTCGTGGAGCCACGATCAGCAGTTCTCGCAGAGGAGCCGCCTGACGATGAACCTGAACTACGCGTCGAGCACGACTCTCCAGCGACAGAACACGTTCAATCCGTACAACGCGCTCGCGACCATCGACTCCCGACTGAATTACCAGCAGCAGATCGGCGCGTTTCAACTCGGCATTGGTGGGTCGCGAAAGCAGTATCCGGGGCGCCAACAGGTCGACCAGGAATTCCCCAGCTTCAACCTCGCCAGCAAACCGATCAACTTCGCCAGCTGGTTCACATGGACGCCGAGTCTCCAGGCGAGCAGCCGGCAATCGTTGCACATCGATCAGACCGGCAGCTCCCTGTACGCGTACCGGCCAAACCTGAATGGCATCGGCGTCGACAGCGTCAAGCTCGATCAGAGCACGCGACAGACGACCGCGAGCTTCGATACGCCAATCAAGATCGGCGGGTTCACGTGGACGAACGCGTTCCGGTTCTCGGATGCCCTGAATGATTTCCCGTTCACGAAGACGGTCTTCGACCCCGCCGACTCGTCGAAGAAGCAGACGATCACCTACGACCGAGACTTCCTGACGACCGTCGACTGGACGACCGGGATCAACCTCCCGAGCTTCTTCCAGTCGACGTGGAAGCTCACGCCCTCCGTCAGCTTCGAGAACGTCGACCCGCACCCGTTCATGCTGCGCAGCGAGTTCTCGAACGGGGCATTCGTCAGGCAGGCGAAGCGGCCGCGGTGGGGGCTGTCTGCCTCGCCGACGTTTTTCGGATTGTTCCCGGGCTTCGGACCCGTCGAACGCTTCCGGCACTCGATCTCACCGGTCATCTCGTACAGTTATGCCGGGGAAGCCACGGTGAGTGACGACTTCCTCCGGGCCACGAACCAGACGCGTCAGGGATATATCGCCTCGCAGGCGCAGAACATCGTGAGCCTAACGCTCGCGACGAACATCGAAGGCAAGCTGCGCGGCAAGAGCGACACCGTGAGTGACGAGTCGAAGAAGCGCGTGAAGCTGCTGTCGCTGAACTTCACCTCGCTGGAGTACGACATTCTGCGCGCGCGACGCACCGGCAAATCGGGGTTCGTGACGCCGCGGTTTGGATACACCGCGCGGTCCGACCTGCTGCCTGGATTCGACATCGGCGTGGACTACTCACTGTTCGCCGGCGATCCACGAACGAGCGATACCGCACAGTTCAAACCGTTCCGCGAATCCGTCCGCGGGTCGCTGTCGCTGAACCGACAGTCCGGTCTCGTGGCCGCGATCGCTCGGCTCTTCGGTTACGATGTGTACGGAACGGAGCAATCAACGCCCGTGGCCGGTGCTGCCACGCACGACTCGTCCCAGAATCGCTCGGTGGCGCGTCAGAAGATTGCGGGGAGTGTGAACACGGCGACGCGGATGCGCGAGCAGTTCGCAGGCGTTGGCTCGGGATGGCAGATCGATCTCACGTACAGCCAGCAGCAGTTCCGTCCGAACCCGAATGCCATCGTCGTCAATCCGCAGCAGCAGTGCGCCTATCTGCAGAACGTCGACCCATTCGCGTACGACCAGTGCATCCAGCAGCATACCACGACGCCTGGCGTGCAGGATCCGTATGCTCCGACGACGGGGGGCAGCCAGGTTTATCAGAGCCCGGCGACGCAGAACATTCAGGGCTCGACTCGCTTCAGCATAACGCCGAAGTGGGCAATGCAGTGGACGACCAACTACGACTTCGTGCTGCATCAGTTCGGGATGCACACCGTGTCGCTGCGACGTGAACTGCACGATTGGGACGCAATCTTTGCGTTCACGCAATCCCCTAACGGCAACTTCGCGTTCAACTTCTTCATTGCGCTGCGCGCCCAGCCGGATCTGAAGTTCAATTACGACAGACGAAGCTATGGCAGGACGCCGGGCGGTTTTCAGTAGGTCCGCATTGTCATCCCGAGCGCAGCGAGGGATCGCGATCCGACCGATAGAGAGCCCTTCGTCGGGACGAGTGCAATCCCTCGCCTGACGGCTCGGGATGACAATGTGCGCTTGCCTTGCGCTTGCCTTGCGCGCATTGCGCCCCGACATTCCGTCATGAATCAACCTGTGATGCTCGACGGGCGGTCACTGACGATTGCCGACGTCGAGGGCGTTGCGCGAGGTGGTCGCGCCGTTTCGTTGGCGGCCAGCGCCCGCAATCAGATGCTCCGGGCGCATCAGCACGTCGACCGCATCGTGCGTGACCGCGAAGTCGTTTACGGCGTGACCACCGGGTTTGGAAAGCTTTCCGAGGTCGCCATACCGCCGGATCGGCTCGCCGAGCTTCAGGTCAACCTGGTCCGCAGTCACGCATCGGGCGTCGGCGAGAACCTCACTCGTGAGGCAACGCGCGCCATGATGTTGCTCCGGGCGAACGTCCTTGCAAAGGGTTTTTCGGGCGCGAGGGCTCAGCTGCCGGAGCTGCTCGTCGACATGCTCAATGCCGGGCTGTGGCCCCCGATTCCCGAGCAGGGAAGCGTCGGTGCGAGTGGCGACCTCGCACCGCTCGCGCATCTGGGGCTGGCGATGATCGGCGAGGGCGAGCTGTACGACGACACGGGGCGTGGTGCAGCGTCCGACGTGTTGCGGCGCCACGGCCTCGCACCGCTCACGCTCGGCCCCAAGGAAGGGATCACGCTCATCAACGGCACGCAGGCGCACACGGCGATCGCCGCGCTTGCGGTATCGGATGCGCGACGCCTCTGGATCGCGGCGCACGTCGCCGGGGCAATGTCGCTCGAGGCGCTGTTAGGCACGCCCGTCGCGTTCGATGCGCGCATTCACGAAGCGCGCGGGCAAGGCGGTCAACAGCGATCGGCGGCGCTGCTACGCGAGCTGCTCGCGGACAGCGAGATCCGTGAGTCGCATCGGCACGGTGATCCACGCGTCCAGGACGCGTACGCCTTGCGATGCATGCCGCAGGTGCACGGTCCCGTTGCCGATGCCATTGAGTTCGCCGAAATGCTGGTGGGCCGCGAGATCAACGCGGCGACGGACAATCCGCTGGTGTTCGAGAACGGCGAGCTGTTGAGCGGCGGCAACTTTCACGGACAGGCCGTCGCCCTCGCGCTCGACGTGCTCGCGATCGTGCTCACGAATCTCGCGACCATCGCCGAGCGTCGCATCGACCGCCTGGTGCACCCGGACCTCAACCAGGGGCTGCCGCCCTTCCTGACGCGTGATGCGGGCGTATGCTCGGGCTTCATGATGGCGCAGGTAACGGCGGCCGCACTGGCGAGTGAATGCAAGGTGCTGTCTCACCCGGCGAGCGTGGATACGATCCCAACCGATGGGAGCAAGGAAGATGTCGTTCCCATGGCGATGGGCGCCGCGTGGAAGCTCCAGCGCGTGGTGCGCAACGTGCAACACGTAATCGCCATCGAGCTCATGTGCGCGGCGATGGGGGTGGAGTACCGGAGGCCGCTCCGCGCGGCGCGTGCCGTCGAGGAAGCCATTGCCGTGGTGCGCGAGCTCGTTCAGCCACTCCAGCAGGACCGAGTGCTCGCTCCAGATATTGCCGCGCTCGCCCGCGCTATCGCGGCGGGCCGATTCACCGATGCCGCCATGGCCATCGCATGACCGCTTCATCCGTCGCCACGCGACCGACCGAATCCACGCCGCGCGGCCCTCGACTCGTTAGGGCGCCTCGCGGCACTGCCCTGTCGTGCAAGGGCTGGCAACAGGAAGCGGCCCTGCGGATGCTGATGAACAACCTCGACCCCGACGTCGCCGAGCGGCCTGACGACCTTGTCGTGTACGGCGGAACGGGTCGCGCGGCGCGGTCGTGGGAGGCGTTCGACGCGATCGTCGCGTCACTACGCCGGTTGGAGGCCGACGAGACGCTGCTCGTGCAGAGCGGAAAGCCCGTCGCGGTTTTTCGTACTCAGCCTACTGCGCCCCGCGTGCTGATCGCGAACAGCAATCTCGTCGGGCGGTGGGCAACGTGGGAGAAGTTCCGCGAGCTCGAACGTCTCGGTCTCACGATGTACGGGCAGATGACTGCGGGCTCGTGGATTTACATCGGCAGCCAGGGCATCCTGCAGGGCACGTACGAGACGTTCGGCGCCGTTGGGCAACGGCATTTCGGCGGAACGCTCGCTGGCCGTTTCGTGCTGACCGCGGGACTTGGCGGAATGGGCGGAGCACAGCCGCTCGCCGCGACGCTCAACGGTGCGGCGTTCCTCGGCGTGGACGTCGATGAATCGCGGATCGACAAGCGGCTTGCCACACGGTACCTCGATCGAAAGACCGCGGAGCTCGACGAGGCGCTCGCCTGGATTCGCGAAGCAGTGGATGCTAAGCGGCCGCTATCGGTCGGCCTCGTCGGGAACGCGGCGACAATCTTACCCGAGCTGGTGAGGCGTGGCATCACGCCGGATGTTCTCACCGATCAGACGAGCGCACACGACACACTCAACGGGTATGTGCCGGATGGGCTCACGCTGGCCGATGCTGCTCAACTGCGGCGATCGGCGCCCGAGGAGTACATTCGCCGCGCGACGGAGTCGATCGTCGCGCATGTGAAGGCGATGCTCGAGATGCAGCGTCGCGGCGCCGTGACGTTCGATTACGGAAACAACATTCGCACAGTGGCGTTGGACGCCGGTGTGCGCGACGCGTTCGCGTTCCCGGGGTTCGTCCCCGAGTACATCCGCCCGCTCTTCTGTGAAGGGAAAGGACCGTTCCGCTGGGTGGCGCTGTCGGGCGACCCGGAAGACATCTATCGCACCGACGAGCTGGTGCTCGAGCTGTTCCCCGAACACACGCACCTCCGCCGATGGATCACCATGGCGCGTGAGACGGTGCAGTTCCAGGGATTGCCGGCGCGGATCTGCTGGCTGGGACAAGGCGAGCGTGCGCGATTCGGCGTCGCGCTCAACGACCTCGTAGCTCGCGGCGAGCTTTCGGCGCCGATCGTCATCGGCCGGGACCACCTCGACACGGGAAGCGTGGCGTCGCCATTCCGCGAGACGGAAGCGATGAAGGATGGCAGCGACGCCATTGCCGATTGGGCAATCCTCAACGCACTGGTGAACGTCGCGAGCGGGGCGAGCTGGGTCTCGTTCCACCACGGCGGTGGCGTTGGCATCGGCAACTCGCTGCACGCGGGGCAGGTGATCGTCGCGGACGGGACGCCCGAGATGCGCGTTAGGCTCGAGCGCGTGCTGACCAACGATCCGGGCATTGGCGTCGCCCGCCACGCCGATGCCGGTTATGAGCTTGCCGTCGAGACGGCAGCGCGAGAGCACATCCAGCTGCCTATGGTGGGTAACCGCGAGCGCGCAGGGAACCGGGAATCGGAAACCGGGAACGGATTATGAAGAGCGCTACCCCGAGCGCGTTAGGAAACTCCGGGCGCGGCTGCTCTCGGTTCCCCGTTCCCGGCTCCCCGTTCCCTCACTGACATGCTTTCGGCTCGGTTCAAGCCCTACCACGTTCCGCTGTTCCTCGCGAAGTACGCATGGCTCACGGCACGCCGTCGGCCGGTGCTCGTCCACTTCGAAGTCACCATGCGCTGCAACGCGCGCTGCGGCTTCTGTGACTACTGGAAGACTCCTGCCGAGGCGAAGGACCA
>Ga0070684_100003150_pt1 | contig 12313 bp, 9 predicted proteins | sample KBSC723LmetaG_FD_65653 | JGI IMG/M metagenome (GOLD analysis project Ga0070684, IMG submission 65653) | Corn rhizosphere microbial communities from Kellogg Biological Station, Michigan, USA - KBS C7.2-3L metaG | ecosystem: Host-associated > Plants > Roots > Rhizosphere ...
CATTCGGACTTTAGCACTTACATGCTTTATGTGCAACTCGTTATTGTACATCAGTGAAACTGAATGGACATCAGAACTGAAGCCAACGGAATCAAATGAAGTATTGTTGGCGTGCAGGCTGACCTTTCGCACATCAATGTGCCCAAAATCTAAACCTTCTTTTGTCGGCGTTGCTCCATTTTGATAAACAAATGAATTATCGGTCAAGCTGATTGCATTCACATGAAATTTCCATATATCAGCCTTACCTGTTGCAACTGCCTCTTCTATTTTTTTTGCCTTTTGTGAAGACACCCACGTATTCAATGTTGCCGAGGAACGTGTTAGATTCAAACTTCCAGCATTGATGTTATGGCCCGCTATATCAAATAATACCTGGCTGAGTTGCAGGTTGCCAACGTGGAAAGCGTAGTCCGTTTTATAAAATGTTTGTTTGTACGAAAATGAAACATTGGTTAATTGTAATTTGCCCAATGCCATCGATAAGGAACCCCTCTCACCGCTTTTGATATTATTTTCTGTAATTGAAGCCGAACCAGATGAGTCCACGATATCAACCTTACTGTTTTGAAGGACAAAATCATGAATGTTCAATTCTTTCTTTTCAGGTCGTAATGAGGCAGGTAAAACAGAAAGTTGATTGATGAAGGCAGTAAAATATAGTTCTTCTTTTTGATCACGGAAATTCAATCGCAGATGGTTCAAACTGAGCTCTTTCAAAGCAAGGTGCATTGGTGTATTTTCCTTTTTTGGTGTATCTGGCTCGACGGGTTCAAATGCATCAAGAATAAACTGGAAATTAAAAGTGTTATCATTTTTTCCGCGGTGGCAATAAAGGCTGATATCATCAAGGCTTATGGCTTTTATGTCGACGCTGTTGGATAGCAGCTTCAATAATTTAATTTCAACATACATGCGGCCACCATTCAGCAGCGTATCCTTTTTTGAATCCAGGATGGTTACGCCTTCCAAAGCTATCCAGTCAGGTAAACGATAGTCAACATTGGTAACAATCACTTCCGTCTTCCACTTTTGTTTCAGGAAACTCTGCAGCTTATTTCGCACCACTGATTTACCAGCTGCTGTATGCAAAAACAAAACAAGGCCTATTAGTAAAGCAATTACGATGGCTATAAAAATTCCAACCCCTCTAACCCAGCGCCGTACCATGATCATTGGCTTATGGTGTCATTAAAATTACAAATTGTTATCCGCGGGTTCGGTGATGCAGACTCATAAATATGCATTTAACGGTTAAGTGGATGGATTCCTGTTGGCTGTTAAGACAACGTGCGATTGTTAACTTGCGAAATATTAGCCTCGAACATCAATTCAAGAACAATAAGGCATTTTTTAGAGCACAGCACACTGCTCCGATCCATAAATAATTCGTCAAAGTTTGCTCAAAACGGTGGAGACAGTAATCGTTTGTGATGTGAGAGTTTATAACCGAATTGGAAATCTCTAATTTTCCTCTCCCCTCAATCTATTTACACAATTGGACAATGCCCTGAATTGATGATAATTTCCTTTCCAGATATGTCCTTTCAATGCAGTTTTTCTTTCTGGCTCTTTATCCAATCCTTCTTCAAACCAATCACCATTTTCGTGGTCAATGATGTACGTTTGAATATAGTTCCATATTCTATTGAAGTGTTCATAATAATTCATTTTGTCGCCCGGAAATTTATCCGCCATTAACAACAATGTATTCATGCCTTCCGCCTGTGCCCACCAGTTTTTACTGTCTTTAATGATTGTAATTTTTGAACTGTCTTTAAAATAATAGCCTTCATCGTAAAAACCGCCAAGCTTATTGTCCCAGCCATTTTGCAAAGAGTGATCCACCATTTTCTTTGCTACTGCAAGTGTACGGGTATCATTCTTCAATCCAAGGACATGAGATGCCTCCAGCATGAGATAAGCTGTTTCCACATCATGACCAAATGAAACATGATTTAAATTCCTGTGTTTTAAGATCACTTCTTTGGTTGAATCAACAAATGAAATTGCAGTCCAGTCGGGTTTTAAGAAAAGTACCAGGTAGCCCTGTCGTGTAACTATTTTATCACGGATCAAAAACAACATTTCCTGTAAACGTTCGCGAACCAGTGGATCCGGCCAAACACTGTACAATTCAGTAAATGCTTCAAGTAAATGAATGGAAGAATTCTGGTCCTTATAACCAACATTTGAAGTTGATGGAACGGAAGCATCTCTAATAAGCGGTGTCCCATCCATTTTTAAAATTTGGTAATAGCCTTTGTATTTCGGATCATGACTGTGTTTCTCCAACCACATAAAAGCTTTTTTCGCCAAATTCAATGCAGCAGTATCTTTTGAAGCATGGTAGTAAGCAGCGAGTGCATAAATAGCAAATGCATTTCCATATGCCTCCTTTGCTGCCTGCGGGTTGCTTTTATCTTTTCCCTCCCTGGTAACAAGATTGTAAAAACCTCCGTAGGTTTTATCCCACATCACATCACGAAGAAAATGAAATCCATTTCGAGAACATTGGAGATAATAAGAAATATTTGGGTACAGTTCTGACGCTTTTGCAGTAGACCAGGTATGTCGTGCCTGGGTAACAATAAACTTATCCTGTGCACCTGTTGCTTTAAAATCGTAAGTGTAGGTTGTTATAAATCCACCATAACTGCTGTCAACACATTGAGGATACCATTTATTCAATAATTCTGTTTGGATGGAATGCTCCATTTCATTTGCCAATTGCAAACGTTCCTGTTTTGTTTGGGCAAAAACAATTGAGGAAAGTATAATTGAGGTAAGAAGTAATCCTGTTCGCATTTAGAATTAAGTTACATCAATTGTTTGAATGAACTTTGCGACGAAGCCGCGTTAGGGATGATTGGATTAACCTTTACGATTAATTTCCTCGTTGGGGTATTGGTGACGAACACTTACCTCCTGCTTTTGTTTGTCGACCATTGCTCTCCAACCTTTGGATTGGGTTGCCATTGACCGGGAGTTGGTTCCAAACGAAGATGGCTATTGGTTGCTACTCTTAACCCGTTTTGAATAATCCCCACCCCACCCTTTGGCTTTCGGATAAAAATCGTGGGCCAGCATCACGTTCACTCCCTGGTATTGCAAGTAATCTAATTTATTCAATTTCATAACAGCTGAATTCTTTGTCTGCGCATGTATTGAAATGACAGAAAACAAAAAACTATTTGGACTAAGTAAGGTTTATTGTTGCACACAGTAATCAAATTGAAATGTAAGTTTTATTGGAAAAAATAAAAACCGATAGAGGCAGACATTAGAAGGTTTGAAAAATTATATTTTCTTTACTTATTCCTCACTTCATCAATTGCATCAAGCAATCCGCCGGAATAAACATCTCCCGTCAATTGCCAGAACATGATACCACCTAATTTTTTGTCTATTGCATATTTGGTTTTTTCATGGATTGAACGTTTATCATCGTAAGTAACAAATTGGTGTGTCATTGGATTAAAAAGATAAGGAGCCATAGCCTTCTCATCCCAATGATAAACAAAACCACTATCGGCGGATAGCTGGGAAGAAAAATTTTTGTAAGAAATGCTTTTAAAAAACCTGCCTTGCTGATATAACCCCAAGTTGATTTCTGATACAGAATCCCACATCCGTCCATAAAAGGCAGCACCAATTACAATTTTAGAAGCAGGCACACCACGATCAATCAATTTTTGAATAGCATTGTTCGATGATTCCACTTGTTGTGATGTTGAGTACAATGCGGTATGATGACCAGTTAATCTGGCATAGCCATTTACAAGGTCATAAGTCATCATATTCACATAGTTTACGTTCTTCATTACCTTTTTCCAATCAACCGCATTCTCGATATATTGATTAAAACCACCGGCAGCAAAGCTGACCTCATATTTTTTTCCAAGAGTTTTGCGAAGTTGTTTCACCAGTGCAGTAAAATTATCTCTATCTGCAGGTTGATACTTATGATCGGGATAACCTTTAATGGTTGGATACTCCCAATCAAGGTCCAATCCATCGCTTCCAAAATACTTAGAAAGTTCCTTTATAGAACTGGCAAATTCTTTTCTGCCTTTTTTACTCGAGAAAACATCTGAACAGGTAGCACATCCGCCCCATCCGCCCAGTGAAAGAATCACTTTCAAATCGGGGCTTCTCTTTTTTAGAGAAACCATTTTTTCTATCATCAATGAATCCAAAGATGTATCCACATTTAAGCGATTGCCTTTCAGATGACAAAAACTAAAAATAATATGTGTAAGTTTTTCAATTGCAAAACTGTCGATTTGGGAAGTATTATTGCCTGCGTAATAAGCAATGACTGCAAAATCGTTTTTCTGCTGTTCGTAAGAGTTAAAAGGCAAAACAACATAAAGACAAATGGCAACCAATATCTTTTGCATGGAAATTTATTATAAGTATCAAAGAAACAGGAAATGTAATATAGCACCATCAATTAAAAAAGCTACAGGAAAAATCCTGTAGCTTCTGAATTATATCTAACACCCTAACTGAAATTGAATTAGGCCGCAGCCACGGCCTTATTTACCAGGTCAGCAGCTTCACTCAATAAAATCGCTGACTGAACCTTTAACCCACTTTCATCAATCAACTTCTTTGCTTCTTCGGCATTGGTTCCCTGCAAACGAACAATGATTGGAATATGAATATTGCCCATATTTTTATATGCATCGATGACGCCTTGTGCAACACGATCGCAACGGACAATACCGCCAAAAATATTGATAAGGATTGCTTTTACTTTTGGATCCTTCATAATAATGCGGAAGCCAGCTTCCACCGTTTGGGCATTAGCCGTTCCACCAACATCCAAAAAGTTAGCAGGCTCGCCACCACTCAATTTGATCATATCCATTGTTGCCATTGCAAGCCCAGCACCGTTTACCATACAGCCAACATTACCATCGAGCTTCACGAAATTCAGATTGTGTTTCCCCGCTTCCACCTCTGTTGGATCTTCTTCATTCAAATCTCTCATTGCTGCCAAATCAGGATGACGCATCAATGCATTGTCGTCGAGGTTCATTTTACAATCAACCGCAACAATTTTATCATCTGCAGCTTTGTACAAAGGATTAATCTCAAGCATGGAACAATCCAGGCCAACATATGCATTATATAAATTGGTAACAAACTTCACCATGTTCTTAAAGGCATCACCCTTCAATCCAAAATTGAATGCAATCTTTCTTGCCTGGTAACCTTGCAGGCCAGCTCCGGGATACACCCACTCCTTAAAAATTTTTTCGGGTGTTTTATGGGCCACTTCTTCAATGTCCATCCCACCCTCTGTGCTGTACATAATTACGTTTTGGCCCCTGGCACGATCTAACAGGATTGATAAATAAAATTCTTTACGATCAGTGGCGCCTTCGTAGTACATATCCTGGGCAATCAAAATCTTGTTTACAACTTTTCCTGCTTCCCCGGTTTGAAGTGTTACCAAAGTACCGCCCAACATTTTTGAAGCCACTTCCGTAATATCGTCAACCGATTTTACAACCTTCACACCGTTAATGCCTGTTTCACGAATTTTTCCTTTACCACGTCCACCGGCATGTATTTGAGCCTTGACCACAGCAAACGGACTTCCATATGTTGTTTTGATCTGGCGATATACTTCTTCTGCATCGTGTGGTGTACTTACTGCAATCCCATCCTGAACCCTTACGTCATATTTTTTCAGGAGTTCCTTTGCCTGGTATTCGTGCAAATTCATTCGGTAAAATTTGCGGCAAAAATAAGGAAGGAGGGGCAATGTTTGAGAGTTCAGTTTCGGTTTGATTTTGGGTGCGCATACAGTTTCTTGTCGTGAAGTGCACCTATACCGATTTTTTCGAAGTGTCGAAAGCTGATTTGAAAGAAGAAATCTTATTTCCAAATAGCTTTACTACGATTAATCAGATAGCCATTGAAGCTGTTGCGTGGCGGCCCTACATTACCGTTCTTCGTTCAAAGTTCATATGGTCAAAGTCACAAACAATCTTTACCATTATCAACCGTTCAATTATGCCAGATTGTTCGTTTGTACTTTGCATGATCATAAAAATCAACGTCGTTGATTTTTGAAAATCCTGCAATGCCACCTAACATGCCCAAAAAATTACAGTTCTCGTCCCAAATGTCGGCCCATCCATCAGCCATGCAGCGACTCTGATCAAAAACATATACCGTCACGCCCTGGAAAGTATATTCTTTTATGGATGCGCCCTCGGTACAAATTAGTTTTGACTTGAATTCGTCAATTTTTGTTTGAAGACATTCAGAATTGTGTTCAAGACAATTTTTTCTGCAGCCTGTGAAAAATATCAATAGCATTAAAGCAATGAACAGTCGATTCATCCTTCTTTTTTTATGTTGACAAATGGTTTTAAAAAAGCGCTGCAAAAAATTTAAGATCTTTCGTTAATGAAATGTTTTATTCCATTATTCCTTATTGTCTTTTCGTTTGCCTGTACCCATTATTATAAAATCAAAACACCCGCACGATCTTCGGCAATTACCGGCACTGAATTTTATGGAACTGCATTCCCTTTCAAGTGGCAACAAAGAGATTCATTTGTGATAAATGAAATCCTTTCAGGGAACATTCCTTCTTTTCTAAAAAAATTTGTCCCGGTTCAAGTTCAAATAAAGGATTCATTGAGCGGTAAAACAATTAAGGCAACCTACTATGTATCGCCGGATTATTTGAGCGTTGGAACCGATAAAGATTGGGCGAGGATCAACATTACGCCTTATGCTGCTCAAAAAATTGCGGACAGTTTTGATTGTTTTCTGCCAACAAGAAAAATGGTTGATGATATTTATAAAGCCGCCAGTGTAAAATTAGAACCAGTTCCCATGTATGCCCTTCGCGACAGTACGCCTACCATGTATCATCACCACCTCATTATTGAAGGACAACGTAAAGGAAGAAAAGGACTGATTGCAGGAATTCAAAAAGATGTAGTCATCAGTGGCAAAATCAGCCGGGACCCCAGGCCGGACAGAGTGGCTATTTACGGTTGGCACAAGTTAGACGGAATCCCTATTCAGCCGCTATATACAGGACATGTTTATTGGTGGGTTGATTACAGCCAGGGAATCCGCTTGGTTTATCGCAAAATAAAATTGAATGGGAAATGGATAGATTATATTGATATTATGAAAGATGCTCACCTTCGACAGCTAATTTGCGATGAGGAATATTGTGATTTCTATAAATACCCATTTTAAAACGCTACGGTTATCTTTGTCGCGATGAGCACTTTTGAAAAAATTATCGAAACAACAGAATTCCTGAAAAAATACAATACCGGCAATGCAAAGATTGCGGTAGTATTAGGAAGCGGACTTGGAAATTTTGTACAGGAAATAGTGGTGCAACATGAAATACCGTATAGCGAAATTCCTCACTTTACTGTTTCTACTGTGCAGGGGCATTCGGGAAAATTAATATTTGGAACCATTGCAGGCAAAAACATAGTTGCAATGGCCGGACGCTTTCATTTTTATGAAGGTTATGCTGCTGAAGATGTGGTGTTTCCCATCCGCATAATGAAATTTTTAGGAGTGGAAACAATATTTCTTTCCAATGCTGCCGGTGGTGTAAATACCAGTTTCAAAGTTGGTGACCTGATGGTTATCAAGGACCATATTTCGTTCGCCACCAAAAATCCGTTGATCGGTAAAAACGATGACCGCCTTGGTCCTCGTTTTCCTGACATGAGTGAACCATACAACAAACAGCTTATAAAAAAAGCAAAAGAAATTGCTAATCAAAAAAATATCGACCTCAAAGAAGGTGTTTACTTCTGTGTAACCGGTCCAACTTTTGAAACACATGCCGAATATAAGACAGTTCATGTTTTAGGCGGTGATGCCGTTGGAATGAGCACAGTGCAGGAAGTGATTGTTGCCAGGCACATGAACATGAAAGTCTTTGCCATGAGTGTCATCACTGATATTGGTATCAGGGACGACGACAATATAATCACTCATGAAGAAGTACTGCAGGCCGCAAAAGAAGCAGAACCTAAATTCTCAACCATTTTTCGTGAGTTAATTGCCGCTTTGTAATTATAGTTTTGGAGAGATTTATTGTACATAAGATTTTCATTTGTATAGTGTTTTGTCTTGCTGTTTCTGCCGCCTGGGCGCAGGGCGGCATTATAAGAGGTATTGGCAACCGTGTTGGCCAGGTTGGACAGGGGGGACAGGGTGGCAACGATAGTGTAAAGGCAAGGGATAAATTCGCTGATACACTTACACTTCAAATTTATCGTTTGGATTCAGATGGATCATCCCGTCTTGATACATCCATTAATGATTATTCAAAACGTTATCCAATTCCGGCTACCTATATTTATTTAGGAAATACGGGAGTTGCATCGAAATCGATTCTTTTTAATGCGCCGGGAAAAGCCGGATGGGATCCTGGCTTTCATGCATTGGATATTTATAAATGGAAGCTGGAAAATGTTCGTTTTTTTAATACAACACGACCGTACACCGAACTTGGTTATTTGCTGGGAGCAAAGGCTGAACAAATCGTTGATATCATACACACCCAAAACATAAAACCTTATTGGAATTTTTCTATTGGTTACCGGTTAATTAATGCACCCGGAGTTTTCAGAAATCAAAGAACCAATCATAATAATTATCTATTTACTTCATGGTACCAGGGAAAGAAAAAACGATATAATAACTATCTTGTATTCCTGGGCAACCGTTTGCAGGCAGGCGAAAGCGGAGGCATAAAGGATGATGCCTATCTTGATGATATTAACTATGCAAAAGATCGTTCGCTAATTCCAACCAATATTGGCGGCGACCCAATAAATTCTGCCAATTATTTTTCAACGAATATCAGTACAGGTAACCGTTACAAGGAATTTAATATTCTGATGCGGCATCAATATGATTTTGGCAGGAATGATTCACTTGTCACAGATTCTTCAGTAATTTTTCTGTTTTATCCAAAGGTGCGTTTTGAACACACCTTCAAATATGGAACGTACAAATATTCTTTCAGGGACATCGCAATTACAAATTCCAATACCACGAACGTTCCGGACACCGAATGGTACAAGACAAATTATGGGATCTATTATTATCCAAACGATTCAATTTTTCTTGACGACCAATGGAAAGAAGTGAGCAACGACTTTTCCATTTACCAGTTTCCGGATGCAAAAAATCAAAATCAGTTTATTAAGCTTGGCGCAGAACTGCAGGTGTTAAATGGCAAATTCAGTGATACAATACCATTAAGGTCGGCATCACTGTATAATATTATTGGACATGGGGAATACCGCAATCTTACACGAAATAAAAAGTGGGATGTACTTGCTTTAGGACGGCTGTGGTTGGCTGGTTATAACCTTGGTGATTATCATGCATACATTTCGCTCAAAAGGTTATTGAGTCAAAAATTTGGAAGCTTTCAACTAGGTTTTGAAAACATCAACCGATCGCCCTCTTTTACATATGATACGAGGAGTGCTTTCTATTGGGATGCTGCACAATCCTTTAATAACGAAAATACCACTCACCTTTTTGCTTCCGTGTTTTTGCAGAAATTGAAGATGCAATTAAGCGGCGACTATTACCTGATTGGGAACTATCTCTATTTAACCGATTATCACCAAAGGAAACAAGAGGGCAGCATCTTTAACGTGTTGCGGGTAAACGCGTTAAAAACATTTAAAATTGGAAAACGTTGGAACTGGTATGCGGAACTGTATGTGCAACAAAAAGCGGGTAACGCTGACGTAAATATTCCTTTGATTTATACTCGAAATCGTTTTATGTACGAGGGCAACCTCGGTTTCAAGAATCTAAACATGGCTTTCGGAATAGAAGGGCGGTATAATACTCCGTATAAGCCTGATAATTATTCGCCGGTACTGGGCCAGTTTTTTTACCAGGATTCGGTTAGTATTAGCAATCTTCCGGATATTCATTTGTTCATGCATTTGCGCATTCGTAGTTTCAAAGCCTACGTTCGGGCAGAAAATATAAATACAGCACGGGTTTTTGGCGGATTCCAGTTCAATAATAACAACCTTGCCGCACCAGGCTACCCTACGCCGGGCCTAAACCTTCGCTTTGGCATTTATTGGAGTTTTGTTAATTGATACCTGTCATAGTTTATTGTCCGTCTCAGCATCTATCTTTGTAACGCACAAAAAACTACTATGAAGTCATTAATTCTTTCCTTCGTTTTTATTTCAATTGCCAGTTTTGGATTTGCACAGGCCAAAACAGAAACTTTAAAAGTTTCAGGTGAATGTGGTACTTGCAAAAAGAAAATAGAAACGGCGGCTAAAAAAGCGGGCGCAACATATGCATCGTGGAATGTTGATTCAAAAGAATTAACTGTCAAATACAACAGCACATCTACTAACAGTGCAAAAATTCAAAAAACAATTGCAGACGCTGGATATGATACCCAGGATTTTAAAGCGTCCGATAAAGCATACAATAACTTAGATGATTGTTGCCAGTACGAAAGGACAACAACCACAGACAAAGAGAAAAAAGGCCAGTTGTGATAATGCTAAAACCGAAATTGCATGATGATACACGAACAGCGATATAAAAAGATCGCTGTACAACCTCGTAAAACATTTTAATGCATTGCCTTCCAATTGGGAAGGCTTTTTTTATTTAGCGCAACCTATACTTTTCTTTCACAGGAATTCTAAATGAGAACCCGATAGCAAAATAATTTTTCATTGTGTTGTCGCTAAGTCCTACTCCGCCTGAAAAGTCAAGTTTTGTATCATTACTTAAATAATAAGCAAGACCTGCATCAAGTGCATGTTGCCACCTGGGTTCACCGGGCGTTGAACTAATTGATCTGAAACCAAATGCTTCAACATAACTATACCATCTTTTTCCAAAGTTTAGATTTGGCGAGAATGTATATAGTAATACAGAACCTTCTTCTTCCTTAGCTGCACCAACGTTATATCCCAAGCCAATATTTTCGGTGATGGTATGCTGGCAGGTAATACGAAAAACTGAATAATAAGGCCATACTTGCGGGCCGCTTCCTCTAAATGATGACCCAACATGTGCAATCAGTGATGTTTTTGGAAGTATACCTTTTTCCTCAAACAAAGCCACTTTGGTACCAATTTCAACCGGTGCCAAATCGGTGTTGGTTTTTGGGTCAGGAATGAGCTGAATATATTCTGAAAAGTATGTGCTTTCTAACCTGAGCTCAAATCGTTTACTCAATCCATATTTTAATAAAAATGCAGGGTGAGCAATAGTGTAGTCTTCTCCAGTCGAATTTTCCTTACCAAATCCAAATTCTGCCTGGAAATATTTTTTGGGCACCAAAACAGCCGATTCAGTTTGGTCAGGGCGATCAGTATCAATTTTTCCCTGCGCAGATGCTATTAATCCAACCAATACACAAAGCAAAAACAAAATTTTCTTCATACACTATTGTTCAAACAAACAAAAACTTCCACCCACCCATTCCTTGTCTTTATTATACCGAACACCAATCATTTTCCCTTTGCTTAACCTGGAAAGAGTATTAGCCGCAACTGGCCTTGCTTTGTTTTCTTCCCAAAAATAGAACATGCGAATTTCTGCTTTTGCAGGTTCAGCAGGTGTTTCGATAACATCCGCATATTGCACTTTTCGCTGGATGATCCAATTCTCTTTATCCTGAATTTTATCAACATCTTCTTTGCTTACGTCAATGATTACGCCCTGTCCTGCAAATGAAAATAAAGGCTTCACAACGTAATTTTCCAGGTCATGGGGCAAACCGACTTCGTATAAAAAATGTGTTTCGGGAACGTAGGGATGTTTGATAAAAGGCAAAGTGAATTTGCTTAATCGATAAAACCAGTTTGGATGTGGTACCCAGGTTACGTCCAGTTCCTGCTGAAAAATTTTTCCTTTTTCCTGCACGTCCTTTGGCTGATGAAAGAGATCATCGAAAATAACGCGGTTATAAATTCGTCTAATCAGCGTTTTCTTACCGTTATTGATATAGAATAATTGCTTTCCTTCCTGGAGCACATCATTCAAGTCAACAGTGTTGATTCCCAAAAGGCTTTCAGTTGCATAAAAATCTACGCGGGTTTTTTGTTTGTGTGGAAATATTTCAAGAAGAATTACATTTTCTGGATCAACATCTGCGACAATGATCTTTTTAAGCAAGTCAATATAGGATGCTTTATTGTATCCGTTCAAATAAGGACTATAGTTCTCCGGTGTCCAGAAATGTTTCGAATGTATTTCGGGCAGTATAACCTGCCAGGCAAACAAGCTGGGAAAT
>Ga0070684_100003153_pt1 | contig 12313 bp, 6 predicted proteins | sample KBSC723LmetaG_FD_65653 | JGI IMG/M metagenome (GOLD analysis project Ga0070684, IMG submission 65653) | Corn rhizosphere microbial communities from Kellogg Biological Station, Michigan, USA - KBS C7.2-3L metaG | ecosystem: Host-associated > Plants > Roots > Rhizosphere ...
GGTCGAGAACGCCCAGGTCGCGGTCTACCTGACCTACGCCGGCGCCCGCGGACACGCGATGATCGACCGTGAGCTCTACCTGCCGCAGTCGTGGACCAGCGACCCCGACCGCTGCGCCGCTGCCGGGCCGCCCGGGTTCAGTCGGTCACTCACGCCGGCAACTCCCGGCTTCACGAACTGCTGACGGCGTTCTGGCGGGTAACCGGATTCGGGGTCCTGTGCAACACTTCCTTGGACACGCCAGAACACGGGCCACCGGGTGACCGGTCTTGTCCTCGTACGCGATCGCCTCGACGACGATCCCACCCGGTCCGCGCAGCCTCACTCGACCACGTTAGGCAGACTGACCTCGGGCCGTAATGCAGCCGTTACCTGCTCAGCTGACGCCGTCCGCCTTGTCGGCCATCGCCGAGACCACCACCGCGTTGTTCGGCCAGTCCCGAGCGATCACGTTGAAGACGTTCAGGTGCTGGTCCTTGTCCGAGCAGTAGTAGCGGGCGACGAAGTACACCTCGACCAGCTCGGTCCCGAAGTCCACCGGCGTCTTCTCCAGTTGCGCGGCGACCAGCACCTTCTCCATCGACGTCTGGTCCGGGTTGCACGCCGCGGTCGAGATCGTCTGCACCGCCGACTCCGGCCACGCCCCCGGCAGACCCGCCCGCACCGTCGCCGCGGCGTACCGCTCGTACGGCGTCTGGGCCGGCTTGTCGCTGCGCCCCCAGCCGAGGTACGCGACGAGGCAGCCCACCCCGACGACGGACCAGAAGATCTTCGTCCCGTACCGCTGCCAGAACGACTCGCGGGGTGCCGGCGGGGTCACGGCCGGCTCGGTGGCGCTCACCGCTCGCCGGCCCGGTGGATCTCCGTGATCCGGATCGACTGCGGCTCCGACTTGAGCACCGGCCGCCCGTGCGGCCCGACCCGCGCCACGCCGGTCTCCGGGTCGATGTCCGGGACCTGCACCTGCAGCTCGAGGTCCCGCGACGCCGACTGCACCGTCGCCGGCTCCGGCCCGCGGCCCATCACCACCACTGTGGGCGTGCCCTTCGTCCCGCCGAGGTCCGCCGGCGCGACGACGACGCCGGACCAGTTGGCCGGGCCCTCATTTTCGGCACGCCGGCGCAGCGCCACAGCCCCATCCTCTGGCGACCTGGTCCACACCCGCGACCCGACGTCAGTGACCACCGAGCCCTTCGCGGGCTCACCCAGCTCGTCCGCTCGCCCGGATCGCGGCGGCGTGAAGTCCGGGGAATAGCAGGTGCCGACGCCGACGTCCGGCCAGGACTCCTTGGCCTCCTCCGCCTCCGCCTGGCCGCGGTACACCGGCCGCGCCGCACCCTCCGGCCACTCAGAGAAGTGGTGGTGGGTAGTGACGCCGATATCCGGAAAGTGCACGACGGCAGGCGCCTTCCCCACCTCGGCCGCCGACGGCGCCTCGACCATGCCGCCCGTCAACCGCCGCCTCACCTCAGCTACGACCTGATCCCACGACAGGCCCTTCATCAGCAGGTTGCCCACCGTCGAATCCAGCATCCACTGCAGCTCAGTCCGGGCTTCCTTGCTACTCACACCCATCCCCCCACCGTCACCGGCGCCCGCCGCTCGAGCACCGCCACGCCCTCAGCCAGCGCACGCCGCGCAGCCTCAGATCGGTCCACACCCAGCCGACCAGCGAGCTTATCCAGCCGATCCAGCGCCGGCGCGCGATCGAGCGCAAAGCAACTTCCCGAGCGTTTCGCGGAAGCTGGCGTCCGGCTCGTGTTCGTCGAGGCGTTCCCGAGCGCCAAGATCGACGGTGGCGCGATGTACGTCGACGGCTACCCAGTGATCGGACTTTCCGGTCGCGGCAAGCGTCTGGACAAGGTGCTGTTCACGCTGCTGCACGAGATCACTCACATTCTGCTCGGGCACGTCGACGCAGGTCACTACATCGTCGAGGAGATCGACGAGGCGCACACGGCCCACAACACTAATGAGAAGCAGGCCGACGACGACGCAGGGAAGCTGCTTTCCCCAACGGACCCGCACGCATCCCGGCACGGATCAATGGAGCGTGGCTCGACAGAGTCGCCGCCGAACTCGGTGTGCGCGGATCGTGGTGATCGGGCACCTGCAGTACAAACGTCACTTGGACTGGCGCACGACGCTGGCAAAGAACCCGCCATCGGTCGGCGACGCGTGGAGCAGGGCGCTTCTGTCATTCCAGCAAGTCTGGCCAAGCCAAAGGACAGCCTTGACAGGGCGAAGTTCGACGCAGCCTCGGCCGACGTGGTGGCTACCGAGTGCGACGGCGACCCCGCCGGCCGACAGCTGGCTCTGGAATAGAGGAAGCGAATGGGGGAGACGCGGGGATCGTTCTCACGGAGGTGCCGCTGGCCGCGTAGGAGCTGGCCTGGCGGCCGGGATCGACGTCGTGGTGGTGGACCCGTCGGCGCCGTTCGCCGCGGCGATCCGCCGGCTGCTTCCGCGCAGGATGATCGTCCGGCAGCGGGTCGGCCGGGAACAGTACGGCCGCCGCCGGCAGAGGGCTGGCCCGGCCTGACTTCGATGGTCGCACAGGAGCTCATCTCGATCACTCCTGCAGGTACCGAACCGGTTCCGCCAGGGCGGCCGCAGCTCCGTCGAGGTCTGCTAGTCGCAGGGCGAGCGTCATCGTCGCGGTCCGCTTGGGTAGGGCGTCGCTGAATTTCAGTCCGACCAGCGCTTTTTCGCTGATCTCGGGTAGGCAGAGCCGTTGGGCGGCGTCGGCAGTGCCGTCGCGCCAGTCCTCCAAGGTCAGGTCGTCCCGGAGCCGGACGTGCTGATCGTCGAAGCGCTGCAGCGGATCGGCGACACCGGTCAAGGTCGCCGTTAGTACGGCGTTGGCACGAAAGCCGGCCCACGTCCACCAACGCACGTCTCCACGTATCGAACGGACGACAACGGTGCCGCCCGGTGAAACCAATTCGCGCCCTTCCTCACGAAGAGTCGCAAGTTTGTCAACTGCCCGTTGGGTGAGGCTCACGGGCGGCGCTACCCCGAGCAGGACCTCCCGCATCGCGCGGGTGAGCTCGAAGCCGTGGCCTCGCCAGCCGAGTGCAGTCCACCGGGCGCGGCCGCCGCCGCCGTCGACAGGTTCGACGAAGCAACGCCGGCGACGCCAATCGACGTAGGTCACCCGCCAGGTTCGGCCTCCCAGCAGGAGCCGACGGTCGCCCTTGACCTCCTCGGTGAGCAGGGACGGGTCGATCCGGCCGAGCTCCGTGCGTCCAGTGAGCACGGTGAACTCCGGTGCGCCGGTGAAGACCGCGGTCATGTCCATGAAGTTGTGCCGACCGAACCGCAATTCGGCGGTGGGACCGATGAACAGCATTCCTTCGTCGGTGTCGAGGTAGCCGTTCTCGACGAGGTACCGTGCGATCGGATCGGCGCCGGTCCCGAACGGGCCCAGGCCGTTCCACCATTCCCGCCACACCTGGTCACCGACCCGGTGTTGCTGAAGGCACAACGCCAGGATTTGCTGGGCGACGATGTGCTGGGGGGACGGCGGCGCGGTCACCGGCTCGACCCAACCTCGCCCCCAGAGCATGAGCAGCGCCGCCGACTCCAACAGAGAAGCTGAGTTCGTCGCGAGGAACAGGCAGTTGCGGCTGCTTCCGGGTCGTCGACCGGTGCGGCCGAGGCGCTGCAAGAACGATGCGACCGTCCGAGGCGAGTCGATTTGGACGACTCGGTCAAGGTCGCCCACGTCGATCCCGAGCTCGAGCGTGCTGGTCGAGACGATGACGCAGTCGCGGGCTTCCGCGAAGGCCGTCTCTGCGCGCCGGCGCTCGTCGGTGGATAGCGACGCGTGCGAGAGGAAGGTGGTGACCCCACCGCTGCGCAACAGCTGACCGAGTTCCTCGACAGTCTGCCGGGACTCACAGAACACCAGCCGCTTCTGGCCGGGGTGCAGGGAAGAGACCACGGTGGCGGCATTGCGGAGCGTCCCGACGTAGTCGAGCTCGATCTCGCCGGGCGGTGGTCCCGGCACGACATGACCCGCCGGTGGTACAACCAGGGCGGCCGGGCGCGATCCCGCCGACGATCCCTGCAGCCAGCTGAGCAACGCCTGCGGGTTGCCCACGGTCGCGGAGAGGCCAACCCGCTGGAGGGGGCGCCCGACAAGGTGGCTGAGGCGTTCCAGCACGGCGAGCAGGTGCCACCCACGGTCGTCGCCGGCGAACGCGTGCACCTCGTCGATGACCACGGCGCGCAGGTCGGCGAAGAAGCTGGCGTGGTCGACGTTGATGCTGACCAGCATCGCCTCCAGCGATTCCGGGGTGGTCAACAGGACATCGGGACGATCCCGGAGGATGTGACGGCGGGCTGCGGCGCCGATGTCTCCATGCCAGAGCGCAGCTCGCCGACCCAACCAGCCGCTGTAGGTCTCGAGCCGGGGATGAAGGTTGTTGAGCAAGGCTTTGAGCGGACAGACGTAGAGCACTGAGGTGCCTCGCCATCGCTCCCCGGCCATCCGGGATAGCAACGGGAACATCGCCGCCTCGGTCTTGCCGCCGGCGGTCGGGGCGAGCAGCAGTGCGTCGTTACCAGCCGTCACCGGCGCGACGGCGGCGTGCTGCAAGGGGCGCAGATCCCGCCAGCCCAGTGAGTTGACGATGTGGTGGACCAGGATTGGGTCCAGGGCGTCGAGAGCCACCTGCCTCACATCGGTAGGTCGATGTCGCCGGCCGAGGCCGCGTTGCGTTCGACCTCGTTCAGTTCATCCCCACGTACGGTCAGGGCGTAGTCGCGCCGGGGGTCGAAGTCGGGGAACTGTTCGACTCGATCGAGCACGTCCGCGACGAGCTTCTTGAGGAAGACGCGCGGCGCGATGCCGACCTGCCCGCCGAGCCGGCCGGTGATCGCCCGGGCCAGGTCGCCTAGGTAGGCACTGTCGACGAGGGTGGTGATCCGCGGGGAGTCGTAGGCGCCGGCGTAGAGGTCGGTCACCCTGGTGCCGAGCTCCTGCAAGCCGTCCAGGGTGAAACCGGGCAGCCGGATCTGCGTGGCGCGCGGGTTGTCCCACCGCGGGTCGGTGCCGAAGTCCGTGGCCAGGCGCTGCGCCAGCGGAGGGAGCCGAGCGATGCCTTGCTGACCGTCGTAGAACGCGGGCGTTCCTGTGATGACCAGGAAGAGCCCCGGGAACCGACCCGAGTACACCTCGTCCACGAGCTGCCGCAGCGCGTTCAGGGCCTTGTCCCGCGCATCGGAACGAACTCGTTGGAGTGTCTCCACCTCGTCGAGCACCACCAGCAGCCCGGGGTGACCGCTGTCCCTCAACACGGTCAGCAGTCCCTGGAGGAAGCTCAGGGCGCCGAAGTGGTCGAGGTCGCCCTTCACCCCAGCGGCGCGGCGGGCCGCGGCGGCGACGTGCGGCTGACCACCGAGCCAGGCTGCCAGTCCGTCGGCCGTGCTCTGATCCCCGGCTGCGGTCGCACTGCGGTATCCGCGCAGGGCGCCGGCGAAGCCCGGCGTAGTCCGGGAGATTCCGGCCAGCCGTAGCTCCAGCAGGTCCCCGACCGCCTTGTCGAGGCCCGCCGCGTCGTCCTCGGCGACTGTGCCGTCGCCCAGGACGTCCTCCTCCAGCGCGAAGATCCAGCCGTCGAGCACCGGACGCAGCGCGCTGGGCTGGAACTGCTCGGTGGACAACTGCTCCACGAGGCGGCGGTAGACGGTTTCCATCCGGTGCAGCGGGGTTTCCGTCTCGGAGATCTGAACCTCCGCGGACGCCAGTCCGCGCCGCTTGGCCCGCTCGGCCAACCAGCGGGTAAAGAATGTCTTGCCGGAGCCGTACTCGCCGCGGACGGCCTTGAAGACGCTGCCGCCCGACGCCACCCGATCCAGGTCCTCGTCGACCGCGCCGGTGAACCGCTCCAGGCCGACGGCGAGCACGTCAAGACCGTTGTGCGGCACCGCCCCGCGCCGCAGGGCATCGATGATGTCCCGTCGGCGTCGGGCGGACACCGGTGCGCTCACGACCGGTCCAGGCCGAACTGCTGGGCCAGCAGACCCGTGTCCAGCTTGACCGTCTGCCCGTCCGGGTCAACTTCCACCACCGGGTATCCCTCCACCTGCAGGACACGGCGCAGCGCGGTGATCGTGCCGGTCATGCGGTGAGCGGGCACGCCGGCATCAGCCGCGAGCGTCTCCATGGTGGCCCGGCCACCGCCGGCGAGGAGCACAGACAGCATCGCGGCGACCCGGTCGTCGGGCAGCGCGCGTCCGCCGGCGCCCCGCCGCTGCCGGTAGATCTCGCTGGCCAGCAGGGCATCGACGAGCGCCGGTCGGCCAGATGCCTGAGCAACCACCTCGACCGCCAGCGGCTCGACGTCGAACAACGCCGCGGCGAGTGGATCCGGGCCGTTCGGCCGGCGCCGGGGTGCGACGCGGGGCCGCGGTGGCTCCGACTCGGTCGGGCCGGTGGCCGGTGCCCGCCACCACGTCGGGCTCGCCACCGGCGCGGGTGCCCAACCCGGGACGGCGTCCTCCACACCGGCGCTGAGGACGATCAAGGGGATGACGGCCTCGGCCGGGGATGCGCCGCCGTGATAGCCCGCCTTGCGAGGGCCGTACTGCACGTCCTCCCGCCACGGCAGCACGACCGCGCCGCCGCCGAGTGCGACCCGATCACCGCGGACGAGGATCTCGCCGTCGCCTGCTGGCGGATCAGCCGGACGCCAGCGGTTCTCATGCGCCGGGGACGGCCGGTTGACCCGCTGCGGCCCGCGGTCCACGACATGTCCGTGGTCGGAGACGAGCACCACCACCCGGTCCTGGGCCAGCGCTAGCAAGTCCCGGACGGACGTTGCGCTCTCGGTTGTCCATACGACCGTGCCCGGATCGCCGCGGTCGAGCGAGTCGTCGATGGTGTTGACGACCGCCACCACCAGCGACGTGAACGGGTCTTGGACCGCGACGGTGACCTCCGGGTCGAACGCGCTGCCGGCGCCTGCCCGAAGTTTGGCCTTGTGCAACAGCAGGCTGCCGGGGAATCGAGCGCTCAACGCCTCGAGTTCGGCTTTCTGCTGGCCCACCGCAATGTGTCCGGACAGCAGGCTGCACCGGCTCACCTCGGTCACGGTCGGCAGGGCGGCGAGCACTCCGGTGCGTGGGCCACCGTCCGGTGTCAGCTCCAGCCACGGCCCGGAGCGCAGGATGGACTCCGCCAGCTCGGTCGCCGCGGCCGTGCTCATGCCGTCGAGTACGACGACCAGCACCCGGCGCCCGTTGGCGAGAATCGGACGGACCACTCGCTCCAGGACATCCTCGACCCGCAGCAGCGACCCCGGCTCCGCGTTCGCGGCCGTCGCCGCCGCCAGCAGAGTGGCGAACTGCTCGTCGTGGATTCGGCGACGTTCGTCGACGGCGCGGTACAGCGCGGCATAGGTGTCGGCGAGCTCCGGGTCCGTCACGCCGGCGAAGATGTCCAGGCGGGCCCGGTCCACCCAGGCGTCCTGACGCACCTGGCGGTGCAGCGCGTCGAGCAGGGTCGCCGGCGGCGGCGAATCGGGCAGGGACAGCCAGCGCAACAGCCGTACGGCCATCCGGGCCGTCTCGGCCTGGGTGCTTGTCGCGAAGCGGTGCCGCTCGACCGCGGCCGCGGCGCGCTGCGCCGTTGCCACGGAATCGGCCGTGACCTCCCGGGCCGGACGCACTGCGGCGGCGAAGTCCCGCAGTCGGCGGTTCAGGCCCGCGGGCAGGAGGTCGGACGTTCCGAGAAGGGCAGCCGCCCCGATCGATGCGGCCAGCACGTCCGCCCGCAGCAGCATGCGTTGCACGTCACCGCTGTGTTCGGAGTCGAGGGCCCGGTCGACCCAGGCTTCCGCCGCGGTAGCGAGCGCGGCGGCCTGACGATCGGTGAGGGCGACGCCTCCGAACGACGGCTCCAGCCGGGTCCGGGCGACGGCAAGTTCGGTGCTGACCGGCCGCGCTGGCGCCGACCAGAGCGCCGAGACGACCAGGCCGAGGGGTATGGCGTCGGCGCCGTGACCGGCTCGTACGGCGGCCATGATCGGGGCGCCGGCAGGGCCGACGATCTCGACCAGGTAGGCGGCGATGCCGTCCACGACCGCGGCCGGCTGTCGGGTGAAGCGGAGCACGGCCGGGGCCTCGGTGCTCCACTCCAGCAACCCGGCGCTGTCGAGCCGGTCCCGGTCCAGACCGAGCACCTCGCCGGTCAGGCAGCTCAAGGCGTGGTCACGGGTAAGCACCGCGCCGGCCGGCGGCGGCCAGCCGTCGGGCGGCGCGAGGTCGGTCAGGGTTGCGGCCAGCCACGCGCCGCCGCCCCGGCGCCGGTCGGCGAGAGTGGGGTCGAGGGTTTCGACGCCGAACATCTGCCGCACCAGGTCCCAAGTGTCGACGCTGCGGACGGTGCACCGGCTGACGTGGGCCAGCACCCCGTCGCCGAGCTCCGTGTCGGTGAGCTCGGTGAGCAGCACCAGCGACTCGGCGTCGGAGCGGTCGTGCAGCGCGGCCCGGGCCGCTAGCGGCGTTGGGCAAGGTACGACCCGGACGAGGGTGTCGTTGACCGCGAGCACCGGGTCGCCGGGCCACTCGGGACATCCACGCAGCGCGATTGCCGTGTGCGGTCCGTCCTCCCGCAGCCAGGACTCGATCTTCCGGCGCACAGCGGCGACCTCGACCGGCTGCTGAGTGGTGCCGATGGTCACCGGGCGACCTCCCAGGACACGTCCAGGGCTTGACCGTCGGCGAGGGCCTGGCGGATCTCGGCTACCACCTCGTCCAGCTCACTGGTGCCGCTGACCCGGCGGCTGCGGCGCGCGGACACTGGCGATGGCCCGCCCCCGGTGGAACCATTAGGGACGACAGGCGCCACCGGGCCGGGAGGCGGCGGTGTCGGCGCGGGGCGGCGGGCAAGGATCCCGGCCGCGTCGCGCACCGCGGTGTCCAACGCCTTGACCAGGTCCTGGTGGAACTGCTCATCCCGGGCGACCAGTCCCAGCTGCTCGAGGACCACCCTTGCCCGCTCGTCCTGGCCGGTCAGCCCGGCCAATGCCTCCAGCAGCGACCACTGTGCGTTCGCCATGGCCGTGATCACCTGCGGAGCCTGGACGAAGGCGGCGCTCGCGGCCGGGTCACCGACCTCCCCCACTTCGGCCTCGGCGACCATCCTGATCACGACCACATCGTCGGGCTCGGACACGAGATCGCGCAGCAGCTTCGCGACCCGGCGTGCCGTGGCGAGCCGGCCCGCTCGCCCTTCCACGTCGAGACCGAGCACGCCCGCGTGCCGCTGGAGCAGGTCGACCAGCTCGACGGCAGCGGCGGCGTGCTGGCCGGCGACGGAGCGGACGATCGCGGCGAACTCCCCAAGCGAGGCAGGCGTACGCCACTCAGGTACGGGCTGGCCGAACAGTGGCCTAGCCCGTCGCACCGCCCGCTGCCAGTCGTCCTCGGTGGGCATCGGCGGGTGCCGCAGCTCCAGGTCGTCCCGCACCATCTGGACGGACCCGATCTCGATCTTGCCGCCCTGCTCGTACCAGGCGAGCTGCTGTTCGAGCGCGAAGACGGCGATGATGAGGTTCTGCAGGTCGCGATCGAAACCGCGGGGGTCCTTGAGGTCGAGCCACTCCCGCAGCAGCCGCACCGGGAACCTGTCCTTGTAGCCGCGCTGGGCGCCTTCCTGCAGCAGGTGCCCGCTCCACCAGCAGGTGGTCGAGGTGAGGGCGTAGCGGTTCTCGGCCAGCTCTCCCAGCTTGAGCGGGTTGCAGATGCGCTGGAGGCTCCGCTTGTCCGCGGTGTCGACGGATGTGGCGTGGGTGGGATCGGCGGCGGCGAGCCGAGCGTACTTGAGCACCTTGGCCAGCTCGGCCCGGGTCACGACCTTCTCGTCGACCGGCAGCGCCGGGGTGCCCGGGTACGACCAGGCCAGCAGGTCGCCGGTCAGGTTCTCGAACGCTGCCCGCAAGGTGCCGCCGCGCGGGTCCCCGAGGCGCAGGCCGTCGGCGAGGGTGTGCAGGACGCCGATCTCGTCCACCTCGACGTCGGCCGGCTGGGCCTTCGCCACCCCGTACGCCTGCTTGAGCGCGTCCACCAGCGAGGCCCGCATCTGCTGCTGCCGGTGCTGGACGTAGATGCGACCTTCCTGGCGCTGGGCGGGGGCCCAGTCGGCGGCGAGCGTGTTCAGTCGGTCGCCACTGAGCAGGTAGTTGATCCGGGCCAGGTCGGCGACGCGGCCGAGCTGCGCGTCGGCGAGGAAGAGCGGCAGCCAGATCACCGTCCTGGAGCCGCGCTGCAACTGCTCGATCCGGGCCCGGTCACTGCGCCGGTTGTAGCCGGCCGCGTCGAACGGATAGTCGATCACCACCCGCCACGACTCGCCGGGTGCGTAGACCGCGTCGTCGGGCATGGAGTCCCGGTCCCGGATGTTGCCGAACTTCACCGTGACAGTGTGGCGGCGGCCGCGCCACTCTCGCCCGTGCGGCAGTTCCCCGAAGGTGCCGTCGATGCCGGTGAGGCCCAGCTCGTCGCAGACGAGGTCGCGAATGATCTGCTGCCGCACGCCGGTGGAGTTCTCCCCGTCGGGGACCAGGGTGAGCAGCGCGTCGTAGTCGACGGCGGACAGCTTCATGCTGAAGACGGGGTCCGCCGAGTCGGTCATGGACAGGTCGCCGATATCCGCGACGTACGGCTTGAGCCGCTCGGCGATGACGTGCGGTTCGAAGCCGGGAACCAGGGCGGCGATGCTGCCGAAGTTGAGCGCGTGCAGCCGGCCAGCGGTGAGGTTGTGCAGCGCCGGCACCTCCGGCACCAGAGCACCCAGCAGCAGCGTTTTGATCAGCCGGTCGTCCTGGAGGAACGGCTGGTGTCCGGCTGCCTCCTGTTCGGTGATGCCGTTGCGAAGGAGCATCGTCGGCCGGAGCTTGTTGCGGTAGAGGTCCCGAGCGGCCTGGAACTGCTGCCGCAGCTTGGGCCGGTCCGGCAGCTCGCCGCTGAGCACCAGAGCCTCGACCAGCGCCGACACGCCGATCAGGTCGTTCACGGCCAGCGTGTCCCGCCGTTCGACGAGCAGCTCGGTCATCACCCGCAGGGCCGTGCGTTCGCGCTGCAACGCCTGCGACAGCGCCACGAGCGCGGCCACCAGAGCCGGGGAGAACGGGTACAGCCGGCGGAATGCGGTCGCGTCCGACCCGATGCCGGCGTCGCCGTACTGGGCGCCGAGCAGCAGCGTGTCCCAGACCGCGCGGTTGTTGCGGACAGCGGCGAACGCGTCGTCGATGACCCGCTTCGCCTCCGGGCTGATCGGCTTCAGCAGCCGGCCGGCGGTGATCTCCGGCAGGTTGGTGTCGGGCAGCACGATCTCCCCGAGCCGTCCCTGCACGCTGCGCATCACGTGCGCGAGCGCTTCCCGCTCGGTGCCGCCGACCTGCGGTCCGAGGAACTCCTCCAGGTTGCGCTGGCGGGCCACGAAGGACACCAGCGGCAGCGGGCGGGTCGCGTCCGCGGACTCGACCAGCTTGTTGAGCTTGGCGCCCTCGGTGTTGACGAACGTGTAGTCGCTGATCCGGGTCGACAGCCAGAGGATCAGCTCGTCGAGGAACAGCACAATCGCGTCGTAGCCGAGGGCTTTGGCGTGCCGGGTGATGACGGCGAGGCCGGCGTCGAGGTCGAGATACTCACCGCTGCGGACCGCATCCCGGAAGAAGGTCGAGATCAGCGCGCTGACCAGCCCGTCCCGTTCCTGGCTGCCGGGCTTCCCGGCCGCCGCGACCGCGTAGGTGTCGGCGGTCCAGCCGGTGGACCGGGCCATGTGCGCGGCCAGCCCGCCGCCGGCCGCGATCGGGCCCCCTGCGTCGGCCAGCGCCGCGAAGAACGCGTCATCCCCCATCCGGCTGCGGATGTTCGCGGCGGAGCCGAGGATCTCGTCCGAGCGGTGGACCGCGGGCGGCGGCGCATCGGCGTGCAGAGCGGTGATCTGGTTGAGGTAACCCTCCAGCACGGCCTGCTCGACCGACTGCGCGTCGAGCATGTGGAAGGTCAACGTGAGTATCGACTTGCCCGGCAGCCAACAGTCGGTGTCGGCCACGACCTCGTCCAGGCCGCGGACGGTGCGGACCTGCCGATTGTGCTGGAGCACCTCGCGCAGCACGGCCATGAAGTTCGACTTGCCCGAGCCGAACGAGCCGTGCAGGAACTTCGCCTGCGACCGGCCGGTAGTCAGCGCGTGCTCGATGGTCTTGAGCGCGTCGGCGAAGCTGTCCTTCAACTGGTCGGTGACCACATAGCTGGCGAGGTCGGCGCCCTCGGCCGCGCGGACGACGAAGTCGCCTTC
>Ga0070684_100003154_pt1 | contig 12312 bp, 8 predicted proteins | sample KBSC723LmetaG_FD_65653 | JGI IMG/M metagenome (GOLD analysis project Ga0070684, IMG submission 65653) | Corn rhizosphere microbial communities from Kellogg Biological Station, Michigan, USA - KBS C7.2-3L metaG | ecosystem: Host-associated > Plants > Roots > Rhizosphere ...
ACACCTTCTCGATCGCCAAGGCGGCGATCGCCGTCAGCGGCCCCGCCACCGGCGCCGCCTGGCCGCTGGGCAGCGCCCAGACGATCAGCTGGTCGAGCAACCTGCCCCCGAGCGGCACGGTCCGCGTCGAGCTGAGCCGCGACAGCGGCACGACCTACACGGCGCTCACGGCGAGCACGCCCAACACCGGCAGCTTCGCGTGGACGGCGACGGGTCCCGAGACCACGACGGCGAAGGTGCGCGTCACGGCCAACGGGTCGCCGACGGCCACCGGCACGAGCGGAAAGTTCTCGCTGGTCGTGCCGGCCGTGACGGTGAAGTCTCCGAACACGCTGGTCACCTGGAACGTTGGGACGACCCACGCGCTCACCTGGTCGCACAACCTGGGCGCGGGCGCGCTGTTCACCATCGAGGTCAGCCGCGACGGCGGCGCGACCTGGTCACCACTCACGGCGGCGGCGCCGGGCGGCTCGACGTCGGGCAGCTACGACTGGATCGTGGCGGCGCCGCGCGCGACGACGTGTCGGATCCGGGTCACCTGGAACGGTGACACGACCGTCCGCGACACCAGCGACGTCAACTTCACCATCAAGTAGGTGTCACCCGTCGTGATTGCACGGCGCGGGCAACGCTGAGAACATCACCGCGGTGACGCTGACGGACGCGTGGAAGGAGCTGGGGGTCGAGGCGGGGGCCGATGCGGAGACCGTCCGGCGCGCGTACCTGCGGCTGATCAAGACGCGCAAGCCGGAGTCCGATCCGGTCGGATTTCAGCGCGCGCGCGAGGCGTACGAGATCGCGCGGGTCAGCGGGGATCTCGAATCGATCGCCGCCGGCGGCGGCCGTCGTCCGCACGCGCCCGTGTTCGCCGACGGGGCGCCGACGGCCGCGAGCGCCACCGAGGGATCGTCGAACTCGGCGGCGCCCGACGCGCCCCCCGGCGCCGAGCGCCTGCAGGCCGACATCATCTTCGACGGCTTCAGCAGCGCGTGGAACAGCGTCCCCCCGTCGGCCGATCAGCGCCAGCGCCTCGAGATCGCGCGCGAGGCGGTCGCGGTGCTGCCCGGCGATCCGCGCGCGCACTGGCTGCTCGTGACGACGCTGTCTCGCCTGGGCCCGGACAACGCGCTCGCCGACGCGCTCCGCGCCGGGTGGCGCGCGGGCTGGCCGGAGTTCCTCGAGGCATTGCTGGTCCGGCTGCCGGGACGCGCGACGCGCGAGGAGATCGACGCCGGCTTCTCGCTGAGCGATCCGGCGGCGCGCCTGGCCGCTGCCGCCGCGGTCGTCGGCTGGGATCCCAAACGCGCGGCCGCGCTGGTCGTCGAGCTTTGCCGGGCGGCGACGGACGCGCCGCTGGACGCGCGCGGCGATCACGTCCGCGATCTCCCGATCCCGCGCATGCTGGACGTGATCCTGGCGCTGCACGCCGCGGGCGCGCTGGAAGCGGCCGCCGAGGCGCAAGGCGCGCTGCGCAGCTGCCTGCAGGAGAGCGGCCTCGAGCTGGCGCTCGTGCACGGTCCCCTGGGCGGGATCTGGACGCTGACCGAGGAGATCGCCGGCCTTCCTCCCAACTTCCCCGCGCCGCTGCGCGCGGCCTTCGCGATCTCGACCCGATCGGGCGATCTCAGTAGCGCGTTCATCGATACGTCCCGGGCGATCGAGCGCGACCGCGGCGAGGTCCGCCGCTGGGCGACCCACATCGCGCTGACCGCGCCGAACGTCGCGGGGATCATGCGCACCGCGCTGGCGCGCGAGGCGGCGGGGGCGGTGCAGCGCACCGGCTTCCAGGTGTCCCGGCTGTCGTACGTGGCGATCCCGGTCCTGCTCGCGGTGGTGCGGCTGTGCGCCACGTCGACAGAGCATTCGTACACATCGACGGCGCCCATCGTCGACGTCAGCACGCGCGGTCTCGTTCCCAGTCAGCCTGGCCTGCATATTTCGCCGGACCGCGAGCGTCTGGAACAGGCAGCCATGGATGTCTGCAGCGCGGGCGGGCCGCGCCACGGCCAGCTGGTGTGCGCCGACGTCGAGGCGCTGGTGACCGCGCTGAACGAGCACGACTGCAACGAGAGCCGGCAGCGGCTCGCGGCGGTGAGGCGCGTGCTCACCGAGGAGCCGCAGCAGACGCCCGAGGCGCGCTTCATCAATCGCGTCGTCATCGCGCAGTGGCAGATGTGCGGTGGCAGCAAGCAGGGCGAGACAGAGACGGACGACCGATGATCGTCGGAATCGACCTGGGCACGACGTTCTCGCTGGTCGCGGTCATGCGCGACGACGGGCCCGTCGTGCTGCCGAACGCGGTCGGCGCGCACCTGACGCCCAGCGCGGTCAGTCTGATCGACGGCGGCGAGGTGCTGGTCGGCGCCGCGGCGCGCGCCCGCGCCACCACCCACCCCGAGCGCACCGCCCTCGTGTGGAAGCGCGACATGGGCACCGATCGCGTCTGGCGCGTCGCGGACCGATCCTTCACGCCGCCCGAATTGTCAGCGCTGGTGCTGCGCAGCCTCAAGCACGACGCCGAGGCGGCGCTGGGTGAGCCCGTCGAGGAGGCGGTCGTCACCGTCCCCGCCTACTTCGACGAGACGCAGCGGCGCGCGACCCGCGACGCGGGCGCGATCGCCGGCCTGCGCGTCGAGCGGATCATCAACGAGCCGACCGCGGCCGCGCTCGCCTTCGGCCTGCACGAGCGCCACCGCGAGATGCGCGCGGTCGTCTTCGATCTGGGCGGCGGCACCTTCGACGTGACGGTCCTGGAGATCATCGAGGGCGTCATCGAGATCCAGTCGTCGGCGGGCGACTCGCGCCTCGGCGGCGAAGACTTCGCGGAGGCGCTGGCGACCGGCGTGGCGAAGCAGCTGTCGGTGCCGGTCGAGACGCTACGGGCCGAGCCGAAGTCCTGGGCGCGCCTGCTCGCGACCTGCGACGACGCCAAGCGGACGCTGACCGCCAGCGAGGCGGTGCGGATCGCGCTGCCCGATCTTTCGATCGACGGGCGGACGCGCAACGTGGACGTGACCATGACCCGCGCCGAGGCCGAGGTCCTCTGGGCGCCGCTGCTGGATCGCCTGCGCGCGCCGACGCTGCGGGCGCTCCGCGACGCGGGCCTGGGACCAGCGGCCGTCAACGACGTGCTGCTGGTGGGCGGCGCGACGCGCATGCCCTGCGTGATCCGCCTGGCCTCGCAGATCTTCGACCGCGTCCCCGACAGGCGGCTGCCCCCCGACGAGGCGGTGGCGCTGGGCGCGGCGGTGCAGGCCGCGCTGAAGGAAGGACACGCGGCCGTCGACGACGTCGTGGTCACCGACGTCGCGCCGTTCACGCTGGGCATCGCCGTCGCGGCGGACTTCGGCGGCCAGCAGATCCGCGGCATGTTCGCGCCGATCATCGATCGCGGGACGGTGATCCCGACCAGCCGGGTCAAGCCGTTCTCGACGATGAGCGACAACCAGAAGGAGATCCTCGTCGAGGTGTTCCAGGGCGAGCACGCGAGCTGCGAGAAGAACCGCAGGCTCGGGCAGTACAGCCTCCGCGGCCTGCCGCCCGGACCGGCCGGCAGTCAGAGCATCGACGTGCGATTCAGCTACGACCTGAACGGCCTGCTCGAGGTCGACATGACGATCCTGGCGACGGGCAAGCGGGAGACGCTGGTCGTCGAGCAGACGCCGGGCCGCCTGAGCGCGAAGCAGATCGACGACGCCCGCAAGGCGCTGGAGCGCCTCAAGTTTCACCCGCGCGAGGCGCTGCCCAACACGACGGCGATGGCGCGCGCGGACGCGCTGTACATCGAGCTGGTGGGGCCGCCGCGCGAGGCGCTGGGCTCGGCGATCGCGGTCTTCCGGGCCGCGCTGGACAGCCAGGTCCCGCAGGCGATCGACGACGCGCGCGGCGCGCTGCTGTCCCTGGTCGATCAGCTCGCGAGCTCGCGCTGATGATCGCGCGTGAAGACTCCCACGAAATGCACAACGAGCCCGATCACCTGCGATCCGTTGAAGCCGTTTGCCCTCGCCCCGCGAAGCGGGGAGAGGGTAAGGGTGAGGGGTCCGTCTTCTCCGCGGGCCCCCTCACCCGCCGAGCCTTCGGCTCGGCGGCCTCTCCCCCTTTCGGGGGCGAGGCGAAGAGTCCCGGATCGCCCGCGACGCACGAGTCACCGCACCCGTTTGCCCTCGCCCCGCGAAGCGGGGAGAGGGTAAGAGTGAGGGGCCCGTCTTCTCCGCGGGCCGAGGCGAAGATCTCACGGGCGGCGGCAAAGGAAGATCTGGTCGGTCGTGGTGTCGTCGAACGGGCGATCGACCAGCTCGACGCGATAGCCGGCGCCCGTCAGGATCTCAATCCACGTCGCGAGCGCGAACACGCCTTCGACGTGGCGATCGTGGACCGCCTTGACGTCTATCTGGTCGCGCAGCAGGAACGCGTATTCGGCCATATAGGTGTCGTCGGCCGGATCGGGATCCCAGATCCACTCGACGCAGCGAAGAGAGCGCGTGCCGTTGTCGCCGGTGTACAGCTGCGAGCCTTCGCGGAACGACTCGCGCACGTAGTCGGGCGCGAAGACGGCCGTGCCGCCCGGACGCGTGTGCGCGAACGCCGTCGCCACGGTGGCCGCGAGATCGGCGCGCGTCGTCATGTAGGCGATCGCGTCGTGAACCATCACCGCGTCGAACGTGCGTTCCAGGCGCAGGCTCCGCATGTCGCCGGGCAGATGCTCGCAGGTGGGGTTCAGCGCCTGCGACAGCGCGAGCATCCCGGGCGAGAGGTCGGTCAGCGTGCAGCGGAAGTTCCGCTTGAAGTAGAACGCGTTGCCGCCCGCGCCCGCGCCCAGCTCCAGCAGCGTCCCGTCGCGCGGCGCGCCGCCCCGCTCCAGCGCGCCGATGTACGCGGCCGCCTCGTCGGCGTGATCGGCGACGGGATCGAGCAGGCGGTACCACGACGTCAGCTCCCCATAGAGCAGCGGTTGCATGACCCGAAGGCTAGCGTGCGCCAACCGCCGGCGCACCGCGCGACCATTCAGGGCATCCGCGGATACAATCGCCCCCGGTGACCGGATCACCCTCCCCCTACGCCCCCGGAATCATCGCGGACGATCGCCCGGCGCCGCGTCCCGCCGGCCGTCTGTCCGTGTTCCTGGTCGCGGCGTTCGTGTCGACGGTGGTCGCCTCCGGAACGCTGCTCTTCGAACGCGCCGAGCAGGCGGAGACGGACGGCGGCACGAAGCGGATGGTCTTCCTGTCCATCGCCGCCGGCGCGCCGCGCCTGATGATGCTGCTCTGGGCGTTCCTGTCCGACCGGGTACCGCTGTGGGGAACCCGCCGGGAGGGCTACGTGCTGTTCACCGCGTTGCTCGCGCCGATCGCGTGGCTGCTCACGACTCTCGGCGGTGACCGCTTCCCGGCGTGGGTCGTCGCCGCGGCGGTGTTCGGCGCCGCGTCGTCGATCTCGCACGCGGCCACGTCAGGCGCGCTGGCGGAGATCGGCCAGCGGCGGGCCGCGACGGGACGTGTGGCCGCGGCGTTTCTGGCGGTCGCGCAGCTCGGCGTGCTTGCGACCTACGGCCTGTCGGCCGCGTCCGAGCTGACCTCTCCATGGATCGCGACCGGCGCGGCGATCGGCCTTTCGCTGGCCGTCGTCGCCCTGATCATCGTGGCGCCGGAAGAGGGCGCGGCGCCGCCGGCACCCGCGACCCGCCCCAGCATTCCGCGATTCCTGGGCTCGCGCGCGTTCTGGTCGTCGCTCGCGGTCTGCGCTCTCGCGGGCGCAGCGACCGTGCCGAAGGAACTGTTCGTCGAACCCCGCCCGGCGGAAGAAGGCGCCGCCATCTACGGCTGGCTGGCGCCCTGGATGGTCCACGCAGGCTTCATCGGCGCCGCCGCGATCTACTTCCTCGTCTGCCGTCGGGTCAGATTCGGCATCCTCTTGCGCGTCGCGCTGGCCGCGAAGGCGATCGCCCTCGTTGCGTACCCGCTGGCGGCCGGCTCGGAGCTGGCGTCGATCGCGTTTCTCGCGCGCGCGGCGGCAAATGGTCTCCTGTCGATCGCACTGCTGGACCTGGCGCTGCGCGTGGCGCCGCCGGGCCGCGAGGCGTTCGCCACGATCCTGCTCGCGTCCGTGACCGGCGTCTTGATCTTCGTGACCAACTCGATCGCGTCCGCGCTGAAAATACCCGAGTCGCGTATCTCCACGGTCGCAGCGGCGGCGGCGATCGCCGCCACGATCGCCGCGATGTTGCTGCCGAGCAGGTTCGTCGAAGGCCCGGACGGCCGGGTGATAGGCTCGCCGCCATGACTCATCGCGATCGACGTCCGTCCCGGCGCGCGCTGCTCGCGGGCGTCGCTGCCGGCGGCGCCGCGCTCGCCTTGCCCCGCCGGCCCGCGCGCGCCTTCGGCCTCCCGGCCGCGCCGCCCCCGCCCGCGCCGGCGCGCCGCATCGGATTCGCGCTGGTGGGCATCGGCAAGCTGACGCAGAAGCAGCTGATCCCGGCGCTGCGCACGACCCGCGTCGCGCGGCTGACCGCGCTGGTGTCGGGCCACGCCGACAAGGCGAAGCGCGTCGCCGCCGCCGAAGGCGTCCCCGAGCGCAACATCTACAGCTACGAGACGTTCGACCGGATCGTCGACAACCCCGACGTCGATGTCGTCTACGTCGTGCTGCCGAATTCGATGCACGCCGAATACACCATCCGCGCCCTTCGCGCCGGCAAGCACGTCTACTGCGAGAAGCCGATGGCGGTCACGCCCGCCGAGTGCGAACAGATGATCGCCGCGGCGAGGAAGGCGGTCCGCCAGCTGGGCATCGGCTACCGCCTGCACTTCGAGCCGTACAACCAGGAGCTGATCCGCATCGCCCGCGAACGCGAGCTGGGGGCGCTGAAGTTCATCGCCGCGACCGCCGGCACCGTCCCCGACCCGAACCAGTGGCGCCTCGACAAGAAGCTGTCGGGCGGCGGTTCGATGGTCGACATCGGCATCTACGCGCTGCAGGCCGTTCGCACCGTCACCGGCGAGGAGCCGGTTTCGGTGTCGGCGCGCGCGACGATGTGGAAGGACATCGACGAGACGCTGGCGTTCTCGATGACGTTTCCGAGTGGTCTCCTCGCGTCCTGCGTCAGCACGTACGCCGCGCACGTCAGCCGGGTCGACGTGGCCGCGACCGCCGGCAACTTCGGGCTGGAGCCCGCCCTCTACTATCACGGCATCAAGGGCTTCCGCAGCGACGGCAAGCCGTTCGCGTTTGCCGACATGGATCAGTTCGCCGCCGAGATGGACGACTTCGCCGTCTGCGTGCGCGACGGCAAGGCCACCCGCGTGCCCGGCGAGGAGGGCCTGCGCGACGTCCGCATCATCGACGCGCTCTACCGGTCCGCCGCCACCGGCCGCGACATCAAGCTCGGCTAGCGTCGACCGCGACGGCGGACGACACCGACGCCGAGCGCGAAGACGAACGCGAGCGGCCACGCGCGCGGCAGGACGTCCGCCGGCGCGCCGATCGCGCAACCGCCGCCTGCGCCGCCCGGCGGCGGCGCGCCCCCGACCGACAGCTGCACGACCTGCGCGCAGACCGACTGGCTCGACACCGGCAGGCGCGCGATGTCGCCGTCACCGACCGCGCTGACCGTCAGGCAGTACTCGCGCGTCGGATCCAGATCGGGATGCCACAGGCCGATCGGCGTCGGGTACGCGCCCGTCGGCTCGAGCCCCACGAACGGCGTCCCGCCCGTGTACAGGAACGTCTGGGTGGTGCCGCCGTTCTTCTGCGCCAGCGTGAACGCGTGCACGACCGAGTCGACCGCCGTGTTGGGAACGCTGCCGGGCGTGTAATCGACGGTGATGAAGCCGTGATACTCGTCGAACACGCAGTTCCCCGAGTTGATGTCGCTGACGGGATAGCGGACGCGCCACAGGTGCAGGGCGTTGAGCGCGGGCGCGACGCCTTGCGCCTTGTCGTAGCCGGCGGCGGTCGTGAACGTCGTCACCGAAACGGGGCCGGTCTGCGACGTCGCGGTCAGGACATGCTCGCTGCTCGCGACGAGAAATCCGTCCGTCGTCGCGGGCCGGAGGCGCCAGAAGGTGACGCGGCCGCTCGTCGCGTCGGCGCCGGCGCCCAGCTCGACGGGCGCGTCGAGCGGGATGCTCTGGCCGCCCGCCATCAGCGAGAAGCCCGTCGGCGTGCCCCGACCGAACACGACGATCGACGTCGCCGTCGACACACCCGTCGCGCCCGATCGCGGCAGCCCCACGGGCGCCAGCGGCTGGAGCGCGCCGCATGCGTTGACGAGCGACGGCGCCCCCACGCCCGCCAGCGTCCCGATCAAACCCGCGACAACCCAGCGCGCCATGCCGAACCTCCGCATGGACCCAATGGTAGGCCAGATCCGCCCGCCCGTCAGGGCGACCCGTGAACGGCGTTCATCGGCGCGATCCGCGTCAGGTCGGGCGCGTCGGAGTCAACGACCGCCGGCAAGTCGGGGATGTTCAGCAGCGACGCGGCCGTGCGCGCGAACGTCGCGAACGAGGCCGGCTGCGTGTTGATGACGCCCGCCGGCACGCGCCCCGGCGCGCGGACGATCAGCGGCACGGCCCGATCATATAGATACGGCGATCCGTGGTTGGTTCCGCGACCCGCCGCCAGATCCGGATCGAAGAACGTCCCGGGCGCGGCCACCAGGTAGAAGTCGCCCGCCTGATCCAGGCGCACCGACCGGCAGGTCAGCGCGGCCAGCGATTCGTCGGACGGCGGCGGGCACGTCGCCGGCGCCGCCCGCACGTCCATGACCTGCGCGATGTCGCCGCCGTCCGCGAACAGCGCCTCGATCTTCTTCCGCAGCGCCTCGCGCTCCGCTGGCGGCAACGCCTTCCCGCGCTCGGTGAGGTACACGAACGGATCGATCACGCCCGCGATTAGCGTGCGCGACTCGTCCAGCTTGCGCGCGATGTCGGCGGCGTTCAGCCGCGTGCCGCGACCGCAGGCGCGCTGCCAGTGGTCGGCGTTCCCGCCTGCCCGACACCACGCGGCCTTCCCTGTCCGTTCGATCTCGGGCAGCGGGTTGCTGCCGTGATCGCCGGTGAGCATGACCGCGTAGCCGTTCGGTCCCGCGCTGGTGTCCAGCGCCGCGAGCAGGTCTGCCAGCCCACGGTCGAGGCGGCGCAGCTCGTCCCACGACTCCCAGCTTCCCGGCCCGAACACGTGGTTCACGTAATCGTACGACGACAGCGACAGGGCGATCAGCACCGGGCGGCCCGGCGACGCGGTCTCGGCGGCGTGCGCGGCCGCGGCGCGCGCCAGCTCGAGCAGCAGGCGATCGCCTGCCGGCGTCGCCCGCATCGCCTTCGCGGACGTCGCCTTGTGCGGGAACGTCGTGCCCATCTTCAGGTAGTCGCCCTCGCCCTCCTGATCGTCCTGCGTCGCCGACTGCGCCGCGAGCCAGCCGGCGTCCAGCGGCTCCCAGGCCGGCGCGAACGCGCGCGCCACGGCCGGGCCGTCAGCGAGCGCCGCCGCCCACGTGGGCACCGACTGCGCGAACGCCGTCGAGGTCACCAGCGTGCCGCCCTCGGTGTCCAGCCAGAGGACCAGCTTCGGGTGCCGTCCGCCGCCGAACAGCGCGCCCCGATCCTTGAGCGAGAAGCTGTAGACCTCGGCGCGTGAATACCTGGCCAGCAACACGTCCGCCAGCGTGTCCGCGCGCAACGTTGCCAGAGAGCTGCCCTTCCGATCGATCGGCCCCGGCGCGCCCGCCGGCACCATCCGGGTGCTCGCGTCCAGCAGGCTGGACGCCTTCTTACCTTCCGCGCCCAGCACGTCGTTCGCAACGATCCCCGACACCCGCGGCACCGCCCCCGTGTAAAGGGCGGCGTGCCCCGGCGCCGTCTCGGTGTTCGAGTGGGCAAAGCGCATCTCGCGGATGTACGTCCCCTCGCGCAGCAGCCGCGCGAAGCCGCCGTCCGACGGCAGGGCGTTCCAGCGCTCGTCCGCCATCCAGGCCGCCAGCTGATCCACGACGATCGTGACCAGCCACGTCGGCGGCGCCGGGGCCGCGCTCGCGGGCGTCACGGGCCGCGGCGTCTGCGCCTTGCACCCGATGACCAGCGCGACCGCCAGAGCCAACACCGAAGCCCGCCTGCGCATCATCTCGTCCATGGGCGCGCATTCTACGACTGTCGCCGCGCGAGTCGGTTACAGTGCGGTTTCGCAGCGAGGTTGGTGAATTGTCCATGCGCCCACCCTTTGGTTTTCTGGCCGCCGCCGTCGTCCTGCTCTCGGGGCTGGGCTGCGGTCGCGTGCCGCTCGACTGGGATCACGACGGCGGAACCGCGATCGACGTCGGCGCGCACGATTCAATCCTCGACACGTCGGGCTTCGAATTGCTCGGCGCGCCGCTGGTGTTCTCACCGATGGCGGACGGCTTCTCGGTCAGCGTTGTTTTGCGCAAGGGCGATCCGACCGGCCTGCAGCTGCGCGTGCGGGCCGAATCCGGGTCGAACGCGACCGGCTGGGGGCCCGGAACTTCGCCGGCCGCCGACACCGTGCAATGGACGATCACCGGACTCCACCCGGGCCAGCGTTACACCTACGACATCTGCCTGCGCCAGGACGGCTCGTTCGGAGCGCTGGCGTGCGACGGCCTGCTTTACACGGGCAGCGCCATGACCACGCGCGCGCCCGGCTCGGAGTTCACGTTCGTCGCCATGGCGGACTCGCACATCGAACCGCGCGACCCGATCCCCCCCGGTTCGACCGTCATCAACGACATCTACGGATCGATGGAGAACACGCTGCAGGCGGTGACCGCCGACATCGCGGCCGCCAACGCCGACTTCATCATCGACATGGGCGACCTGCTCGATTACCACCTGTTCGGCTTCAACGCGCCGCCGCCCGACAGCTCGTGGGCGCGCCTCGCGTATCTCAACTTCCGCCGCATGATGGGGGACACGCTGGGCACAGCCGCCCATTTCCCCGTGATCGGCAACTGGGACGGCGAGAGCGGCTGCAACAGCGCGTCGGAGATCCAGCGATCGGTCAGCCAGCGGCTGCTCTACGCACCCGGTCCCGTCGCGAACACGTACCCGGAGGGCGGCAGCACGAACGGCGACTACTACGCGTTCACCTGGGGTGATGCGCTGTTCGTCGTCCTGAACGTCATGACGTACACGCCGACGTGCCATCTGCTCGGCGTGCAGCCGGGCTTGCCCGACGACTGGACGCTGGGGGCGGCGCAGCTCGCGTGGCTCGAGACCACGCTGTCGCACTCGAAGGCGAAGTGGAAGTTCACGTTCATCCACCACACCGTCGGCGGCAACGCGGGGAACGACATCGACACGGCGTACGGCCGCGGCGGTGGCCGCGCCGCCTACGTCGGCGAGCAGGCGACCGTCCACGGGCTGCTGCGGAAGTACGGCGTGCAGATCTTCTTCTACGCGCACGACCACGTCTTCACGGACATGGTCGTCGACGGGATCCACTACACGCTGCCGGGCAGCGCGGGCGCGCCGTGGAAGTTCGACACGACCGAGACCGGCTACACGAGCTACTGGCCTGATTCCGGATACGGCCGCGTGAAGGTCAGCGCCGCTCACGTCACGGTCGACTTCGTCGCGATGGGTGGAAGCGTTCTCTCCAGCTTCACGCTGCCCTAGAGATTCGTGAGCCGGTGCGCGTCGGTCACGGCATCGGGATAAGAACGTTTGCGCGGCGAAGATCGCCGCGAGGCGACAGGAGAAATGTGACCCGAACCGGGATTGGCGGGCTACTGCTGAAAGAGTTGATCCGTTCGGTCTATCTCGGGAATTTGTAAAGGGTTTTGCCCGGACGCAGCACGAATTCGGCGTTGGCAACGCAATGACAATCGGCCTAGCATCCGGGCACATACGGCCGTCACGAAAACGGCCCTTACGCAAAAAGGAGAGTCCCCCCATGCGTCGTCTGTCGCCTCGCGCCTCGCTTTACTGCTGTGGTCTCTCGCTGGCCGTGCTGGCCGCCGCTGCTGGTTGCTCCGGCAACACCGAAGGCCCGACCGGAACCGGAGGTAGCAGCGCGACCGGAAACGCCGGGACGACCGGCAGCGCCGGCACGACGGGCAGCGCGGGTACCACGGGCAACGCGGGCACGACGGGCAACGCCGGAACGACGGGCAACGCCGGAACGACCGGATCGGCTGGCACGACGGGCGCGGCCGGATCGATCTCGACGGCCGGGACGACCGGCACCGCCGGCGTGAGCGGCACCGCCGGCACGACGGGGACCGCGGGACGCGGCGGCACGACCGGCCGGGGCGGCGTGAGCGGCACCGCGGGCACCACGGGCAGCGGCGGCTCCGCGAGC
>Ga0070684_100003156_pt1 | contig 12311 bp, 12 predicted proteins | sample KBSC723LmetaG_FD_65653 | JGI IMG/M metagenome (GOLD analysis project Ga0070684, IMG submission 65653) | Corn rhizosphere microbial communities from Kellogg Biological Station, Michigan, USA - KBS C7.2-3L metaG | ecosystem: Host-associated > Plants > Roots > Rhizosphere ...
AAGTGGACGCGCATGTTCCGCTGCGTGCGGACGACGTAGATGATGCCCTCGAAGGCGTAGTTGAAGCTGGTGACGACGCTGGCGGCCTCGGAGCGGGCAGCCCGGAACGGGCCCAGCCGGCGAGCCTCCTGGGCGGCCTCGTCGCGGCTACGCAGGCTGCGCGTCAACGGTTCCCACCTCGCTCACGATCGCCTCCTGGCGGTCGAGCATCTCGCCCCCGTCGGCCTCGTGGTCGTAGCCGATCAGATGCAGGGCACCGTGCACCAGCAGCACCGAGAGCGGCGTGCCCTCGGCCGCTGCCACGTCTGGACAGACCACCAGGTCGCCGAGCTGGCGCGGCATGCCTCCAGCCACCGGCTCGCGCTCGTCGATCGGGAACGAGAGCACGTCGGTGGGGTCGGGCCTGCCTCGATGGAGCTCGTTCAGTCCGGCCATCTCCTGCGGCGAGACGAAGGTCACGCCGAGCTCGCCGGCATTCACCCGCTCCCGGTGCAGCGCATCTGCCACCACTCGCCGCACCGCCGCCGGATCAATCGACCAGCCGCTGCGGTTCTCGACCTCGACCTCGAGCGTCATTCCCGCCGTCCCTCGCCGGTGGCGTCGGCATGCTGTTTGTAGGCGCTGACGATCCGCTGCACCAGCTTGTGGCGGACCACGTCCTCGTCGCCGAAACGGACGAACTCGATGTCCGGCACCCCGTCCAGCACGCGCATCACGTGGACGAGGCCCGAGCGCTGGCCGCGCGGCAGGTCGATCTGCGTGATGTCGCCGGTGACGACGACGCGGGAGCCGAAGCCGAGCCGGGTGAGGAACATCTGCATCTGCTCGGGACTCGTGTTCTGGGCCTCGTCGAGAATGATGAACGAGTCGTTCAGGGTGCGGCCGCGCATGAACGCGAGCGGCGCCACCTCGACCATCCCCTTGTCCATCTGCGAGGCCAGCCGGTCGGCGTCCAGCATGTCGTGCAGGGCGTCGAACAGCGGCCGCAGGTAGGGGTCGACCTTGGCCTGCAGGTCACCCGGCAGGAAGCCCAGCCGCTCCCCCGCCTCCACCGCCGGCCGGGTGAGGATGATCCGTGCCACCTCGCGCTCGGACAGCGCGGCCACGGCCAGCGCCATTGCCAGGTAGGTCTTGCCGGTTCCGGCCGGGCCGATCCCGAACGTGATCGAGTTGCTGCGGATGGCGTCGACATAGCGCTTCTGGCCAAGCGTCTTCGGCGTCACCTTCTTGCCGCGGTGCCGCCAGACGACATCGTGCAGCGCATCGGTGGCCTTGCCGTCGGCGCCCAGCACCCCGGCCACGGCCTCGACGGTCTGGGGGCCGACGCTGACGCCCTGGTCGACCAGTTCGCCCAGCTCGCCGACCATCGCCTGCGCCTGCTCGAGGGCCGTCTCCTCTCCGTCCAGGGTCAGCTCGTTCCCCCGCAGATAGGCGCTGACGCCGGTGCGCTCGGCCAGCGCTTCGAGCACGGCGTCGCGGTCGCCTCCCAGCTCCGCCGCGAGGTCGTGCCCGACCGACAGTTTGACGCGTGCCATCTGATAGGGAGTCTAGGTGGAGAGGCGGCTGCGAACGAGGTCGGATGCCGCCTTGCCGTCCGCCCTGCCCTCGGCCCGTCCGGTGACCAGCCCCATCACTCGGCCCATGTCGCGCATCGTCGTCGCCCCGGTCTCGGCGATCGCCGCGTCCACCAGCGCGGCCAGCTCCGCCTCGTCCATCTGCTGGGGCAGAAACTCGTCGATCAGCGGGATGTCGGCCTCCTCCATGGCGGCGCGCTCCTCGTTGCCCGCACCCCGGTAAGCCTCGGCCGCTTCCATCCGCTGCTTCCGCTCCCGCCTCAGCACCGCCTCGGCATCGCGGTCGGTGAACTCGCCCGCCGGCCGGTCCTTCTCGGCCCGCTGCAGCGCCGACACCAGCAGCCGCAGGCCGTTCAGTCGCGTACGCTGGCCGCTCTTCATGGCGGCGCGCTGCTCGGCCTGGACACGCTCGGTGAGGGTCATCGGCGCATCGTAGCGACCACCAGACCAGCTTCCAGGTCGCGTCCCACCGCCGGCGTCAGCTCTCCCGGTTGGCCGCCGGGGACGCGGAACGGCGTGTAGTCGGCGCTGTAGCCGCGGCCGTCATCGCCCTCGACCAGCACCAGCTCGGCGCTCCCCAGCTTTCCTGCCCGGTGACGCCAGCCGTGCTCGTCGGACAGCCTGCGGAGGGCGGCCGACCGACGCCGCTTCTCGGCGGTCGACACGGGGTCGGCCGACTCGTCGGCGGTGCCCGGGCGCGGCGAGTAGGGGAACACGTGCACCTTGCTGAAGCCGGCGTCGCGCACCGCCGCCAGTGTGCGCTCGAACGCGGCGGAGTCCTCGGCCGGATGGCCGACGATGACGTCGCTGGTCAGGTTGAGCCCGGGAACCAGCTCGCGGGCCCGGGACAGCTTTCCCAGGAACCCGCCGGCCGTGTAGTGCCGGCGCATCGCCCGCAGCACCTCATCCGACCCGGACTGCATGGGCACGTGCAGATGCGGCGCGACCGCGGGCTCCTCGGCGACGGCGCGCAGCAGCCGGTCGGTCAGGTGGTTGACCTCGATCGACGACAGCCGGACGCGCTCGACGCCCTCGACGGCGGCCACCGCCCGTAGCAGGCCGGCCAGGTCGATCCCTGCCTGCCGGTCCCGGAAGCAGCCCAGGTTGACGCCGGTCAGCACCAGCTCCCGGTGTCCCCTGCCGGCCCGCCGGGCGGCGTCGCGCAGCACGTCAGCTGCCCTGCGGCTGCGGCTGGCGCCGCGCACCGACGGGATCACGCAGTAGCTGCACGCGAACGAGCAGCCGTCCTGGATCTTGACGTAGGCGCGGGTGCGGGCGAAGGCCGGTGTGCCGCCGGCGCAGCCCAGCCCGCCCAGCCGATCCGAGATGGCCGCCGGAGTCTCCTCGGAACGCCGCCCGATCACGGTCACGTTGGCCCCGGTGCCGACGAACGTCTCGCCGGCCAGATTGGCCCCGCAGCCGGTGACGAACACGCGGTCGGCGCCGCGCGCGGCGCGGCGCACCGCCTTCCGCGACTTGGCGACCGCCTCAGCCGTGACGCAGCAGGTGTTGATCACCCGCACCCGGGCCTGCCCCGGCTCTGCCTCGATGTGACCGTCGACGGCCAGCCGCTCGCGGATCTCGTGGGCGTCGACCATCGACACCTTGCAGCCCAGGAACTCGACGGCGAAGGTGGTCTCGCTCATCCCAGGAATCCCATCTCGCGCAAGGTGAGCGCGGCCGCCACGATCGCCGCCGTCTCGGTGCGCAGCACCACCGGGCCGAACGTGGCCACCGCCACCCCGCTCTCCCGGGCCAGGTCGAGCTCGGCTTCCGAGAAGCCCGGTTCGGGGCCGATCAGCAGCGTCGCCTGCCGACGGCCGACGATCCGGTCGGACAGCCCGCCCGACGCACCCTCGTGGCTCAGCACCACAGCCTCCGGTGAGAGCACTTCGGCATAGCCGGACACGCCCAGGACCTCCGGCAGCCGCGCCTGCTTGGACTGCTTCGCGGCGGCCTCGGCGACGCGCTTCCAGCGCGCGATCCGGGCGTCCGTGAAGGAGCCCTTCAGCCGCTCGGTGCGAAGCGCCCCGATCCGGGCCACCCCCAGCTCCGTCAGCTTTTCGACCGCATCGTCGGAGCGGCCGCCCGGCTGGGCGATCCACACGGTGACGATCGGGGCCTTGGACACGCCTGTGACCTCCTCCAGCAGCTCCAGTCCGTCGGCGCTCACACGGGCCCGGTGCACGCGGCCGCCGGCGACGACCTCACAAGTATCCCCGACCCGCATCCGGAGCACGTCCGCAAGGTGATGGCGATCGGCCGGGGATAGCCGGGCGAAGCCACCCTCGACGCCGGTCGCAAAGAACCGGTAGGTGTGGCGGGTCACGCCGTGTTCACCAGCTCCGCGGCCCACCCGTCGACCACCGCCCGACGGGAGCCGCCCAGCGTCTGCGACTCGAGCAGTCCCGAGGCGAGGACGAGCGGGGGCCTGTCGGGCCGGCGGAGGAGCGGCTCCAGGAGGTGCAGCTCGAGGTTGGCCAGCCACAGCGGCGCGGCGGGCAGCGGATCGCGGTGGGCGTCCGCCCGGGCGACCGTCAGCTGCACCGCGTTTCGAACAGCGTTGTCGTGCGTGGCCTGCACGGCCAGCGGATCGATGTCGACCGCATGCAGGGGCCCGAAGCCCAGCCGGAGGGCCGCGATCGAGAGCACGCCGGAGCCGCAGCCGATGTCGAGCGCCGGGCCCGGCTCAAGCTGCTGGAGCAGTTCCAGGGCAGCCCTGGTCGAGCCATGCGCCCCGGTGCCGAACGCCCGCCCAGGATCGATGACGACCGCGATCTGCTCGGGCGGCGACCATGGCGGCCCCACCCACAGCCGGCCGCAGCGCACGGGCCGGTGGTGCTCCCGCCAGCGTTCCTGCCACCCCTCCTCGACCGCCTCCTCCCCGAGGCCGGGCACCGGCGGCTGCTCGCCGTAGCCGGCCAGCAGCACGTGGTCGCCGTCCTGCTCCTGCTCGATCCCCTGGGGGAACCACTCCAGCATCCGCAGGAGCGCCGCGTCCGCCTGGGAGGCGGGCACGCGAAGCGTGAAGCGCTTCACCGCAGCGCTGCGCGCAATCGGCCCAGGAGCGACTCGTCGCGCGCGTAAGCCTCGGCGCCGGCGGTGCGGTCGAACTCCTCGAGCAGCCGCCGCTGGGCGTCGTCCAGCTTCCGCGGCACGAGCACGTTGATGACGATCCGGTGGTCGCCCCTGCCCCGGCCGCGAAGGTGCGGGATCCCGCGGTCGCGGAGCACCAGCACGTCGTCGGGCTGCGTGCCGGCCGGCAGCTCGACCTCGAGCTCGCCGTCCAGCGTCTCCACGGTCAGGCTGGCGCCCAGAGCGGCCTGGGTGAAGGGGACGTCGAGCAGCGAGACGACATCGTCGCCGTCGCGCTCGAACCGCGGGTCGGCGGCCACGCGAACGACCACGTACAGATCGCCCGGCTGTCCGCCCGGCTCGGCCGCTCCGCCCCGCCCGCGAAGATGGATTCGCTGGCCGTCCATGATCCCGGCCGGGATCTGCACCTCGACCGTCTGCCGGGCGGCGTGGCGGCCCTGGCCCCGGCACTCGCTGCAGGGCTCGGAGATGATGACGCCGCGACCGCGACAGGTGGGGCATGCAGCGGTCTGGACGAACTGTCCCAGCGCCGTCTGCTGGATGCGCTGGACACGGCCCGCCCCGCCGCAGGTGTCGCAGGCCTCCGGCGCCGTTCCCGGCTCCGCGCCGCTGCCCCCGCAGCGCTCACAGCCGACGATCGACTCGTACTCGACCGCCCGGGTCAGCCCGGAGGCCGACTCGGTGAACGCGATGTCGACCGCCACGCCCACATCCTGGCCCCGGGCCGGGCCCCGTCGGCCGCCGCCGAACAGGTCGTCGCCGAAGAACGCCCCCAGCAGGTCGGACAGGGAGCCGAAATCCATGAACTGGTCGGTGTGGAACTGGGCGCCGGAGAGCCCGGCGTGGCCGAACCGGTCGTAGCGCGCCCGCTTGTCGGGGTCGCTCAGCGCCTCGTAGGCCTCCGCGGCCTCGCGGAAGCGCTCGGCGGCCTCGGGGTCGCCCGGGTTCAGGTCGGGATGCAGTTCTCGCGCCAGCCGCCGGAACGACTTCTTGATCTCGCCGTCGGCGGCGCTGCGGGGCACGCCCAGCACCTCGTAGTAGTCGCGCTGCGCCATGGGCGGCAGTCTAGAGACGCCGGTATCGGGCACGAGCAGGCGGCCGGCTCATCTCCGTGGCGTCAGCTGCCCTGGAGACCGCCGGCCACCGGCCGCCGTGCTGGAGCCGTCAGGCTCCTACCACTGGTGAAATCCGCGCCCGTGGTGCGCCTTGGCCAAAAACATGGCCAGCATGATCGCCCACAGAAACAGCGTCGGACGCTTCGCGAAGAACTTCATGTCCCTCTCCCTCCTGCCAAGGGTGACTCATCACCAGCGGACGTCCTGCAAAGCCTCGGCGGCCTTGCGGTACCACTCCGCTGCCCTACTGGTCTCACCTCGTTCAGTTGCCACATCGCCGAGTGCGAACCACGCACCGGCCAGGTGACTGACCGTCTCGACCACCCTGAAACTCTCCACGGCGGCTTTGAAGGCCTGCTCAGCCCGGTCGATCGATCCGAGCGCCATCAGCGCACGGCCCATCACCATTCGAGCGTTCCCTTCTTCTTCTCGGTATTCCTCGCGATCTCCCAATAACCCGATTGCGCGATCTGCGCTCTCGATCGCACCCTCGAGATCCCCCGTGTGCAGCCGGGCAGAGGCCAGCGACGAGGCTGCGAAGGCAGCGTCCACCTTGTTGTCCATCTCGACAGCGATGCGGAAGGACTCCCGCAGCAGCGGCACGGCCTTGTCCGGCTTGCCCGTGATCGCATGCAGCTGGCCGAGGTTGTTGAGCAGCTTGCCGACGTATTCGTGATCCGCCACCCGCTCGAACAGCGCCTTCGACCGCTCGGCGTATTCCCGGGCGGCGCTGTACTGGTTCTGGCGCTCCGCGACCAGCGATGCGTCGAGGTAGGTCTCCGCCAGCACGCGGTCATCGTCCAGGGCGTGGGCGAGCTCGAGCGCCTGCGCCACGTCCTCGGCGGCGGCGGTGAAGTCCTTCTGGCGCCTGCGCACCTTGGCTCGGGCATTGAACACCCGCGCCCGCAACGCGTCCGACGGCGACCTCATGTCGTCGCAGGCCCGCAGCGCCTCGTCGAGCAGGGCGGCACCGGTGGCCAGGCTGCCCATCTTGTAGCGGATCACGCCCATCCGATAGAGGGCGGTCGCCCGCGCCTCCTGCATTCCCTCCAGGGAGTCCGCGCGCTCGCGCGCGGCGGCGATCCGGTCGAGCGCCTCCTGAAGCCGGCCGACGTGATGCATCGCCCACCCGTGGGCGAGCGCGTGGCGCAGCTCGAGCCGCGGATCGTCTGCGACGGCGAGCGCGGCGCGCGTCGAGTCGAGCTCGGTCAGGGCATCGATGTACCGGTGTCCCTCGATCTCGGCCTCGGCGCGCGCCACAGCCGCCTCGCACGCGGCGCGGACCGCCGCACTCCCAGCACCCGCCAGCTCGAGCGCATCAACCCCCAAGCGCTCCGCGAACCATTCGAGCGCCGCGGCCGACGGCCGCGTCTTCTCGAGCTCGACCTGGCTCACGTACTCCTTGGAGAAGCGCGAGCCCCCCAGCTCGGCCTGCGTGAGCCCCCGAGCCCGACGCAGCTCGCGCACGCGCGCGCCGACCCCGGGCGGGCGCGTCGCGGGAGCTGACCGGTGCTGCTCGAAGGTGTGGGTGCTTTCCCCCATGCGCTCACCATAGCGAACAACCGGCCACTTGACCAGAGGCCGTCTGAGAAAACTCGAAGGTCAGTCAAATCCCGCTGACCAAGCCGAAAACATGCCTGTGAAGTGCCAGTCAACCATATACTTGATTTCACCCTATTTGGGTACTTGACCAGGGCGAGAGGGCAGGCTATTGTGAGCCCACAACGCGAAGACGGCACGGACGGGAAGCGATGCCGGAGACGACAAAGACTCGGGACGGTGGGCCGCCGAAACGAGCAGGGGACGTCTCCTCGGGGTCTCACCGCTGAACCCGTGGAAGCCGGGGGTCGGAGTCGAGCGCGTCGGAGTGGTTTGGAGCCCCACTCCGACGCGCGGCTCTGTTAAAGACCAAGAGAACGCGTCGAGTGGGCGACAGGCCAGGCGTTTGTTCCCCGGCACCGACGCAGGCACGCGCCGCCGCGCGCCACGGCACTCGAACGTGATCGTCGGGGTGCCCGGCACGCAGCCGGAGACGGGTTTGGGCGGACGGGTTGTCATCTCGGAATCTGTCTGACAAACACGGTACTGTTGCCGTTGTCGATGCATGACAAGCGGCGGCCCACACAGACGCCCCCTTCCGAGGAGGGGACGGCGTCAGCGATCGATGAGGAAACCCGGCGGAAGGCACTGGCCTTCGACGCCATCTACGACGGCGTGATCGTGACCGACGCCGAGGGCCGGGTCACCGACTGGAATGCGGCCGCCGAAAAGATGTTCGGCCACCAGCGGGACGCGGTGATCGGCCGGGAGCTCGGCCCGGTGCTGGAGCTGGGCGGTGACGACTACCGGCGCACGAGCGGCATCATCAACGGCGTTCGCAGCGAGGGTCGCTGGGTGGGCGAGCTGGAATGGGTGCGGAGTGACGGCACGCCGGGCGTCAGCGAGACGATCGTTCTGCCGCTGCACGACCGGTCTGGGGCGCTGGTGGGCACGATCGGCGCAAACCGCGACCTCACCGAGCGCCGGCGGGCCGAGCAGGCGCTCGCCGACAGCGAGCAGCGGCGCCGCGAGGCGGTCGCAATGTCGCTGGTCACCGAGGAGGCGCAACGCAGCCGGATCGCGGGCGACCTGCACGACGACACCATCCAGGCCCTGGTCGCATCATTGCTGTCGCTCGACCGGATCGAGCGCGCACTGGCATCGGGATGCCCCACCGACGCCGCCGAGGCGGTGCGGCGCACACGCGAGACGCTGGGTGCCGCCGCCGAACGGGCCCGCAGGCTGATGTTCGAGGTGCGACCGCCGCTGCTCATCACCTGCGGGCTGGCGGCCGCGATCAAGGATTCGGTCGCCCAGGCGGCGCTCGACGCCGGTTTCCAGGCCACGGCCGCAGTCGAGGTCGAGCGGCATGACGAGGCCACCGAGGCGCTCGTCTTCCGCACCGTCAGCGAGGCCGTCTCCAACGTCCGCCGGCACGCCGCCGCGAAGCACATGCGGGTCGAGGTGGTCGAGCGGGACGGCTGGATCGAGGGGATCGTCAAGGATGACGGCGTGGGCTTCGACATGGCCGTCGCGCTCGACCGCAGCCGGATGCGGCTCCACCTGGGTCTGGATGCGATGGCCCAGCGGGTGCGGCTGGCCGGCGGCTGCCTCGACCTGTCGTCGACTCCCGGCCAGGGCACCACCGTCCGCTTCAGCGTGCCCCCCGGGCATGGAGTGATCACCTACCCGTCGTAGACGTCCTCGACGAACTCGGACAGCGCCGCCGCTGCGCCGCGCACCGAGCGGATGGCGAACGTGTAGTCCATGCGCGTCGGCCCGATCAACGACACGGTGCCCAGGTTGCGGGTGACCAGGCCGTAGTTCGCGGCGACCAGCGACAGCCCCTGCATCTCCGGAAGTCCGGTCTGCGACCCGATCCGCAGGAACAGGCGCTCGCTGTCGAGAGCGCCCCGCAGCACCTCCAACAGCCCCACGCGCTCCTCGAGCGCGCGCATCAGCTGGTTGATCTGGGCCACGTCGGCGTAGCGCATCTCCGACACCAGCGCGCCCGCCCCGCCGATGTAGAGCGTCTGGTCGGACGTGCCCACCAGCTCCGAGAAGGCCGGCTCGAGAGCCTCCAGGAATGCTCGCTCGCCTGGAGACAGCCCGGGGTCGAACAGCTTGGCCGCCACCACCCGGGCGCCGATCCGCACGCCGGAGAACTGCTCGTTCAGATACGCGCGGGCCCACTCGACCTGGCGCGGGTCGACCGCCTGGTCGAAGGCGATGATCCGCTTGGTCACGCCTCCCGTCGAGGTGATGACGACGACCATTACCACGCCCGGCTGCAGCAGCAGCACCTCCACGTGTCGGATCTCGGTGGTCTCCAGCGCGGGTGCGGTGACCACCGTCAGCAGGCTCGTCACCTGGGAGAGCATCTCCGTCGTCGTGCGCAGCGCGGTGTCGATCTCCTTCTGCACCGAGCTCAGGTCGACGGGCAACGGGGCCGATCCCAGCGGCTGCTCGAGCAGCGCTTCGGCGTACAGCCGGTAGCCGGCCTCCGTGGGGACGCGCCCGGCGGAGGTGTGCGGATGGTCGAGCAGCCCGCGCAGCTCGAGCTCGGCCAGCTCGTAGCGAACGGTGGAGGATGATGCGTCGACCACGCCGTGGGCGACCACCGTCTTGGACCCGACCGGGTGCCCGGTGGCGATGTACTCGGTGACGACGTGAGTCAGGATCTGCACCTGGCGGGGCGTCAGGTCGAGGGCCCGGTCGGTCACAGAAGGATGCTCGCAATCACGTCGTTGGCCACGAACCTTCCACGTTCGGTCAGCACGATCGTACCGGCCTCGGTGATGAGCATCCCGGCGGATTCCAGCCGCTCGACCTGCCCGGTGTCGAGCACGGCCAGCTCACGCGCGCCGAGCGGCAGCGGCCGGTCGAGCCGCAGGCCGAGCATCACCCGCTCGACGGCGCGCTCGGCGGCGGACAGCTGCTCGACCTCCGCCGGCGGCGCGGCGCCCGCCTCGAGCGCCGCCAGGTACCGCGGCAGCGACGGCCGGTTGCGGCGCCGCTCGAGACCGAGCGTGGAGACGGCGCCGATGCCGGCGCCCAGGTAGTCGGCGCCCCGCCAGTAGCCCAGGTTGTGCCGCGACTCGAGTCCCGGGCGGCAGAAGTTGGCGGTCTCGTACCACCTGTACCCGGCGGTCCGCAGGCCGTCCACCACCTGCTCGTAGTACGCCTCCATCCGCTCGGCCTGCCGCTCCAGCTCATCCCCGTGGGCGTGGGTGAACCGCGTGCCGGGCTTAGCCTCGAGCTCGTAGTAGCTGATGTGGTCGGGCTCCAGCGAGCAGGCGTCGTCGATGTCTGCGAGGAGGTCATGCGACGACTGGCCTGGAACCCCGAACATCAGGTCGAGGTTGAGGTTTGCGATGCCCGCGGCCCGCAGCCGCTCCACCGCATGTCGGATCTGGGCCGGTCGCGTCCGCCGCTCCAGCGTGCCCAGGAGCTGCGTCCGGAAGCTCTGCGCGCCCAGCGACACACGGGTCACCCCGCCGGCGGCCAGGGCGTCGGCCGTCTGCTCCGACACCGTCTCGGGATTGCATTCGACGGTGATCTCCGTCGCGGGCGGCAATGCCGCCAGCAGCCTGCGAAGCAGCGGCGGCAAGAGCAGCGACGGCGTCCCTCCGCCGACGAAGATCGTGGCCGGCGCCGGCACCAGGCGTGCCCGCTGGGCCAGCTCGGCGATCAGCGCGTCGACATAGCGGGCGTGCAGCGGCTCGCTTCCGGTGACGGTGACGAAGTCGCAGTAGCCGCAGCGATGGGCGCAGAAGGGCACGTGCACATAGAGGTGCTCGACGCGGGCCGCGGCCGACCGCTGCCGGTGCGGCCGGGCGACCTCGCCGGTCAGCACCTCAACCGGCACCGGCGGCATCTCGATTGATGTCGAGCACGGCCAGGAATGCCTCCTGCGGCACCTCGATGTTGCCGACCTGCTTCATCCGCTTCTTGCCCTTCTTCTGCTTCTCCAGAAGCTTGCGCTTGCGGCTGATGTCGCCGCCGTAGCACTTGGCCAGCACGTCCTTGCGCTTGGCCTTCACCGTCTCGCGGGCGATCACCCGGGAGCCGATCGCTGCCTGGATGGCGACCTCGAACATCTGCCTGGGGATCCGCTCGCGGAGCGCCTCCACCAGTTGCTTGCCCTGCTTGTAGGCGTTGTCCCGGTGGGTGATCAGCGACAGCGAGTCGACCTGCTCGCCGGCCAGCAGCACGTCGACCTTGACCAAGTTCCCCACCCGGAACCCGAGCAGGTCGTAGTCGAACGAGGCGTAGCCGCGCGTCCGCGACTTGAGCTGGTCGTAGTAGTCGAGCACGATCTCGGCCAGCGGCAGGTCGTAGACCAGCTGCACGCGCTCCTCCGACAGGTACTCCATGTGCTGGAAGTCGCCACGGCGGTCCTGGTTCAGATCCATCATCGTGCCGACGAACTCCTTGGGCACGATGATGGACGCCCGCACGTACGGCTCCTCCGTGGCCAGCACCTCGCCGCCCGCGGGCATCTGCGCCGGGTTGTGAACCTCGTGCCAGGTGCCGTTCGCGTCCTGCACCCGGTAGGCCACGTTGGGCGCGGTGACCAGCAGGTCGAGGTCGTACTCCCGCTCCAGCCGCTCACGGACGATGTCCATGTGCAGGAGGCCCAGAAAGCCGCAGCGAAAGCCGAACCCCAGCGCCTGCGACACCTCGGGCTCGTAGGACAGCGCGGCGTCGTTGAGCTTCAGCTTCTCGAGCGCGTCGCGCAGCTCCGGGTACTGGTCGGAGTCCGTCGGGAACAGCCCCGAGAACACCATCGGCTTCACGTCCTGGTAGCCGGGCAGCGCCTGCTCGGCGCCACCCTTGGCCAGCGTCAGCGTATCGCCGACACGCAGCTGTGAGACGTCCTTGAGCCCGGTGACGATATAGCCCACCTCCCCCGCCCCTAGGTGCTTGGCCGGCCGCATGCCCGGGGAGAAGAAGCCCAGCTCCTCGACGTCGAACCGGGTTCCCT
>Ga0070684_100003160_pt1 | contig 12306 bp, 9 predicted proteins | sample KBSC723LmetaG_FD_65653 | JGI IMG/M metagenome (GOLD analysis project Ga0070684, IMG submission 65653) | Corn rhizosphere microbial communities from Kellogg Biological Station, Michigan, USA - KBS C7.2-3L metaG | ecosystem: Host-associated > Plants > Roots > Rhizosphere ...
GAAGCTGCGCGCCCCTTCGCTCATCGTCATCAGACCGGCGCCCGTGCGGCCTTCGACGGGCCGTTCGAGCGCGCGAATCTCGGCTTGGTGGTACGGCAGGCCGAGATGCTCGGCCCAGTATTTCGGCGAAACGTTGACCGGCATTCCCGTCGCCAGGGCCCGGTCGATCATTTCGCGGTCGAGCCCCTTGGCGTGCAGGTCGATTTCGATCCGGCGGCCGGCGCGGGCGGCGCCTTCGAACACCGTCTGCCAGAACTCGTAGCTGCCTTCCTTGATGCCGCTCTCGCCATGGATGCGCAGCGCCACGGCGGAGATCGCCGGGCAGGCGCGCAGGACGGCGGTCAACGCGTCACGGCAGTAGGCCGCATGCGAGGCCGGCGTCAACCCCTCGACGCGGTAGCGGGCGCGCGGACTGTCGATCAGCTCGTAGCCGTGCATCCAGATGCCGAGCTGAAAGGTCAGCCCGTGCGCGACGGTCTGCTCGCTGATGAAGCGAAGGGTCTGCAGATTGCGCTCGCGCTCGGCGGCATCGAGATTGGTCACGCGCACGCCGTAGCCGGGAACGTCGATCAGGAAGGGATAGAGGAACAGCAGGTAGCTGTCGGCCACGCCCTGGAGCGCGTCATAGCCGAGACCGAACGCCAGGTGAAGACGGTTGAAGCGCGACGCCGACAGCATCGACAGGTAGGCCGGCCACATCTCGCGGTCGTGATACCAGGCCGTATCGAGCGCCTCGCTCGTGAACTGGCGCATCACGCTGCGCACGGCGTTGGCGGGACGCTCGACGAGGGGCGACCGCTGGGTCAACCCGTCGAGCGGATCCTCCTCGTGGCGCACGCGCTCACTCAACTCCGTCAGCGCATACGTGAGGCCGGCCGCGTCGGTGCCGCAGGCGAAGAGCGCGTCGCGGCCGTGGGTGCGGCCCATGAACAGCGCCAGCCGCTCGGGACGTTCCTCGAGCGACAGCTGACGGCCGCGCCTCGCCGCGGCCGTATCCGGCGCGTCGTGGCTCGAGAGGACGATCAAGGCGTGCTCCGGCGCCGCCCCGGCGACGTGCGGATGGCGGTAAACGTCGAAGCCGGCAGCACGCAAGGCGTGTTCGAGCCCGGCGGCCGCCCGCGCCGGAGACGTCGCGGAGGCAACCGGATCGGCAGGATCGGCAACCAGCGAGACGCCGCGGGTTCGCGCGCCGAACCCCGCTCGCGGCAGCAGGACCGATGCCCCGCCGATGAGTCCGGTCCTGAGGAACTCTCGCCGGTTCTGCGTCATGCCTCTACGCTCCCGTGACGATCACCGGCGCGGCCGGGCCGCGCTCCACGCGCACCGGGTTGCGCAACGGACGGCCGAACCCGTCGAACCTCACCTCCATGACGTCGCCGTCCTCGAGCCGGATGCCCGCGCCAAAGCTGAGCGCGCAGGCGCCGAAGTAGTGGACGTGCACGTCGCCGGGCCGCCGGTGCGCCTCGAACTTGAAGTGATGGTGCTCGATGTTGGCGAGGCTGTGCGACATCTCGTTCTCGCCGGTGGCGATCGCTTTCGACCACACCGCCTTGCCGGCGCGGACGATCGCCACCTCGCCGGGGACTGACGTAAAGCCTGGATCGATCGCGATCTCGGGTCCGAGCGCGCAGGTGCGCAGCTTCGATCCCGCGAGATTCAGATAGTTGCGCTTCTCGAACGCGTGATCCGAGAACTCGTTGCCGATCGCCATCCCGATGCGCCGCGGCGCGCCGCCGGCGTCGATCACATAGACGCCGGCGATCTCCGCTTCCTCGCCGCCGTCCTCGGCAAAGGGCGGCACGTCGAGCGGCGTGCCGTGCGCGCGCAGGATCGTGCCCGGTCCCTTGTAGAACCACTCGGGCGCGGCGCCGATTGCGCCGGGCACCGGCTTGCCCTCGGCCAGCCCGAGCCGGAACATCTTCATGCTGTCGGTGAGCTCCGCCTCTTTCACCTCGTGCATGTGGTGGCGGTCGGCTGCGCTCCCGAGGTGCGTGAGCCCGGTCCCCGACACCAGGCACCGCGAGGGCTCGGGATGATCGATGGGCGTCAGCAGCCGCCACTCGCCCCGGCCTTCGTGGATCGGCTCATAGTCGAGGCGCGTGCGGCCCGCCTTCGCCGGCGCCAACGTGTTCAGCGGCGTGCCGCTCGCAGCGGCGTCCTGGGCCAGCTGCAGGACCGAGGTCACGCCGTCGAGCAGAACCAGGTGCGGTTCGTCGACAAGCGCAACCGCGCGCGTGCCGCCCCTGGCGAGCTGGACGAGTCGAACGTCAGCCACGCGCTCTACCCGTAAGGTTCGTTTTCATTGCTACACTCGTTGAGCAGCCGCGATAGTAGCCTGTCGATGCCTGACTTTGCCATCGCCCCGCCCGTCGAGCCCATGCTGTCCAAGGTCGCGGCGGACATTCCGTCGGGGGCGTTCCTCTACGAGCCGAAATGGGACGGCTTCCGCGCCATCGTCTTTCGCGGCGGCGGAGACGTCTACCTCCAGAGCCGCGACCTGCGCCCGCTCGACCGCTACTTCCCCGAGCTGCACGAAGGGCTCGTCCGGGCGCTGCCCGACGGCTGCGTCGTGGACGGCGAGATCGTGATCGCGACGGACCACGGGCTCGACTTCGATCGGCTGCAGCTGCGCCTCCATCCCGCCGCGTCGCGCGCGGCGAAGCTGGCAAAGGAAACGCCGTCTTCCTTCGTCGCCTTCGACCTGCTGGCCGCCGGCGGCGAAGACCTGCGGGGGCTGCCCTTCGAGAAGCGGCGGGCGCGTCTCGAGACGCTGCTGGCGACGATCAAGGCGCCCGTGCACCTGACGCCGATGACGCGCGACCGTGGCGTCGCCGTCGACTGGCTGGAGCGGTTCGAGGGCGCCGGCCTCGACGGCGTCATGGCCAAGCCCTCTTCAGGCAGGTACGAGCCCGGCAAGCGCGTGATGTTCAAGATCAAGCACGCACGCACGGCCGACTGCGTCGTCGCCGGATTCCGCTGGCACAAGGATGGCGAAGGGATCCGTGTCGGGTCGCTGCTGCTCGGCCTCTACGACGACAAGGGCCGGCTGCACCACGTCGGCGTCGCCTCCGCGTTCACTACAAAGATGCGCGAGGAGCTCGTCACGCTGCTCGAGCCGTTCCGGAAGAACGCGATGAAGAACCATCCGTGGAAGGAGTGGGCGGCACAGGACGGCTTGACACGAATGCCGGGCGGCCAGAGCCGCTGGAGCGCGGGCAAGGACCTCTCGTGGGAGCCGGTCCGGCCCGAGCTGGTGTGCGAGGTGAAGTACGACCACATGCAGGGCGACCGCTTCCGCCACGCGGCAATCTTCCAGCGCTGGCGCGCCGACAAGCCACCGTCGGAGTGCCGCTACGACCAGCTCGAAGTGACGACGCCGTTCGAGCTGGCGAAGGTGTTTGCTGCTGCCGAGAGCGACTGAAACGGCCGACGGCTTGACGCTCCGCCACAAAGGCCACGAAGATCACGACGCCCACAAATCAGCCTGGTGATCTTTGTGTTTCTTTGTGGCCTTTGTGCCGGAGCGTCGCCGTGGCGCGTCTCGCGGAAGGCGCTGGTAAGCTGATCGCGTGCAGGAGTCCGTCACCCTCACTGCCTCGGGACGCGAGGTTGCGATCTCGAACCCGCACAAGGTGCTGTTCCCGCAGGCCGGGCACACGAAACTGGACCTGGCGCGCTACTACCTTGCCGTCGCCGACGGCGCCCTGCGCGGCGCGGGCGGCCGGCCGAACGTGCTCGTGCGCTATCCGGACGGAATCGCGGGGGAGTTCTTCTACCAGAAGCGCGCGCCGAAGGCGCGGCCACCGTGGATCGACGTCGTCTCGCTGAAATTCCCGTCGGGGCGCACCGCCGAAGAAGTCGTGCCGCGCGATGCCGCGGCGCTGTTGTGGATGGCGAATCTGGCCTGTCTCGAGCTGCATCCCCATCCCGTGCGCGCCGGCGAGCTCGATCGTCCTGACGAGCTGCGGGTCGATCTCGATCCGGTGCCGGGGGTCGAGTGGCCGCAGATTCGCGAGGTCGCGGCGGTGGTCAAGGCCGCGCTCGACGATGTCGGCCTCATCGGATGGCCGAAGACGTCGGGGTCGCGCGGCATGCACGTGTTCGTGCGGATCGAGCCGCGATGGACATTCCCCGAAGTGCGCCGCGCCGCGCTGGCGCTGGCGCGGGACGTCGAGCGCCGCGTCCCGGCGCTGGCCACCAGCAAGTGGTGGAAGGAAGAGCGTCACGGCGTGTTCCTCGACTACAACCAGAACGCCAAGGACCGCACCGTCTGCAGCGCCTACTCGGTGCGGCCGACGCCCGACGCGCGTGTCTCGGCGCCGCTCGCCTGGGACGAGATCCCCGACTGCGATCCGCGCGACTTCACCCTGACGACGATGCCGGCGCGTGTGGCGAGCATCGGGGATCGCCACGCCGAGATCGATCGCCGTGCCGGATCGCTCGCGGCACTGCTCGAGCTCTCCGCGCAACAGGAGCGCGACGGGCTCGGCGACGCGCCGTGGCCGCCGCACTACCGCAAGCAGCCCGGCGAAGCGCCGCGCGTGGCCCCGTCGCGGCGCCGCACGCCGAAGTTCCCGCTCGTGGACGTCGGGCGCGCGCGCGAGCAGGCCGACGCACTGGCCGGCCTCGAGCGCTGGAAGGGCCGCCACCCCGACGCGGCGGCGCATCTCCAGCCGGCCGACATCCTCGTCGACCGCGAGCGCGGCCGCTTCCGCACGTGGACGAAAGTGCGCGTCAACCTGCAGCACGTGCCGGAACATCTGCGCCCCGCGCAGGAGCCGCTCGACCCTGATGAGAATCCGGCGTCAGAGTGGCTACCTCGAGCGACTGAAACGGGCCCACGGCAGCGGCCACAAAGATCACCACGGCCACGAAGGTCACGAACGAAACCGGAATAGCCTTTTGTGATCTTCGTGGCCTTCGTGGCGGAGCGTAGCCGTCGGCCGGCTCGCGGGTCTCTCCCTAAGGCTCACGAGATCGCATAACATCTCGATTCAGGAGGATGGATGGCTCTTTCACGGGCCGCGCTGGCCGTAGGCTTGCTCGCGGCGGCGCTTTCGACGGCGTGCGGCAGCGCGCCGTTAGCCAAAGGCCTGCACGCCACCCCGCCGGGGCTCGGCCAGTATCCCTACAGCGACGCCGACGTCGATTTCATGTCCGGCATGATCCCGCACCACGCGCAGGCGGTGATCATGGCGGGCTGGTGTGACTCGCACGGCGCCCGCGCCGACGTCGCCACCCTCTGCGGCCGCATCGTCGTCGCGCAGAAGGACGAGATCAGGCTGATGCAGCAATGGCTCGCCGATCGCGGCCTGCCGGTGCCCGACGCCACGTCGACGAAGCACCACATGAAGATGCCCAACGGCATGGAGCACGACATGCTGATGCCGGGGATGCTCACCGACGAGGAGATGGCCGCGCTCGACCGCGCCCGGGGACCGGAATTCGATCGCCTGTTCCTGCAGGGGATGATCCGGCACCACCAGGGGGCGATCGACATGGTCGACGTCCTGTTCAAATCGTACGGCGCGGCGCAGGACGAGACGGTCTTCAAGTTCGCCAACGACGTGCAGGCGGATCAGTCGGTGGAAATCGGCGTCATGCAGAACATGTTGGACAAGTAAAGGGGACACGAGATGTCACGGATCACAGGAACGCTCAGCGCCGGCGCACTGGCGATGGTGATCGCCGCGTGCGGCAGCGCGACGACCAAACCGGCGTCGACGGCGCCGAAGACACCGCCCGCCGCGGCGGCACAACCCGCCGCGCAGCCTGCGGCCGGAGCGGCGGCGCAGCCGACGCAACCGGCGGCGGCCGCGCCGCTGCGGCCACAGGCCGCGGAGGCGGGCGCGGCCACCCAGCCGGCAGCGGCAGGCCGCGGCGGACGCGGCAATCCGCCCCCGCCACCGCCGACGCCGCCGAAGACGATGCCCAGACCGGTGACGCCGATCGTCTCGGCGACGGTGCCGTCACCCGACCCGCGCGTCGGCCTGAAGGCAGGCTGGTGGGACGCGGGCCAGGCCGCGTGGAACATGAACATGGTGTCGACCACGCCGCCGAGTGAGGCGTCGCTCGGCAAGACCGCCGACGGCAAGGTCATCAAGTGGGGGGACCCCGAGGTCCGCATTCCGACGCACTCGGATCTGGCGTTCACGGGCAAGTACACGATCCAGGGCAACTACAACGGCTTCGAGATCTTCGACATCTCGAACCCGGAAGAGCCCACGCTGGCGCAGCGCTACGACTGCCCGGCGTCGCAGAACGACGTGTCGGTGTACCACAACCTGCTGTTCATGTCCTCGGAAGCGACCAACAGCCGCGCCGACTGCGGCTTCGGCGGCGTGCCCGATCCGGTGAGCAAGGAGCGCGTGCGCGGCATCCGTATCTTCGACATCTCGAACATCAAGTCGCCGAAGCTGGTGACCACGGTGCAGACCTGCCGCGGCTCGCACACGCACACGGTGGTGCCACAGCCCGGCGACAACGACAACGTCTACATCTACGTGTCGGGGACGGCGGGTGTGCGCTCGACCGACGAAGTGCCCGGCTGCCAGGACGGCGGCATCGACGATCCGAACACGGCGCGGTTTCGCCTCGAAGTGATCAAGGTGCCGCTGGCGGCGCCGCAGACCGCCGCCATCGTGAGCTCGCCACGCATCTTCAACGCGCTGCCGGTGCCGCCGCGCAACCCGGACCGTGACGCAGTCTCCGGCCGCGGCGCGGGTGCCGGCCGCGGTGGCGCACCGGCGAGCGGTGCCGCACCCGCGAGCGGTGGCGCCGGACAGCCCGCCGCCGGAAGCGGGCAGCCGGCAGCTGGCGGCGAACAGCCGGCAGGGCGTGGCCGCGGCCGCGGCAACCAGGGACCGCCCACCGGGCCGAACCAGTGCCACGACATCACGGTGTATCCCGAGATCGGCCTCGCCGGCGGCGCGTGCGCCGGGCTCGGGCTGCTGCTCGACATCCACGACGTCGCGCATCCGGAGCGCATCGATTTCGCCGCCGATCCCAACATGTCGTTCTGGCACTCGGCCACGTTCAGCAACGACGGCAGCAAGGTGCTCTTCACCGACGAGTGGGGCGGCGGATCGGCGCCGCGCTGCCGCGCCACCGACAAGCTCGAGTGGGGCGCCGACGCCATCTTCACCATCGAGAACCGCAAGCTGAAGTTCCACAGCTATTACAAGATGCCGGCGGCGCAGACCGACACCGAGAACTGCGTCGCGCACAACGGCTCGCTCATCCCGATTCCCGGGCGCGAAGTGATGGCGCAGTCGTGGTACCAGGGCGGCGTATCGGTGTTCGACTGGACCGATCCCGATCATCCGAAGGAAATCGCGTTCTTCGATCGCGGCCCGATCGACGCCACCCGCCTCGTCGGCGCCGGCACCTGGTCGGCCTACTGGTACAACGGCGTCATCGTCAGCTCGGAGATCGCGCGCGGGCTCGACGTCTACGAGCTGCTCCCCTCGCCGCTGCTGTCGAAGAACGAGATCGACGCGGCCAAGACGGTGAAGATGCCGTACTGGAACCCGCAGGATCAGCAGAAGATCGTGTGGCCGCCGAGCTTCGCGCTGGCTCGCGCCTATCTCGATCAGCTCGAGCGGTCGAAGGGACTGGGCGCGGACGCGATCGCGTCGGCGCGCGCCGCGCTCGACACGGCCGAGCAGCGTAGCGGCGCGCAGCGCAAGACGGCGCTGACCGACCTGGCGGCGAAGCTGGGCGCCGTGTCGGCGACGGATGCGGTGAAGGTGAAGACGCTGGCGGCGGCGATCACCGATCTGGCCAACGCGACGCACTAGTACCAAGAACGACTGAAACGGCCGACGGCCGACGCTCCGGCACCAAGGCCACCAAGGAGCACGAAGATCACAATTGAACTGGTGATCTTTGTGTTTCTTCGCGGCCTTGGTGCCGGAGCGTCGCCGTGGCGCGTCTCGGTCGCTCCTCTACACGCTGACCGTCGCCGCGTTCCAGCCCGCCGCGTCCTTGTCCGACTCGAAGACGTGCGCGGTGTCGACGTGGACCACGTTGCCGTCCTTGCGGATCGGCATGCGGTCCATGTTGCGCGTGGCGCGGCCGCTCACGTGCGTGCCGTCGGCCGTGTAGTGCGAGTCGTGCTTGGTGCACTCGAACTGGTTGTGCTGCGGCACCCACTTCACCGCCGCGTTCTGGTGCGGGCACGACAGCGCGAACGCGAACACGTGGCCGTTGGATCGCACGAGGATCACCTGCGCCGCGCGATCGACCGACACGCCGTCGGCGGCGGGGACGGGATACGTCTTCTCCTCGCCAGCCTGCTCGCTGTCGATGAACGTCACCGGACCGGCTAGCGCGTCGGCCGCGACACCGGACGCAGCGAGGATGCAGGCGAAGCAGCCCGCCGTGTACAAGAAGTCGCGGCGTTCCATCAGATGTTCGGCAGCCCCGCGCCGACGAGCGTCGTCAGGAACCACAGCGCGAGGCTCAGCCCCGCCGTCCAGCGCATCGTCCGCCGTATCTGATCGTCGGGCGTCTGCACGCCATGGCCGACGCGGACGAGAAACGCGCCGTTGATCATCAGAGCCGCCACCATCGCCATCTTCAGCCAGAACAGCTTCGAGGGCGCATAGGTCTCGACATCGGCGGCAAACAGCAGCACGCCGCTGATGATCACGGCGGCCAGGCCCGCGATGACGATGCGGTGCGTGCCGTGAATGTGATCGATCTGCTCGCGCGTCACCGGCAATCCGCGGCGAGTGGCCTTCAGCGTGGCGCGATCGGCGGAGATCGCGGCGCCGCCCCCGGCGACCAGGCCGGCGACGTGGACGAACGACACGAGCGTGCGCGTCAGCGCCGAGCCGCTGTAGAACGCGGCCCACGAGCCGACGGCGTGAGAAAGAAACGCGGGCATGAGCTTACTTGCCTCCGAGGAGCATCATCAGGTAGCCGGCGGTGCCGATCCCGATCGACGTGTAGGCGACGGCGCGGTGCGTGCTGGCGCTGCTCGGACCCGAGAACCGTTCCTCACGCCCGCCGGGGGCGACCATCGGGGTAATGGCGAAGCCGGCGCCAGACGCGAGCATCAGGATGCCGTGCACCAGCCGGCGCTTCTTGCCGTTCGGGTCCTTGTTCGCTTCGACCAGGTTCCACACGCCGGTCACCGCCTGCAGGCCGTACAGGCCCACGATGCCGCTGCCGATGGCGATGTGCGCCCCCTTCTTGCCCTCCGACGGGTTGTTGTAGATCGACTGGCCCAGCGCGAGCTCGGTCGCGAAGAGCGGCAGCGTGGCAAACGCGGCGTACTTGTGAATCTTCGCCCGCGTCCGGTAGGCGTCGCTGTACTCGAACGCCACTTTCCGCGGCGCCGGCGACTGCGGGTCATCCGCGAGCGTCAGCGCGCCGGCGCTGGCCGCGGCGCCGATGGCGGCGTGGATGGGACCCTCATCCTGCGCGCCGGCGCGCTGGACCGGGAGGATCAGACTGCCAACCACAAGGACGAGCAGGAGGCGCATGGATGCGGGCGAAAGCAATGACGCTGCCACGCGATCTATGACGAGCTACCGGGAGTGTTGGTCTCCGCGTCACCTCGGAAGTACAAGCTCTTTCACCTGCACAGGACAAACCGGCCGCGAAGAGACGACACAGGCGTGGCCGATCTAAACGAACGGCGTATCCGGAATTCCGGCAATGTCTGGAATCTGGATGGCGAATACGCCGCCGGCCTGCGGCATGCGCTCCAGCTCGTCGGGGGCCATCTGCTGCCGTGAGGACGTCACATAGAGCGTGCGCAATCCGGCGCCGCCGAACGCCGGGCACGTCGGGTTCTTGGCCGCGAGCGCGACGACGCGATCGATCTTGCCTTGCGGCGTGAAGCGACGGACGACCGCGCCGCCCCACGCGGCATTCCACACGCACCCGTCGGCATCGACGATCGAGCCATCGGGATGGCCGTCCTGCGGCCCGAGCACGACAAGGTCACGAACGTTGGTCACCGTCGCCTCGCCGGCGTCGTAGTCGCCGCAACGGATGACGCCCGTCGGCGTGTCGGTGAAGTACATCGTGCGCCCGTCAGGACTGAACGAGAGGCTGTTCGACACCCGGCAGCGCGGCAGGTCGAGCGGCCGCAGGCCGTACCTGGTCGAGTACTGATAGAAGCGGCCGAGCGGCTGCCGCGGCTTCTGCTCGTCGAGCGTGCCGAAGACGACGTTGCCGAAGCGATCGGCTCGCCCGTCGTTCGTGCGCGTCGTGAGCAGGCCCGCCTCGACGTCGACGAGTTTTGTCGTGCTCAACGCACCCGCCGGGCCAGGCGTGGCCATGTAGAGCGCCTTGGCGGCGCCGAGGAAGAGGCGTCCACCGGTCGCGACCGCGAGGAAGCCGACGCGGTCCGGCGGCGTGAAGCGCTCCGTCGCCCTCGACACCGGATCGAACGTCCAGATCTGCCGGCCGTCGATGTCGGTCCACCACAGGCACGCGCGGCCCGCGTCCCAGACGATCCCCTCGCCCAGCTCGCAGCGTGCGTCGACGGCGATCTCAGCTCTCATGGCGTAGCGCTCGCAGGATGGCTTCGACGTCATAGACGGCGCCGCCCCAGGTGCCGCCGCTCACCTCCTGCAACGCCGCCCACAGCCGCGTGTGATCGGGCAGGCGCGGATCGGGCCGAAGATCGGGATGCGGGGTACGGGACGCGAGATCGTCGGCACCCACGTAGTTGAGCGTCCCGGTCAGCGCGTGCCGATCGACGACGATTTCGATCGGATCGCCGTCGCGCAGCTTGGCCAGCGGGCCGCCGGCGAGGGCTTCCGGCGACACGTGGCCGATGCAGGCGCCGGTGGAGACGCCGCTGAAGCGCGCGTCCGTGACGACGGCGACGTGCTTGCCGTGCGGCAGGTACTTGAGCGCGCCGGTGAGCTGATACGTCTCCTCCATGCCGGCGCCCATCGGCCCGCGGCCGATCAGCACCAGGACGTCGCCCGACTCGATGCGCTTCTCCTTGATCGCGGCGATGGCGGCGGTCTCGGTGACGAACACCTTGGCGGGACCGGTCATGCGGAACACGCCGTCGGCGCCGACCACCGAGGGGTCGATCGCGGTGCTCTTGATCACCGACCCCTGCGGCGCGAGATTGCCGTGGGGGAAGCAGATCGTCGACGTCATGCCGCGCCGCTTCGCCTGATCCGGCGAAGCGATGACGTCCTCGGCATCGACGCCGTCGCGCTCGCGCAGCAGCGCGCGCAGGCGGTGGCGCCGCTCGGAGTCCTCCCACGCGTCGAGCTGCGCGTCGAGCGTCAGGCCGCTCGCGGTCGCCACCGTCGTGTCGAGCAGACCGGCGCGGCGCAGGTGCAGCATGACCTCGGGGACGGCGCCGGCGAGGAAGACCTGCACCGTCGGGTGATTGCGCGGCCCGTTGGGGAGCGCGTCCACCAGTCGCGGCACCTGGCGGTTGACCTCGCTCCAGTCGCGCGCGTCGGGGCGGCGCAGGCCGGCGGCGTGCGCAATCGCAGGCACGTGCAGCAGCAGGTTCGTCGACCCGCCGAACGCCGCGTGCGTGACCATGGCGTTGCGCAGCGCGGCCGGCGTGAGGATGTCGCGCGTTCTGACGCCGCCCGCCTCGAGCGCCTTCAGCGCCAGCGCCGATCGGCGCGCCATGTCGAGCCAGATTGGCTGGCCGGACGGCGCCAGCGCCGTGTGTCCGAGCGACAGGCCGAGCGCTTCGCCGACCACCTGCGACGAGGCGGCCGTACCAAGGAACTGGCAGCCGCCGCCGGGTGACGCGCAGGTGCGGCAGCCGAGGTCCGCGGCGGCCTCCAGCGTCAGCTCGCCGTGCGCGAAGCGCGCGCCGATGGTCTGGATGCGCGCGGCATCCTCGCCGTCGGCAGGCGGCAGCGTGACGCCGCCGGGGACCAGCACCGTCGCCAGGTCGCGCGCGCCGGCCAGCGCCATCATCATCGCCGGCAGCCCCTTGTCGCACGTGGCGATGCCGAGCACGCCGCGCCCCGTCGGCAGCGACCGGATCAGGCGTCCGAAGATCATCGCCGCGTCGTTCCGGAACGGCAGGCTGTCGAACATCGCCGGCGTCCCCTGCGAGCGGCCGTCGCACGGGTCGGTGCAGGCGGCGGCAAACGGAACCGCGCCTGACGCTTTCAACGTCTTCGCCGCTTCCTCGACGAGGAGGCCGACCTCCCAGTGGCCGGTGTGATACCCCAGCGCGATGGGCGTTCCGTCCGGCGCGCGCACGCCGCCGTGCGTGGAGAGAATGAGGAACTCCCGGCCGCCGAGCGTGGCCGGGTTCCAGCCCATCCCGGCGTTCTGGCTCCAGCCGAAGAGATC
>Ga0070684_100003161_pt1 | contig 12305 bp, 12 predicted proteins | sample KBSC723LmetaG_FD_65653 | JGI IMG/M metagenome (GOLD analysis project Ga0070684, IMG submission 65653) | Corn rhizosphere microbial communities from Kellogg Biological Station, Michigan, USA - KBS C7.2-3L metaG | ecosystem: Host-associated > Plants > Roots > Rhizosphere ...
CAGATCATAAAATAAGAAATCAAAACCCAGCCAAAGTAAAAACCATGCGCACGGCTCCAACAAAATTTTTATGGTAAATAGGGGTAAGGAATGCAAGCCAAAGAAGCCCAGGTATGAATTTATCACCATGGTGATGAAACCAGCAACCAACGCTGTGATTCCATTATTTCGCTTGACCCGGTACTTGTCGCTGCTAATCCGCAGTTGATTACCAAAAAAATTCTTTAGACCATTTATTATGACTGTCTCTGAGCTCTCTTTTCTATTCTCCGCAGGCATAAACAACAACAGGTCTGTCACCCTTTCTCTTTTGTATTTTTTTGACAATCGTAGTTCGTGTAAAAAGTCCTCGGATATTCTGCGCTTCAAAAAATGGCGGGAATCAAAATCCGAATAAATATCATCATAGTTATCGAGCCATAGACTTATTTCTGACATCGCTTTCTATTTAGACCTCAAAATATGACTTGTGCTTAGTTTGCCGGCTCCTTTTCCCAGCAAACCGTAAAGGTTTATGTCTGCTAACAAAGGCGACCAATTTCAATTCTTATTAAAAACAAGCAACGGGATTTTTAGGTCAAACGATAATTGCTCAGCTTTACTTGATAAAAAGATTTTCTGGAACAATGATCTACTCTGGTTGGTGAACATAATAGCCATGGAAGGTTTCAATACTTCAATTTGTTTTTCGAGATTTTGAACCAATGAATGAACTGCATCGCTTTGCTCAATATGCAGTTTTACGGGGTATCCGAATTCTTTGGTAATCCCACTTTCAATTATTTCTTTGTCCAATCTGACCTCGTCTGGCCATGAAAAATGCACTACCTCAACAGGCATTTTCAGAGGTCGGGCAAAATTTACAACCTTACCCAATTCCTGCTTGTAATGATGGAAGTCTGCGGCATAGATCAACCGTTCAAACGCTTTGGCCTGGTAATTTTCAGGAATAGCGATCACCGGGACGTTAGATTTGGTAATGATATTGCCGGTATTTGTCCCTAGCAATCTCTTCAGCCGACCGGCCCCCCGGGTAGCGATACAAATAAAGTCGATGTCTGAGCGATGCCTGCAATAATTGAGTATGGCAACGTCCGGGCTAAATCCCTCGATCACAACGCACGAATATTTTTCTTGCTTTCTACCCATTCTTTCATAAACATCCGACACAAATTTTTCGAGTCTCTCTTTATACTTTTTTTTCTCGTTTTCCGAATGTTGGAGAAAATAAGCGTCTGTCCATTGAGGGAGTTTCGAAATATGCAGGACATGAATAAAAACCAGTTCAATTTTTTCAACCGTGGACCATTGAATGGCAAATCGCAAACCTGCTGTCGAATGTTCAGAAAAATCTGTAGGAACAAGAATCTTTTTCATTTTTGTTTTTCTTTAAAAATATCGAAAACGAAAACCACGAAAGATGATTGACATCAGGCTAATCCCTGATTTGTGACCGTGGGTTTTGGAGCTTTCGATAGCTAATTAGTGGCATTCCACGTAAATCAGCATTTAGGCATGTGTCATCAGCGATGATCAAAAGAGGGAACTTTTTTTGAGAGTGAGAAAGTATTTAGTAATAAGATGAAGGCTCCAGCCACTAACATCCAATCCAGGTAGACGTTAAGATAAAGCGCTCCAAATAAGCCATAAAACATGCCCGAAATTACAATCATCAGCGTCCATATGATCGAACCAAACCCCCGGTAAAGAAGGGTAAAGCCAGTTAGAACAGCCAAGGTAGGGCAAGGTATCAACCCTGTTGGTGCGGCATAGCCATACTCAAGTACAGAATTTGCCTTCAAAAATTCAGGATAAGAGAGCCCGTATAGTATTAACATTAAGCCGACAATATCGGGCCATGACCTGTTTCCTTTTATCATTTCATTGGCCGACCTAAGCGTGCCATAGATTGACGTGATCACGAGTAAGGCAAAAACTACTGCCGTAAAAAAATTGCCTTGCAAGGAAGCGAATAAGCTTGCGGACATCAGCAGGCTGGTTAGCATTAACACCATCAGATTATTTTTTGGTTTCCATCCCGCAATCAGCATGGCAATGAGTATGAAGATTAAGATGTGCCAGATTATGGCAATCCCGACGTATTCATTGGCAAGCCATGTTAATCCGGCCAGAATTTCTTGTCTTGTCGGCATGATTTGGAAAATTTTATATTCATCTTACTAATTTGTTCCATCGGTCGAGGCATATTCCGCCCTGTTTCTTCATCATCATACTTTTCAAAAGATCAAATCTCTTATTCCTTTCTTGTCATTTCAACATTGTTTAGAATAGCCTTTTTGAAAAGATGCTTGTCGTTTTATTACTTGTTAACAGCCGTTCCTTCGATTTCACCGTTTCCATACCTGCCAAGATATTCGTGGATTTTTTTTTTAATTGTGATGATGATCAATAATTACCTTGAGTTTTATCATTGGACGAATTTCGCTCCCTGAATAGCTTTGTCCAGAAAACTTGAGTTATGCATCTTTACGATTCATACTTTGCTGGGATCAATCAGGACATTGGCATATGGTTCGTCGTTTTGGTAATCGTGGCCGCGACGTATCGCCACGTAAAGAATTTCCTAGTATTTCTTCTCCTCAAAATTTATGAATTTTTTATTCAGCATCGGGCCGGGCGCAGTGGCCCTTCAATTTGAAAATTGGCTCTGCCGGGGTTTTCATCGGGGGTCACCAATAACTTTTGCAATACATCGGCTAGCTCAACCTTCTTCCAAAAAATGTTTCGCGTCAGATCCTGACAAATATCATTTATCGCTCTGACTTTCATTATTCATTTCCCAGTTGCATTGCCGCATCTTTACGATTAAAAAATGAAATCATTCTCTATGACAAGGGCGGAAGTAAAGATCAGACAACTGGAGCATCAGAGCGAGACGTGGAAGAGAGATTTGGAATTCATAAAGGAGGAAAATATTGCGTTGAAAAACCGCGTGGGAGAAATAATCTCTAATATCCAGGTGACATCGGATTTCCTGGAGAGAATAGAGGCGTACCAAGATGATTTTATTGCAAAGGATCAAGCTCTCCGCTTGATTCTTTGGGAACTTAAGAAGTGGGATAAGTTGCTAGCTGCCGAGCAATACGCCGATGGTGAGAAAACCGATGGAAACCTGATCGCGCTGCAAAAAAAGCTTTCCAACAAAATTGAATCTTTCATGAACGAATTCACCAAATTGAAGTTTGATTTTAATAACTATATGAGTGAAAAACTATAATAACGATAAAATTTCTTTATGAGAAATATAATTCCAGCGCTTATTCTTATTGTGAGCTTTACTGGTTGTGGTCCATCCTCGAGAATAATCAGCTCATGGAAACCAAAAGATGTCGAGCCTCGTCAATACAACAAGATCATGGTACTGGGCCTTATCAATGGTTCCGACCGGACATTGCGGGAAAAAATGGAAGAACACATTGCAGGAGATCTCAGAGAGCTTGGTTATAACGCGATGTGTTCATGTGATGAATTTGATCCCAAAGCGTTCGAAGACCTCAATGAGAAACAGGCCCTTGAAAAACTCACCAACAGTGGAGTAGATGCTGTACTTACCATTGTATTACTCGATAAAGCAAAGGAAAGATATTATGTGCCGGACAGGGTCTATTATTCCCCATATTTTATTTATCACGATTCTTTCTGGGGTTATTATCGAACAATGTATGATCGCGTTTATGGACCAGGTTATTACGCAGTCAGTACCAAATATTTCTGGGAAAGTAATTTGTATTCGTTGGATGGAAAAAGACTTCTTTATTCAGCACAAAGCCAATCTTTTGATCCGGTGTCAGCTCAGTCACTCGGTCACGAATACGGAAAGATGATTGCAAGAGATATGGTAAAGAAGAACGTGCTCAGCAAGCCAGGCAAGGAGATAACAGAAAGACCCAAGTAATGGTAACGCCCATAACGTATAGAATCTCCTAGCAGTCAGAGAACAGCATTCATCTCTTTAGATTCGTTGAATTCAAGAACGAATTCAGTCCCCTTTCCCAATTCACTTTTGCATGTTACTGCTCCATTCATCAGTTCGGCATACTTGGTCACAATATGAAGCCCAAGGCCGGTGCCTTGTATATTACTGACATTCGCACCGCGGAAAAACCGTTCAAATAAATGCTCCTGGTCTTCCCTGGATATTCCAATTCCTTTATCCTTCACTGATAGTGATAAATATCCTCCCTTTTTTTGTTCACTCATAATTTCAATCCTCGAATTTTCGGGGGAAAACTTTATGGCATTGGATAAAAGGTTTATTACCATGTGCTTTAGCAGACCCGGGTCAAGAGTAGCAATTTCCGGCCCAGTGTGGCTGTAGGAAATATGTTGGCCCTGCTTTTTAATACTTGAGATCTCATTTAGAATTGCGCTCACATGTTGTTTGACATTGAATTCGGAGGGTTTGACAACAATCTTTCCTTCTTCCATCTTTCCCACTGAAAGAAAATCGTTCAAAATATCGGTCAGTAATTTTACAGACGCGGTAATCCTGTCTATGTGCTTCTTTCGGGTAGCCTGCTCTTCGGTTTTTGTGTATTTTTCGAGTAGATAAGCAGAAGAAAGCACAGTGCTAAGCGGCGTTCTGAATTCATGGGAAGCCATCGTGACAAACCTTGACTTTAGTTCGCCTAAATGCTTTTCCTTTTGTAAAAGCGCCTCCAATTCGTCTTTTGATTCCTGGAGCTTTTTCATTGCTACACGTACTTCCGTTGTACGTTGTTCCACTTTTTCTTCCAGCTCCTCATTTAGTCGCCTGATCTCATCTTCATCTTTCTTTCTGATGGTGATATCACTGATAAAGGCAATGACATACTTCTGTTCACCAGTCCTATAATGTCCCAAACTGACTTCCACTGGAAATTCTGTTCCGTCTTTTCGCGCTCCAAATAAATCCAGTCCGGCTCCCATCGGACGATCCTGTGGATATTTAATAAATTTCTCGCGATGCCCGACATGTTTTTGATGAAAGCGTCCTGGGATCAGAAGTTCCACTTTTTGCCCGGCTAACTCTTCTCCCACATAACCGAATTGCTTTTGTGCAAAAGGATTTGCTAGTATGATTTTCCCTTGTGAGTCCGCTACAATAATACTCATTGAGGCGTAGTTAAATAGTGCCTCCATCAGATAGTTCTTATTTATTTCAGGAAAACTCATGTTCCCGACTGGATTTCTAAACTAATTTACGCGTTCCACTCCTAATTGCGAAGAAATTTTTCCTCCGTTAAATCACAGTTGATTTACCAATTGATTTGAGCCGGTTTCTTTGAGGGAATGATTTTTACCATCCACCGGGGCTTTATTTATTTGTGGTGTTGAAAAACGCAGGATGTTAAGTTTATGTTAAGTCAAAAAGGTTGTTGTTTTATGAATTTCTCCACTAAAACATCTTTTCCATGCCTTGCTTGAATGAAGTACATGCCTGCAGGGAAGGCATGCAGCGAGATGTCGCTGATGGAATCAATAATGGTGATTTTCCGAATGAACCGTCCATCAACATCGATAACGTCGATGACACCATTTACAAATGGTGACCGAATATGTAGAATATCATTGGCCGGAGTTGGCCAGATTGACAACTTATCCAGGCTATTAACCTTTATCCATTTTGTGTCTGAGAGAGCAACCAACTCCTCGTGCCTTCTCTGTGCGATGCGATAGTAACTAACATTTCCTGCATGCAAATCGATGTATTCATAATATGGTGATAACTGCGAACTTATGTTTGCGATCCTTTCCCATGTTTTTGCATCCCGGCTTTTTTCGAGGATATAGTCAAAGCTATCTTTCACTGGCGTTGTCCATTGAATACTGGCCGTACTCCGATCGCAAAGTTGAACATCGAATGAAATTGATATTTTTTTTTGACAAAAAACCGCGGTTTGCGCGAGGATCAGCAAGCCGATCAAACCTGCAATCTTCATCGTTTTCATACCACTTGTTATTTACACAAATGTTATATTCCAATTTTCAATATAGAAATGATTTCTGACAGCCGGATAGATGATTATAGTTAAGTAATTCCGAGGTAACTACATCCTTTATCCGGTCTTAACAGCGCAGCATATAAATACCCGAGGCGGAAATGTCCCCTCTAATGGATTTGTCGGTGACAAAATCCGTTGCGACGGAAAAGCATTCCTCGCTCTGATCATTCTCAAAAGAACAGTTGACAAATGTCATTGGTCAACGTCTGAGTCCACGATTATTTTGTGTGCAAAAAAATAGTTATTCGTATGAAGGTCGAAAAGTTGAATATTGTCCGTTTTGCACCCAAAGGTGAGAATAGCTTTTATGATACAGTCGTGGCAAAAGCAAAGGCATATTTTGAGGCAAATAATATTTCCCCGTACGCTAATACAGACATGTGGGTAAAAACGATAATTATCCTGTTGCTGTATCTGGTGCCCTACACGTTAATTGTAACTGGTTTGGGAGCAGCCAGCACCTGGTTGTTTTTCGGGTTATGGTTCTTGATGGGAATAGGTATGAGCGGTATTGGAACGGCAATAATGCATGATGCCAATCATGGAACTTATTCACCCAATAGGAGAGTGAATAATTTTATCAGCCACATTCTTGAAATAATAGGAGGGTATTCGGTTAACTGGAGGATTCAGCACAATGTGTTGCATCATACTTATACCAACCTAGAGGGCCTGGATGAAGATATTGATACCATGGGATTATTGCGGCTTTCACCCCGTCAGCCCTGGCGTCCATTTTATCGCTTTCAGCATATTTACGCGTGGTTTTTATATATGGTAATGACACTTTTTTGGATGACAGGGAAAGATTATTTTCAAATAATCCGCTATAAACGTCATGACTTGTTAATCAAACAAAATATTTCACTAAAAAAAGCATTGCGGCGCATTACAGTTTACAAGCTGGTTTATTACTCATATATAATTGTATTGCCTGTTATGTTTTCCGGGATGCATTGGTATTTTGTGATCCTCGGTTTTTTATTAATGCATTTTACTTCGGGCCTGTTTCTTTCTTGTGTTTTTCAACCATCTCATGTAATGGAAGCGTCTGCTTTTTCACGGCCGCTAATAGTCGATGGGAAAACTCGGATGGAAGACACGTGGGCTGTGCATGAAGTGACAAACACAACTGATTTTGCTCCCAACAACCGTATCTTGTCATGGTTTATAGGGGGCCTTAACTATCAAATAGAACATCACCTTTTTCCTGGCGTTTGTCATGTTCATTATAAAAAGCTTGCTCCTATTGTCAAATCAACAACAGCGGCATTTGGATTGCCTTATCACGTGCAACCAACATTTTTGAAGGCAATTCTGGAGCACGCCAAAATGCTGAAAAAACTTGGAGGGCAATAAGCTGTCTAAAATTCTATCGTTGTATTACGTAAGCGAGATTATCTATTTCTCTTCTGAGAAAAAATTTAACTCAAGACTCGGACATCTGTTTGGTCACAAAACGGCCAACAGTTCTGGAAAGGCGGCCACGCCAGTGATAGGTTTTAAAACAGATGTCAAGCGAAAAATCAAGGCAACAAAATGTTCTACCGGCTCAGTGACCACTACTGTCAATGTCTAAACGATCTCTAGGTCACACATGGTCAATTATCAATTCAGTAGGATATGTCAGAAAAAATAAATCAAATGATTAGCTGTTCAGTGCCTGATTCTGTGGATTGGCCTTGAAAGTTCTTACTTCGTTCCGATATGGCCATCAATGCTAAATAGCGTTCTACAATATAGAGTGCAGTGTGTGCGACCGGTGATATTTTGGACATAAAGAGATCGAAACCATGATCGGTTTGGGGCACCAGATAAAGGGCGGCAAGCACGCCAGCCTTGTTTAATTTTTCATACAACAGTTTTGTTGCAGCCACAGGTGCAAACATATCATGTTCTCCATGGACCATCAGTGTGGGAGGACAATTGCTTGCGACATGAGCTATTGGCGAAAAAAAATCATACATGTCAGGGTTTTCATCCGGTCGAAATCCTAAAATAGAGGCAAGAGTCCCGCATGAGGACGGCTTATTAAACCCAAGGCGGTAGTAATTCTTCCCTATTAGTTGCTTCATCCATCGCGACACGACGCCGTGTTCAGTCTTCTCTACCTGGTTCGGCTTTGATCTTCTTGCAATGTGTTGACCATATGGTAATAATGCGCTCTAAGATCAGGCGGTCCATAAGCAGCAACGACGGCCTGCACTGACAGATCCACACTTTGTAGCTCCGGTGGATTTAATTTAAGTTCGTCGGGTAAATAGGCAGCAAGTAAAGCAATGTGACCGCCTGCAGAACCGCCACCAATCACAATGTGATCAGGACTTACTCCATACTTTGATGTATTTGCTTTCATCCATGCGACCGCACGTTTTGCATCGTTTACCATGCCGGTCATATCTGTCTCAGGAAAAAGTCGATAAGCTACATCCATGATCACATGGCCCTGTGAAGCCAGGTGTCGAAACAAAGGACGAGTAAAAAAATCTTTATCAAGATAAGACCATGCACTGCCGTGAAAATAAATAAATGCCAGACCTGACCGGCGCACATTCTGTGATGGTAACCACAAGTCACAAAACAATTCGCGGTTTGTTCCGGGCACTGAAGAAAATGAAATATTTCGTTTAAATATAAAATCCTTATTAGCCGGGAGTAACAAGGTTAGAGGCGTTTTGAGAAACTTTGCTTTACGTTCCGCAGAGATGCGATCTTCCCAGTCTGGTCCGAAAGCCTTTTTAAGACCAGTCGAGGCGTCCGTCACTTTGAAAATGCGAAATAGATAAATAAGAGAGACAATAGCGACAGGAACTCCTAAAACGGTGGCAGCAACAGATCGGATGATAATCCCCACAAGAACGCAAAATGCGCCCATTGCGAAAAGAAATGGTGCAAGGGCGCTGCTGAAAGATTTTATTAGCCACAGAATTGGTCCACCCGAGCTCCAGCGAAAGCGGAAAAGAAGCGAAAAACTCATCATTATGCTGAGGCTTCCTGCTACTAATACAATGATCAAAAAAATTTGCACATGATAAAAATTACTTAAAGCTATCGCATTCAGACATCCGGAAAAATGAGGGTAGTCATTGGGGTTTCTGACTGCTGTCAACATGAAGAGTCCTGGAATCCTTTGCTCCACTGTGTGCATAATAATTTGTTAAGTAATTAAAATCAGTTAAGCCTGTTCGAATAAAATTTAATTTTGAAAAAACACACCACTATGCGCATCCTATGGGCAACACTACTGAGTTTTTCCTTTTTATCCTCTAACCTTTGGGAGACAGATTTTGAAAAGGCAAAAGAACAAGCAAAGAGTGAGCACAGATATATATTGCTCAATTTTTCCGGTTCCGACTGGTGCGGCCCGTGCATCAGGATGCACAAAGAGATTTTTGAAAGCGCTGCCTTTACAGGATACAGCAACGAACATCTTGTATTGGTAAATGCCGATTTCCCGAGACTGAAAAAACACGGTCTTTCACCCGACCTGCAAAAGAAAAACGACGAGCTTGCTGACTCTTACAATAAAGAAGGAAAATTCCCTTTAACGCTTTTATTAACTGCTGATGGAAAGATTTTAAAGACATGGGATGGATTTCCTGCGGTTTCGGCCGCAGAGTTCACCAGCCAGGTAAAAGCCGTTGTTGATGCAAATAACTGAAACAGTTCGTATAGCTTCCGATGTGTACAAGAAGGTTTTGAAGCTGATGGGCAACCGCTTTGAGATAAGCGTTGTTGGAGATGATCCCGTATGGGCAAACGAGTGCATTGAAGAGGCAGTCGAAGAGATCAGGCGAATTGAGAAGTTGTTTACCACATTTAATGAAAGCAGCCAGACAAATCTTATCAACCGGAATGCGGGCGTTGCTCCTGTGCACGTGGACAACGAAGTATTTGAATTGATCCGTCGCTCAAAAAGGATTTCGGGAATTACGCAGGGAGCCTTCGACATCACTTATGGATCCGTCGATAAACGTCTCTGGAATTTCGATAAGAACATGGCTACATTGCCCGACCCGAAAGTGGCAAAACAACTGGTCCGGCTCATCAATTATAAAAATATTATCCTGGATGAAAGGAATGGCACCGTGTTCCTGAAAGAAAAAGGAATGAGAATTGGTTTTGGCGGTATCGGTAAAGGATATGCTGCTGAATGCGCGAAAGCTCTTTTACAAAAAAAAGGAATTAAAAGCGGCATCGTGAATGCTGCAGGGGACCTTACCGCGTGGGGCTATCAACCTGATGGAAAGCCATGGACCATCGGCATCGCCGACCCTAACGCATCGCGCGAAATTTTTTCTCACATGAATATTACCAACACATCAGTAGCTACTTCGGGAAACTATGAAAAATTTGTGACGATCGATGGAAAAAAATATTCGCATACCATCGATCCTAAAACAGGATTACCCGTGACTGGTATTAAAAGTGTTACGATTATTTGTTCCAATGCAGAGATAGCCGATGCAATGGCTACGCCTGTGATGATCATGGGCATTAAAGCGGGCATCGACATGGTGAACCAGGTAAAAGGACTTGCCTGCATTATCATTGATGAAATTGACCGGATCCACACATCCAAAAACATACATTTATCATGACTACAAAAAACAAGCAGAAAAGCATTTTTGATTTTCTTCTATTAATAAGCGTAACTGGTTTACTGATGGCATCCTGCACACCTGTAAAGGAATATCAGAAAAATAAGCTTAACGATTCAGAAATGTCACTCTCAAGTCGCAAGGTGGAAAAGACCGAGTTGAATTTTCAATCGTATAGAGAAGGTGCTTCGGGCGCCAATGGTGGCAAAACAGGAGGAGGATGCGGCTGTAATTGATCAAGCTGTAAGTTTTTGTATGAAGAAATTATATTTATCGGTGATCGGAATGTACATAGGCATCCTTGCTGCTTTTTCCCAAAGACAGGATCCAGATTCTTCCACCTATAGATCACGTAAACTCAATTTTGAAGAGGCGAATCTCGTCTCGAGTTATTATACCCAGGATGGTAATAACTCTGCAGTGACCGGCGGCATCGGTTCGGAGAAGCTTACCGATATCTCCAACGTCATCGATCTTAAACTGGGCCTGTACGACAGGCGCAACCGCAAACATAGCTTTACCGGCGAAATAGGCATCGATCATTACACCTCGGCATCATCTGATAAGATCGATCCAAAGACAATTTCATCGGCTTCTCATGCCGACACAAGATTCTATCCTTCTTTTGGATGGACAATGGAAAATGAAAAGAAGGGAATAACTGTTGGCGCCGGGATTTCTTATTCAAGCGAATTCGATTACCAGTCGTTTGGTGTTAACGTAAACTTTGCGCAAAAGACCCGGAATAAAAACGGCGAGCTCGCTGCAAAACTGCAGGCGTATATCGACCAGGTATCGCTGATCTACCCTGTGGAACTTCGAAATGGGAGTTCTCGTGAGGGCGATGATTATGCTACCACCGGGCGGAATACATTTAGCGGTGGTGCATCCTGGTCCCAGATCATCAATAAAAACCTGCAGGTCCTTCTGGAGGGAGAAGTGGTATACCAACAAGGTTACCTTGGACTTCCTTTTCATCGTGTGTTTTTCGATGATAACTCTGTACACGTCGAAAATCTTCCTTCGACGCGATTAAAAATACCTCTCGGCCTACGCGCAAATTATTTTATAGGTGATAAATTCATTCTAAGAACATGGTACCGCAATTACCGCGACAACTGGGGGATCAATTCCAATGCTGTACAGGTAGAAACGGTTTTCAAATTGAATCCATTTTTATCGATAACTCCATTCTACAGATTCTACCAGCAAAGTGCTGCTAATTATTTCGCCCCCTACCAGGTGCACACTGCCGCGGATGAGTTTTATACCAGCAATTACGATCTTTCCAAATTCAATAGTAACTTTTTCGGTGCAGGTTTCAGGATCTCCCCGCCTGAAGGAGTTTTTAAACTTAACCATTTAAATTCGCTCGAGTTACGTTATGGACATTACCTGAAGACAACCGGTATGAATGCAAATATTATCTCAATAAACCTGAGATTCAAATAGTGTAAAAGGAGCTACAACCAGGGATGTTTATTTGAATCTCTTTTCTCGATAGTAAGCCTTTTTGGACACATAAAGGATGAGAATTAGTCAAAATCTATTGTTGTGTTTCCAGTTTTTGTATCAGTATTTTTTGGTGATGAAATTCCTGTTTCCGATTCCGATAACGGTCTTTTTCAGGAATTGATAAAGGATGCCGTATGGTTTTGTCTCTCACATGCCGGCATCTGCAGAATGGTTGACTTGCGTT
>Ga0070684_100003163_pt1 | contig 12304 bp, 9 predicted proteins | sample KBSC723LmetaG_FD_65653 | JGI IMG/M metagenome (GOLD analysis project Ga0070684, IMG submission 65653) | Corn rhizosphere microbial communities from Kellogg Biological Station, Michigan, USA - KBS C7.2-3L metaG | ecosystem: Host-associated > Plants > Roots > Rhizosphere ...
GTGTTCGAGTCTGCACCGGCAGAAGGGGAGGTCGGCTTCGCGTTCGATATCGATGCCGCCTTCTGCATGTTTTCAGGAGTCAGCGCAGGATCGCGATGCTGCGTGGCATGCGAGGGAACGGTGGCGGCAAGGAAGAGAACCAAGGCAACTACAGCAGCAAAATAGAAGGCGATGCGCGCTTTCATGAACAAAAGCTCCGTCAGAAAGGGTGGCTGAACTGGCAGGTTTTATTTGTGTCGCCCTGCTCAGTCGTAACCAGTACATCGCTTCCAGAAGTTACTGTACATACAACCTGGGCGCGAGGCACTCCCACGAAAGTGCAGGGTTCCAAAAGAAAACCGGCCCCTGGTTGAGGGCCGGTTCACGGTGAGGCGAAAGTTATTTCGCCGGCTTATGGTTTCCCGGACGGGCGTGTGTGGTTCCATCCTCCCCATCCTTGTATTCCGCAGGTTTCGATCCATTCCCACTGGGCGGAGCCGCGGTTTTATCCTTGCCCTGATACAGCGGATTGGTGCCCTCCATGCCGCCGTCTTTGTATAGGGGATTCGATTGAGCTTTGGACATCTTGCCCGCGTCCTTCGAACCACCGTCCAGCGATTCAGTGGCATGTGCCGAGTTGCGCGAATCCAGGTACTCATGCGGATCGCCCGAGACAGCTTTGCCCGTGGCCATACCGCTGCTGGCTTCTCTCGCTGTGGTTACGGAGTCATTATCCAGTATGATCACGCTGCCTGATCTGCGTCCTGTGGCCATGCCGCTGCTCGTTTCACGAGCTGTGATCGTCACTGGCTGGTGCTGACGACGTCCCGACGCCACTCCTGTGCTCGTCTCCCGCTCGGAAACGGAGGGGCTGACGGACTCACGAGTCTGTGACTGGTCTGTCTGGGCTGGCTTTTCCTTGTCTTTTGGAGATTGCGCCGCAGCCACCGTAACAGCAAGCACGATGACGGCAACAACATGAAAGATGATTCTGGGTTTCAAGTTTTTTGACCTCCTGTGCGTGCGCTTCGATCAGCTGGTGAGCAGGGGCCTGAGAGTTGTAGATTCATTCGAACTCCAGCTGATTCGATCCAGTAAGCGCCGTCAGGACATCCGTGGTAAATACAACCTCCCGGTGGCCCACTCCCACCTAGGTACTTTGCTCAGTGCGGAAGCCGTCCACTCGTTTACCACCAGATTGATTTTCTGTTGACGAGGCGCAGGCCTGGTCTGCCCCAACTCGCTGATTGCAATGCAGCAAACAACAGGTCGGAATTTGCAGATTATGTGTGCCTTCAGCACAGAGGAAAGGCGTGGCACGAAAGCAGAGGATTGGGCCGGTGAATGACGGAAGTTTCCGCGCTCCCGGCCCTCAGAGACTCACGGATACTCCGCCCCAGCTCTCCGGCTCTACATCGGCAAGCGTCTCGGTGAAATCCCAATAGTGTCCGTTGAAATCTTGCGCGTTGTACTGGCGCTCGCCGTACATGTGGTCCTTGGGCTCCGTGAGTATGGTCGCGCCATTACGGCGAGCCCGCTCACAGTGAGCCAGTGCATCTTCAATGCGCACCTGGATGATGCATGAGCGATTCGGCGCTACATCGCCCTCGGCGATGGTGAAGCAGCCGTCGCCGGCGCGCATCTGGATTCGGTGATTGGCAATCCTGAGCCGCTCGGTAAATCCGAACGCCTTGGACAGCCACTCGGCCGCAACGCTGGGATCCGGATAGATAAGGACGGGAATGACAGGACAGGGGGGAACAGAGCGGTTCTTGCGCATGTACACAGACCTCCGCACGCGGCGAGAAGGGGAAACAGCAGGTTAACGCACGCAAGAAGAGCAGTCAAAAATTAGGCGCTGGATCGGATATCAGCGTGTACCGGCTTCGTGATTTGACGCAATTTGATTGTTCTGGCCCGGCTTCGCAAGCATTGCCACAACTCTGTAATTCTCGGACTCAATCTTCTTGTCGCTCTGTCCCGGGGTCCAGCTCAGCTTCGCGCTCTGGCCATTGAATTCCACGTCGGCACGCTCGGTGAGGGGCACTCCGCAACTATGCCGATTGATATAGTTTCCACTCGCCGAATGGCGGCTCACGCAGTTGACGAGCGCGATGCGTCCGTCCGGCAGCCCTAAGGACAGGGTTGTTCCAGAGAGCAGGTAGGACGGAGTACCCTTCGCGTCATCGTTCTGCTTTGGATCAGGGCAGTTCGCCGGGTCAGGGTCAAGCGTGCAGGCGCCCGTGACGTCGGCGTTCGGTCCGGAGTAGCCGGGAATCACGGCGTGGTACACAATGTCGCTGTCCTGGCGATACAAAACGCTCACAGGAACCTTCTGTGCGGCAGCGAAAGCACCTGAAAATGCAAGGGATAAAGCAGCGAGCCCAAGGGCCAGCCAATGGAATTTACGCATATATGGACCTCTATAGGTAGCTTTAATCTAGACTCTACAAACAATTAGATTCCGATTCTCATTAAAAGTCGCGGTAGGTTTCTCTCGGGTAACGTGACAGAAGGGAATCGCGCCCTGTCTGAAGTGTTTAGTTTCGCGTGCCTTTGCAGCCGGTCGCACGAATTACGACCTTGTTTTCAACTGACTGCGGGAATTTTTACAGGCTCGTAAAATAGACACAGTCTCATGGCTGAATTCACTCATCTTCACCTCCACACCGAATACTCTCTTCTCGACGGCGCCTGCGACGTGCACAAACTCATCGACCGCGTTCAGGCGCTGGGCCAGAAATCCGTTGCCATGACCGATCACGGCAACATCTACGGCGCTGTGCATTTCTTCAACGCCGCCAAAGCCAAGGGCATCAAGCCGATCCTGGGATGCGAGCTCTATGTCTGCAAAGCGGAGGACCATCGCGCCGAGACTCCAAACGATCAGTACAATCACCTCCTTGTCCTCGCCGAGAACGAAGAAGGCTATCGCAATCTGATTCGCCTCACCAGTGAAGCCAGCCTTCACGGCTTCTACCGTAAGCCCCGGGTCAGCAAGAAATTCCTTGCCGAAAACTCCAAGGGGTTGATCGGCTTCTCCGGCTGCCTGAGCGGAGAGCTATGCGAAGAGCTCATGGCAGGGAAGTACGACAAGGCCAAAGCCGTCGCATCGCAGTATCAGGAAATCTTCGGCCGCGGCAACTTCTATCTCGAAATTCAGGACCAGGGACTTGAGGACGAGAAGAAGATCCAGTCCGGTCTTTTCCAACTGGAGCAGGACCTGAACATCCCACTGGTCCTTACCAACGACTCGCACTATCTCTGCGGCGAAGATTCGCACGCACATGACGTGATGCTCTGCGTGCAGACGGGCGCCAAAATCCACGATGTCGATCGTTTCCGCTTCGATTCTGACCAGTTCTTCGTCAAATCAGCCGACGAGATGGCGCGACTCTTCCCAGATTCGCCGGCCGTGACGCAGCGAACCATGGAGATAGCCGAGCGCTGCAATTTCAAGCTGCACCCGGTTGAGAACCCATTTCCCGAATTTGCCGTTCCGGCAGGCCACACCATCGACAGCTACTTCGAGCAGGTGTGCCGCGAAGGACTGAAGAAGCGCCTCGAGACCTCCGTGCGTCAACTGGAGATTCGAGGCGTGCGCAGGTCGTTGCCCGAAGAATATGAGTCTCGCCTGAACTACGAGCTCAGCATTATCAAGCAGATGAAGTATTCAGGCTACTTCCTGATTGTCTGGGACTTCATCAAGTATGCGCGCGACCACAGTATTCCTGTCGGTCCGGGACGCGGTTCGGCGACCGGTTCCCTCGTTGCGTACTGCATGGAGATCACCAACATCGATCCGATGCAGAACGTGCTCCTCTTCGAGCGATTTCTGAACCCCGAGCGCGTCACGATGCCTGACGTCGACGTTGATTTTTGCCAGAACCGTCGCGGCGAAGTCATCGAGTACGTCACGCGCAAGTACGGTCGTGAACAGGTGGCCCAGATCATTACGTTCAACACCATGGCCGCGAAAGCGTCCATCAAGGACTGCGGTCGTGCCATGGACATGCCCTATGGGGATGTCGATCGGATTGCCAAGCTCGTTCCGGCAACCGTAGGCATGACCATCGAGGAGGCCCTCAAAGAATCTCCCGACCTCAGCAAGGCATACGAGAGCGACAAGCAGGTCCGCGAACTCATCGATACCGCAAGAAAACTGGAAGGCCTCGTGCGCGGTGCGGGCGTGCATGCTTCGGCGGTGGTGATCGCGCCTCGCCCTCTCACTGAGTTGGTGCCGCTGAATCGCACAAAGAACGACGAAGTTGTGACTGCCTACGACATGAAAGCCGTGGAAAAAATGGGTCTGCTCAAGATGGATTTCCTGGGCTTGGCCACTCTCACGGTCATCACCGACGCGGTGAAATTGATCGAGCAGACGAAGGGCGAAAAGGTCGACATCGAAATGATCCCGATCGACGATCCGGAAACCTTCCGTAGAGTCTTTCACACGGCCCTCACCTCCGGCGTCTTTCAATTTGAGTCCTCGGGTATGCGCGACATTCTGCGTCGCTACAAGCCGGATACGGTGGAGGAATTGACGCAGTTGAATGCGCTCTATCGTCCCGGCCCCATGGACATGATCGACGACTTCATCGAGCGCAAGTGGGGACGGAGGAAAGTGGAATATCTGCTTCCGTCGCTGGAAGGGATCCTGAATGACTCGCTTGGCGTCATCGTGTACCAGGAACAGGTGATGCGGATTGCGAACGTCCTGGCGAGCTACTCGCTTGGCGAAGCGGACCTCCTTCGGCGCGCAATGGGAAAGAAAGACCCCGTAGCCATGGCGAAGCAACGGGATCGATTCATGGAGGGGGCCGCCAAACTGGGACATCCAAAGGCTGCGATCGAAGAGATCTTCGATCAGATGGCGAAGTTCTCCGGCTACGGCTTCAACAAATCCCACTCGGCGGCGTATGCGTGGGTGGCGTACCAGACGGCGTACTTGAAGACGCACTACCCGGTCGAATTCATGGCCGCGCTGCTGACTTCAGAAACTTCCAAGCCTGACAACGTCGTCAAGTACATCGGGGAGTGCAAAGAGCTCGGCATCCAGGTGCTGCCGCCTGACGTGCAGATTTCGGGTGCGCAGTTCACACCCGTCACTGTGCCGGAGGGCCAGGCCATTCGCTTCGGACTCGCCGCGGTGAAGAACGTGGGCGGCAACGCAATCGACTCCATCATCAAGGGACGAACGGAAGTGGGAGGCCGCTTCAAGGACCTGTGGGAGTTTTGTGAGAAGGTCGATCTGCGCGTGATGAACAAGCGCGTGATCGAGTCGTTGATCAAGGCGGGCGCGCTCGATTCACTCGGGCTGCGCGGCCCGCTTTTTGCCGGGATCGACAAGGCAATGGAAAGCGCACAGAAAGCGCAGAAAGATGCGGCCCAGGGGCAGGCGGGTCTCTTTGGTCTCTTCGACGAAGGTCCTGCGCAAGGAAAGAACGGCCATGACCTGCCCAGGGTTCCCGATTGGGAGGAGGGCGAGCGCCTCGCAAGCGAGAAAGAAGTCCTTGGCTTCTTCGTCTCCGGGCATCCACTCGATAAGTACGCCGACAAGATCAAGAATCTCGCAGGCATCATCTCCACCGCCGAAGCGCTTGAGCGCAAACCGCCGGAGCGGCGCTGGGGAAAGGACTCAGACCCGGCCGATGAGATCCAGGTGGCCGGCATCATTCATGGCTTCCGGGTGCAGAAGAGCAAGCGCGACGGAAAGCTCTACGCGACAGGTTCGCTCGAAGATGCTACCGGGAAGATCGAACTCATCAGTTTTGCCCGCGACTACGAACGCTTGTCCGAGCAGTGGAAGATTCAAGCCCCCGTCGTAATCCGTGGAATGCTGATGGGCGAAGAGGACTCCGCACCGAAGATTTCCGTCAGCGGGATTCAGCCGCTTGAAGACGTGAAGGTGAAGCTGCCGAATGCCGTGCGAATCCGGATCAGCCTTGATCGCGCGACAGATGAGATGTTTGCTGGTCTCAAAAGCGCGGCAGAGGCCGCACCTGGTCCGGGCAAGGTCATGATCTTCCTCGAAAAGAAGGGTGAGTTTCAGGTGATTCTGGAGCCTGAACAGATGAGCGTTGCGGCAGATCGCTGCTGGGTCGAGCGCGTTGAAGAGCTGACCGGGAAGGGAACCGTCCAGCCCATTTCTTAAAAGAAACGGCAGCCGTACCGGGGAGGCGGAGGCTTCCCCGAATCTGGCTGCCTGATCTCAAGAAAGGTAAGTGGGCCAAGATTGAGCCGGTTTGCCTGAAAAGCCTATACCACGAAAGTGGGCCAATTCAGGCTGCTGTTAACTGGCTTCTGCAGAATAGAATCCATAAAATTGTTGATGTTGCAGATTAGGGTCTTCAAGGTGCCCTAGCGCAGGAAGGCCTCCGTAAGTCCGCCGTCCACCGGGAAGATGTGCCCCGAAGTGCACCGAGTTTTCGGGCTTGCCAGGAATAGGATGGCCTCGGCGCAGTCCACTGGATCGATGGGCTGATGTGTCAGGGTCCTCTTGGCGTAGAACGCAGCCAGAACTCCGCGCAACTCTTCATCCGATTTCGAGTCGTCGAAAGGAACGTTGTATTTGGTGAGCGACGCCCGCACGCGATCGCGCGGAAACATCGTGCTGCCCTTCACGACTGTCGCCGGACTGACGGCGTTTACACGAATCTTCGGCGATAGAGATACAGCCAACTCGCGAACGAGATGCGACAGTGCAGCTTTGCTCACGTCGTAAGCTTCGCTGCCTCGTTTGGCAACCACGGCATTTGCAGAGCTGGTGAGCACGATGCTGCCGTCCAGATTCTGTTTGTCGAAAACCTTTGCGGCTTCGTCGGCCAGAATGTAATTCGCTGTCACATTGATGTCCAGCGTCGTCGACCACAGTTCGTCGGAGATGTGCCCATCCGGCGACGAGGGAAACAGCGCCGCCGTGTTGATCAGAATGTCGATTCCGCCGAACGCAGCCACCGTAGCACGAATGGCTTCACGAACCGCATCGCGTTTCCTGATGTCCACCGCTGTCGAAGCAACAAACTCTCTATTTGAAATCTTCGCGAGCTCGGCCTCAACACACTTCGCTGCAGCTTCATCGCGATCGGCCACCATCACATGCGCTCCTCGTGCAGCCGCGATATGCGCAACCTCGCGCCCGATCCCGCTCCCGCCGCCTACAACCAGTGCAATGCGACGGCTCAACTCCTTTTCCGGCGGCTGGCGTCGTAGCTTGGCCTCTTCCATCGTCCAATATTCGATACGAAATGCTTCGATCGGCGGCAGAGCGACATAGTTGCTGAAGCTCTTGAAAGTCTCAGGATCCATGCCCTCACCGCACTGCGGCAGAGAACCCTCCACATCTTCTGTTCCTGCAAGAAGGCTTGCGCCTTCCATTACATGGATCGCGTTGGTATAGAACTCGCCGGTTATGCGAGCCTCCGTCTTGCTTTTGCCGAAGCTGAACATGCCCAGCCCAGGGATCAGAACAATTGCCGGGCTCGGATCGCGCAACGACGGCGAATCCGGCTTCACGAAATAGTGGTAGTAGGTGAAGTACTGTTCGCGGTATTCAGTCAGAGAGCGATCGATCTGTGCCCTCAGGCCGTCGATGCTTCCGCCCTTTTCCCACGGCACAAACATTGGCCGGATCTTGGTACGAATAAAGTGATCCGGACAACTGGTGCCGAGATACGCAAGTTGTTCAGCGTGTTCGGAGTTCACGAACTGCAGGACATCGGGTGCGTCGCTGAAGCTTGCGACAAAGCGGTTCTGCATGCTCACACGCCCGCGCAGATAAGGCGCGATCTCGATGGCCAGCGACCTACGTTCAGCACGAGAAGGCACCGCCTCGCCGCCGAACCGTTTTGTACCGATTGCCTCGCCGTGACGTGCAATGAACCGGCCGATCTGATCGATGATCGTGATGGTGTTCAGGTAGCACTCGCGCTGCGTCTCTCCCCAGGTGAAGATGCCGTGACCGCCCAGCAGGATCCCGTCGCATCCGGGATTCTTCTCGACAGCCTTGCGCATCATCAGTCCCAATTCGAAGCCAGGTCGCTGCCATGGAACCCAGATCAGCGAGTGGTTGAATTCACGATTGAATTCCTCCATCTTCTGCTTGCCATTTGCGGAGGCAGCCATTGCGATTCCCCAGTCCGGATGCAGGTGATCGACGTGGGGGAAAGGGAGAAACCCATGCAGAGGCGTGTCGATGGATGCGGCAACCGGGTTATCTCCAAAGGTGCAAACCCGGTACATTGCCACCATATCGTCTTCGAAATCGACTCCCTTGTAGATATTTTCGAGTGCGAGCAATTTATCCAGATAAAGGGTCGCGAACCCAGTGCGCTTGATGCTGCCGAGGTCGCCGCCCGATCCCTTCACCCAGAGCACCTCAACCTGTTCGCCGGTGAGCGGATCGATCTCCCTGACTTTGGAACTGGTATTGCCCCCTGCGAAATTCGTGATGCGCAAGTCCGATCCGAGGAGGTTCGAGCGATAGCGAAGAGACTCGGGCTCGTCAAGACCCGCTGCAGCGGTGGAGTCCCACCGATCTTCAAGGAACCGAAGCGTTGTATTGGAGAGAGTAGCTTGTGACACGATGCACCACCGATCCGGGTAGAATCTCAGACTTCGATTGTAAAGCCGCAGAATCCGGAACAAACGTTCGAAGATGCGATCTCCGTGGACCGCTCAGGCGTCGTCCCGGACAAGGATCACGCTCAGAAACCGCGGGCCATGAACTCCCTTGATTCGTGTCATTTCGATATCCGCTGTCGCCGATGGGCCCGAGATGTACGTTGCCAGCCGCGGTGGATCGGTGAAGCGGGCAAAGTACTCCGGCAGCGTCTCAACGATCTGCGAAGCGCGAAGAATGCAGAGATGGAAGTCAGGCAGCAACGTGATGACGCGCCTGCCCTCCGCAGGCCCGTGATGAAGCACGATCGTTCCGGAATCCGCGACACCGGCCGACGCCCCGGTGACCACTCCTCCGCATTGTTCTATATCGTCGTGGCCTAGACTCTCGTCTACCATCCAGGTAACGCCACTTCCAAGCCACTCTGCCGGAACACCCGTCGGGACCACAAAGTGGTGCCTGCCGCTGTGTTGCAGCTGGCGCACCATGATGTGCGGCAGATCCGCGGGCGCACACTCTACGACCTCTGCCCCGTATTCATGCAGCCGCTCGGTCATGAGAGCGATACATCCCTGCAAATCGAGCTCTCCAGCTCGAACATAGCCGCGGGGAATATTTTCATACCGATCTGCATCAGAACTCGTCGCGGCGCGAACGCGGTCAAGGATTGCCTGGCGCGAGCTTCTTGTCATCTCGCCTCCTTGTTTCGTCCGGCTTCGCGTTCAGCCCACCACTGGCGGAACGTCTGATCCGGCATTCCAGGCAGGTCACGCGACAACGTCCAGCGTGCACCCAAATTGGGCAATTTTCGGATCCACCCGTCTTTGTCGGTGAAGAAGCGGAGCCCCAATCGGCCGAACCACTGAGCCAACCCGAATCGCGCCGCACTGCCAAACGCGAAATTCGCGACCTTCATTCCCATGAACATGGGATCGAACCAGCGCTTCGTTTCCTCCCGTTCCTGATCCACAACCTTCGCCCGGAGATCGATGAGAACTTCAGGAATGTTGATCTTTACGGGGCACACCTCGTAGCAGGCCGCGCAGAGAGATGATGCATATGGCAGAGACTGGGCGTGGCGCATGTGCTCGAGTTGAGGAGTCAGAATCGCGCCAATTGGCCCACCGTAGGGCGAACCGTAGGCATGCCCTCCTGTTTGTCGATACACAGGGCAGGTATTCAGACAGGCAGCGCAGCGAATGCACTGCAGCGTCTGTCGTTCCACCTTTAGCCCCAGGATTTCCGACCGGCCGTTATCGAGCAGCACAACATGAAATCGCTGCGGTCCATCGCCTGGCGTCACTCCTGACCACAGTGAGTTGTATGGGTTCAGGCGCTCGCCCGTGGCTGAACGCGCGAGCACTTGCAGCAGCACCTCGAGATCGCCGAACCGTGGCAGCACTTTCTCGATGCCGGCCAGGGCGATCAATGTCCGCGGCAACGTCAGGCACATGCGCCCGTTGCCTTCTGACTCCACAATTGCAACGGACCCATTCTCCGCGATGAGAAAATTGGCTCCGCTGATGGCGGCTGGAACGCTGAGAAACTTCTTCCTTAAATATGTCCGAGCGGCTGCGGTGAGTGCCTCCGGATCGTCGGGCAGGCTGGGCAGGCCCATTCTTCGTGCAAAAATCTCGCGAACCTGTTGCCGGTTGACATGAAGTGCCGGCACCACGATGTGCGATGCCTCGTCCTCGCCAAGCTGCAGGATCAGTTCCGCGAGGTCCGTCTCTATTGCGGTGATACCCGCCGCCTCAAGCGCAGGATTCAGCCGGATCTCAGCCGATGTCATCGACTTGATCTTGATGACCTCGCTGGCCTTTTCTTCGCGCAGAATCCGGAGGACGATCTCCCTGGCTTCAGCCGCGTCCTTCGCCCAGTGCACGACGCCACCGGCTGCGGTGCAGTTTGTCTCAAACTGCTCAAGATAGGTGGCGAGATTCGCGAGTACGTGCGCTCTTATCGCCGCTGCCGCGGTGCGCAGTTCCTGCCAGTCCTGCTTCTCCGCGACCAGGCGATTGCGTTTTTCCTGGATCACATCTGTCGCGTGAGCAACATTTTTGCGCAACTGCGTGTTCTGCAGGATCGGCAGCGCTGCATCCGGGAATGGAGGCGCAATCCGCGGATCCATCACAGGGCCGCTCACCGGTCACTCTCCCGCACGCTCTCTTCGGTAGTTGCAAGAATCTCCGCCAGATGAATGGGCCTCATCTTCTGATTGCGCCGATGCAAGCCTCCGCCAACATGCATCAGACAGCTGTTATCAACTGCCGTGCAGTATTCCGCCTCCGTTGCCAGCAGGTCGCCGAGCTTTTCATTGAGCATCGCGGTCGACACCTCGGCATTCTTCACCGAGAATGTCCCACCAAATCCGCAGCAGCGATCGAAATTCGCGATCGGCACCAACTCCAGTCCACGAACCTTGTTCAGCAGCCGGAATGGGCGCTCGCCGATGTGCAAGCCGCGCAATCCATGACAACTCGCGTGGTACGCCACTCGGTGCGGAAAGTATGCTCCCACATCCTCAACTCCAAGCTTGTCCGTGAGAAACTCGCTTAACTCGAAAACGCGAGGAAGCAGAGCAGCCAACTGCCGGCGCAACTCCTCGTTACCCAGTTCTTCAAACAGCCCGGCATATTGATCACGGATCATGGCCACGCATGATGACGACGGAATCACAACGCAATCCGCATCTCGATATAACTGCACGAACCGCTTTGCCTGCGAATACGCCTCGCCGCGGAAACCCGTGTTGGCATGCATCTGGCCACAGCAGGTCTGTGCGGGCAGGAAGTCAACATCCACTCCGAGCCGCTCGAGCAGCCGCACCACGGCGCGTCCCGTCTGCGGAAAAAGTGTGTCGTTATAACAGGTGATAAAGAGCGAAGCGCGCATGTTTTGAGCCGGCAACATTTCAGCCAGGCGTGAAAGGGAAGAATATGCGATTGCGCCGCAACGCGTCTATGATCCAACTCACATCGAGAGTAGATGCCGGCCAGCAACTTCTCCAAGTCCCCGGAAGGGAAGGCTAGCCACCGCCCGCCTGAGAAGAAACCCAAAGGCTATTTCGCTGCCTTATCCAGTGCGAGATTCAGTTCCAGGACATTGACGCGAGGTTCGCCAAGCAATCCGAAGGTGCGCGCCCGGGTGTGCTGCCGGATGAGTTCATTCAATTGCTGCTCCGTTAGTCCGCGTGCTCTGGCAACACGAACCGCCTGAAAATAGGCGTTGTCGGGCGTAATGTCGGGATCCAGACCTGACCCTGAGGTCGTCACGGCATCAATTGGCACTGGGTGGCCCGGCTTCTCCAACGCGAGTTTATCGATATCGGCCTGGATGCGCTGCACGAGCTTGGTATTAGACTGCGCGAGGTTCGATCCTCCCGATGAAGTTGCGTCATACCCATTTCCGGCCGCAGATGGGCGCGGATGGAAGTACCGATCCGACGCGAAGCGCTGCGCCAGCAATTCTGACCCTATGACCTGGCCGTTTCGTTCGATCAGGCTGCCAGCGGCTTTGTGCGGAAAGAGGGCTCCGGAAGCTGCGGTAAGTATGAGCGGGTAGACAATACCGAATACAAGGGTCATGAGCAACGTGAAGCGGATAGAAGTGCGCCACACAGAATGTTCCGTCCGAACTTCTTGCGCCTGGACGGGAGACGCGAGAGTAGCAGCAGTATTCATTTTCCTGTTTCCTCGAAGGTTC
>Ga0070684_100003171_pt1 | contig 12296 bp, 9 predicted proteins | sample KBSC723LmetaG_FD_65653 | JGI IMG/M metagenome (GOLD analysis project Ga0070684, IMG submission 65653) | Corn rhizosphere microbial communities from Kellogg Biological Station, Michigan, USA - KBS C7.2-3L metaG | ecosystem: Host-associated > Plants > Roots > Rhizosphere ...
GCCGCAGCTCGCTGATGACAAGACCGTGATCAGCGAGAAGCGTCTCAATTGCCTGAAGATAATCGCTGTCCTCGGCGCGGGCGAGATCGAGGATGCGGCCGTCATGCACGGGAATCTGTAGCGCACGAAAGCCGAGACCATGGGCAAACGCCGCAATGTCGGCAAGCCGCTCGAACAGCGGCGGCGGGCCGATATATTGCGCGATGAACAACGATGGGCCGCGCATGGTGGCCGGCCGGACTGGCGTGTTTGGCTGCGGTGTCAAGCCCAAATGGCTCCGGTTTCTCTTGGTTTCGACCAGATGTCCAAGTCGTTAGAGCTACGGCATTTTCTGGCGCTTGCATACAGCGTCGAGCCGGGCTGTCAGGCCCATGTAAGTGTCGCGATAGCGAAACCGTGCCCGTCAGGCATACCCGTTATCCGTTAGTCGGTTCGACTTTCGCGTCGATTGACGGGCCCTGGCAGGCCCATTTCAATGCTGCCACGGCCTCACGAGCCGGGGTCTACAAGAGCGGACGGAACGATGGTTGATGCACGTGCCGGGCTTGCATTGGTCGCAGCGTTGTTTGCGTCCATTGGCGCTGCGGCGGCCAGCCCCCTGGCTGGCGAACCCAAGGCAACCTGTCAGGGCCTCGCCGGCCCCGCGGGCGATGCGGTGCAGATCGATTCCGCTGGCGTCCAATCGGCCACGCCGATGGCGGTCTCCGAACGCGCGCCCACGCCGGCGACGCGAATCTCGCCGGCCAATCCCCGCTTCTGCAAGGTGCTCGGCCACATCGATCCGACCGACGCCACAGCGCCTCCGATCAAGTTCGAGGTCAACCTGCCGCTCGAATGGAATGGCCGCTCGCTGCAATATGGCGGTGGCGGGTTCAACGGCGTGCTGATCACCGGCCTCGGTCTGCCACCTGCCTATCCCTACGACAGGCCTGCGCCGCTCGCGCGCGGCTTCGTCACCTATGGCACCGATTCCGGCCACGAGAGCAAGAACGGCGAGCCGCCGCAGCTGTTCGCGCTCAACAACGAAGCCTTCGAGAATTTCGCGTACCGATCCTACAAGCGCGTGCGCGATGCCGCGGTCGCGTTGATGCAGCGCGCCTACGGCAAGCCGCCGGAAAAAATGTATTTCATGGGATCGTCCGAGGGCGGCCGCGAGGCGCTGACCATGGCGCAACGCTACCCGGACGATTTCGACGGCATCTTTGCGCGGGCGCCCGTCATCAACTGGGTCGGTCTGCAGCACGCCGGCACGCGCGCCGGCCTTGCCACCATGGGCGATGGCTGGATTCGCCCTCAGCAGGTCAAGCTCGTTGCGGAAGCCGTGCTGAAAACCTGCGACAAGGCCGATGGCTCCGAGGATTTGCTGGTCGAGGATGCCGTTGGCTGCAAGTCGGCGTTCAAGGTGGAGACGCTGCGCTGCACGGAAGGCCACAACGGCGAGCCGTGCCTCAGCGAGGCGCAGATCAATGCCATCAATACGCTGCACGCGCCGTACAAATTCGCCTTCCCGCTGGAAAACGGGCTGGATGATTATCCCGGCTGGGGCGTCTCTGGCGAGGATACGCCCTCGTTTGGTCCGACCGGCGGCTGGATTGCCTGGTGGCTCGGCAAAGCGGCGCCGACGCAACCGCCGATCCCGAGCAACGGCATCGCCTGGGTCTACGGCGCCGGCGGCATGCAATATGTGTTTGCGCGCGACCCCAAGCTCGATGTCACCAAATACAAGCCGGACGACTACAAGGAGCGGCTGCTGAAGGTCTCGGCCCTGATGGACTCGACCGATCCGGACCTCAGCCGTTTTCGCGCCCATGGCGGCAAATTGATCATGCTCGAGCACATGGCCGATTACGCGCAGAGCCCGTATGCCGGCATCCGCTATTTCGGCAATGTCCAGAAGAAGCTCGGCACGGACGCGACTGCCGAGTTCGCCAGACTTTACACGGCGCCCGGCGTCGATCACGTCGGCTCCGGCGCGCCCGCCAACGTCGACATGCTGAGCGTCCTGGTCGACTGGGTCGAGAACGGCCGCGCGCCGGGCGATCTCGAAGTGACCGAGCAGAAGGTCGAGGCGCCCGCGTTTGTCACCATTCGCGCGCTGCCCTTGTGTCAGTGGCCGACCTGGCCGCACTACAAGTCCGGCCCGGTGCATGTCGCCTCCAGCTTTGCCTGCGCGCGCTAGCTAGAGCGCGATGCGCAGCAGGCGAGGCTTAGAGGTGCCTGCAATCAAGGCGAGGCACAGGGGACCCGCGATCGCGGTCGCCATCGACGCGAATGTCCGGCCGTCACCGCTTCTTGCGCTGCATGAAGCCGTTCACGGCAGCCGCCACCGAGGGGGCGTGCATCTGCTCGTTGAACAGATGCTCCTCTTCTTCCATGCGCCGGAGCAGATCCTCGGTCGGCAATTTCAACAGTTTTCGCGAGATCGCGACTGCCTCGGGCGGCAATTCGCAGATTTGGCGGGCGACCTTTTGCGCCTCGATGATGGCGTGTCCGGCAGCGACCACGGCGTTGACGAAGCCGGCCTCGCGGGCTTCTTCCGCGCTCATCGTCTGGCCCATCACCAAAAGCGAAAACGCATGCTGGTGTCCGGCTATTCGCGGCAACAGCAGGCTCGATGCCCCCTCCGGAACCAGGCCGTATTGAACAAATGGCGACCTGAAGGACGCGGTGGTGCTGGCAATCACATAGTCGCAGTGCAGCACCATGGTCACGCCCATGCCGACCGCAATCCCGTCCACCGCAGCTATGATCGGCTTGGTGTTGGTGATCAGCGAGCGGACGAATGCCAGCGAGCTTCGCGGCTTGTTCTCGTCGCGTTCGGCATTGGCTTCCCTGATGAAATCGGCGACGTCGTCGCCGGCGGTGAAGACGCCGGAACGGCCGGTCAGGATCAGGCAGCGGATGTCGGGATTTGACTGAGCCGAATTGATCGCATCGCTCATGGCGATGAACATCTCGGGCGTCAGTGCGTTCTTTTTCTCCGGCCGGCGCATCACAATGGTGCGGGTGGCACCTTCGTCGGAGACTATGATGTGACCCGTCATGGCATTCCTCCAAGCCCGCCCTCGACAAATCCGCGGGCTCCGAATCACGACGCTTGGACCTACTTGCCGACCCTAGACATAGTCTCGTCGGTGGAATTTGTAAGCTGCAAGTAAGCTAAAGTCCTGGCTAACGGATCTAAAGATCGCCAAAGACATGCCTGTCACGCCCGAACAAGTGCTGGTTGCGACGTTTTGGACTATTGACCGGACGGTGTGCGCAGTCCGTGCCAGGCGTCGCGCACCTGGTGGTAGTGCACATCAGGCGAATAATCGGGGGTATTGAGGTTGAGCGTATGGATATCCAGCCGCCCGACGGCGCTCAACAGCGTGTAGGAGGCGATCACCCGGTCGCGCTGGGCGGTGATCTGCCTCGTCCGCGCATTGGTCAAGTCCTGCTGTGCGTTGAGCACGTCGATGGTGGTGCGCTGCCCGCCCGCCGCTTCGCGTCGAACGCCGGCCAGCGCAACCTCGGCCGCCTTTACTTCTGACTCCGCGGCGCGCAGCGCGACCTTGGTGCCTTCGTTGGAAACCCAGGCGCTGACTACGGCGGTGCGAGTCTGGTTTCTCACCTGCTCGAGCACGAGCCGGCTCTGTGAATATACCTCCTTGGCCTGACGCGTCTGCGAGGCGGCCATGCCGCCGTCGTAGATCGGCACGCTGACCGCGCCAACCACCGAAGCCTGGTCGGTCTGGGCGGTGGTCAGCGTGGGATCGTTCTGGACTTGCCGGCTGACGCTGCCCTGCACCGACACTTGCGGCAACAGCGCGCTCTCGGCGAGCTTGATCGAAGTTTGGGCAACGTCGACATCATATCCCGCGCCAAGCACCGCCGGATGTTGCTGGGCCGCGGCTTCGAGCGACGCGATCTGCGTCGGCGGGATCAGACGATCGACCGGGCTTGCCGCCGTCAACGCACTCGGGCGCTCGCCGATCACCTGGGCGTAGATCTCCTTGCTGATGGCGAGCGCCACCTCGGCGGCGTTGAGATCGGCGAGGCCCCGGCTGACGCGGGATTCGGCCTGCGCCGTGTCGGTCGGCGTGACATCGCCCGCGTCGAGACGCCGCTTCGTCGTCGCCTGGATTTCCCGCAACACCTGCACATTGGTGCGCTGTGCCTCATAGAGCGCGTTGTTGGCCATCACATTCATGTAGGCCGTCACCGCATCCAGAAACACGCCCTGCCCGATATTGCGCAACGCCTCGCGTCCGGACTTCACCTGGAATTCGGCGACGCGCACGTTGTTGGCGGTCTTGTAGCCGTTGAACAGCACCTGCGTGACGGTGAGACCAATGGTCCACGGCTTCAATGTCGCGCTCTGCACCGTGTTGTCGGGCAGGATGTTGCGCACCGCCTGCAGGCCTGCGGAGAGGCTGGCAACGAGTTGCGGCCGATACCCCGACAGCGCCTGCGGCACGTTCTCGTCGGTGCCACGCTGGCGGGCGCGCTCCGCATTCAGTTGCGGGTTGGTCTGGTAGGTCTTGACCAGCGCGTCCTCGAGGTTCTCCGCGGCCGAAGGCGTGACCATCGCGAGCAGGCACAAAATCGCGCATGCGCCCCCAACTCCCGGCACGCGGGAGTTCGAGCGGCATCCGAAAATGGTCCTACTAACGGCCCCACCCATACTGCGGTTCACTTATTCGACCGAACCCAGACCCTCGGCGGCAAGCCCCCGGCGGGTCCGCCGCGAAAACAGTGAAATCAGCGCCGGCAACGTCACCAGAATGACCACCGGCGCCAGCATCATGCCCGCAACCACCACGACCGCCAGCGGTTTTTGCACCTGCGAACCTATTCCGGTGGACAACGCCGCCGGCAACAGGCCAACGCCCGCCACCACGCAGGTCATCAGCACCGGGCGCAGCTGCAATTCGCCGGTGCGCAGGATCGCGGCCCCCCGCTCCAGGCCCTCGTCAATGAGCGCGTTGTATTGCGAGAGGATGATGATGCCGTCCATGACCGAGATGCCGAACAGCGCGATGAAGCCGATCGCGGCCGAAACGCTGAAAGGGATTCCGCTCAAGAGCAGCCCTACGATGCCGCCGAACACCGCCATCGGGATGACGCTCATCGTGAGCAGGGTATCGACCACGGAACCGAAGTTGAACCAGATCAGCGTCGCGATCAGCGCCAGGCTGATCGGCACCACGATCGAGAGCCGCTTGATCGCATCCTGAAGATTGCCGTACTCGCCGACCCATTCGATGCGCGAGCCCGGCGGCAATTGCACCTGCTCGGCGATCTTCTGCTGGGCTTCCCGGATCGCGCTGCCGAGGTCGCGCTCGCGCACCGAAAACTTGATCGGCAGATAGCGCTCCTGCTGCTCGCGGTAGATATACGCCGCGCCCGACACCAGCTTGATCGACGCCACTTCCGAGAGCGGTACCTGGGTGATGCCGTTCGGACCCTGCGCGCCGATCCGCAGGTTCTGGATTGCCTCGGCGCTGCGCCGGTATTCCGGCGCGAGGCGAACGATGATGGGGAAATGCCGGTCGCTGCCGGGCTCGTAGAGATCGCCGGCGCTGTCGCCGCCGATCGCGGTGCGGATCGTGGTGTTGATGTCGCCGGGCGTCAGTCCATAGCGGGCGGCGCGGGCGCGATCGATCTCGATCTGGATGGTCGGCTGGCCGAGCGAGGTGAACACCGCAAGATCGGTGATGCCCTGCACGGTGCTCAGCACGGACTTGATCTTGTTGGCGGTATCGGTCAGCGCCTGCAGGTCGTTGCCGTAAAGCTTGATCGAGTTCTCGCCCTTCACGCCGGAGACGGCTTCGGACACGTTGTCCTGCAGATACTGCGAGAAGTTGAATTCGACGCCGGGGAATTTGGCCTGCAGCTGCGCGAGCAGTTTTGCGGTCAGCTCGTCCTTGTCCTCGCCGCCCGGCCATTCCTTGGCGGGCTTCAGCGGCGCGAAGAACTCGGCGTTGAAGAAGCCCGCCGCATCGGTGCCGTCGTCGGGGCGGCCGTGCTGCGAGACCACGTTCTCGACCTCGGGCCGGCTGGCGATCAGCCTGCGCATCTCGTTGACGTAGGAATTGCCTTCCTGCAGCGAAATCGTCGGCGGCAAGGTGGCGCGGATCCACAGATTGCCCTCCTCCAGCTTCGGCAGGAACTCCAGGCCGAGCAGGCGGATGGCAAAGATGGTCATCAGAATCAGGGCGGTGGCGCCGACCAGCACGACGCGGCGGCTTGCGATCGAGCGACGCAGCACCGGCACGTAGATGCGGTGCAGGACCCGCATCAGGAACGTCTCGGTTTCCTCGACATGCGCCGGCAGGATGATCGCGCTGAGCGCGGGCGAGACCGTGAACGTCGCGAGCAGTCCGCCCGCCAGCGCGTAGGCATAGGTGCGAGCCATCGGGCTGAAGATGTTGCCCTCGACCCCGCTCAGCGTGAACAGCGGGATGAAGGCCGCGATAATGATGGCGGCGGCGAAGAAGATCGAGCGCGACACGTCGGCGGCCGCCGTCAGGATGGCATGGTGCTTCATGTCGGTGACGGTGTTGGGCGAAATCGCCGCGAGCTCGGCTTCGGAAAGCCGCTCGGTCTGCGACAGGCGGCGGAAGATCGCCTCCACCATGATGACGGTGGCATCGACGATCAGCCCGAAATCGATCGCGCCGACCGACAGCAGGTTGGCGGATTCGCCGCGTATGACCAGGATGCTGACGGCAAAGAACAGCGCAAACGGAATGGTGGCGCCGACGATCAGCGCGCTTCTGAGATCGCCGAGAAAGATCCATTGCAGCAGCACGATCAGGGCGATGCCGGTCACCATGTTCTCGAGCACGGTCCGCGTCGTGGTCTCGATCAGGTCCTTGCGGTCGTAGATGCGCTCGATATGCACACCCGGCGGCAGGATGGTGGAGTTGTTGATGCGCTCCACCAACTCCTCGACGCGTGCGATCGTGGGCGAGCTCTGCTCCCCGCGCCGCATCAGCACGATGCCCTGCACGATGTCGTCATCGTTGTTCTCGCCGGCGATGCCAAGCCGCGGCTGATACCCGACCGTCACGGTCGCGACATCCTTGACCAGGACCGGCGTGCCGTTGGGCGCCGCGATCATGGTGTCGGAGAGCGCATCGATCGAGCGGATGAGGCCGACGCCGCGAACCACGGCCGATTGCGGGCCGATATTGACGGTGTTGCCGCCGACATTGATGTTGGAGTTGCTGACGGCCTGCAGCAGTTGCGGCAGCGTGAGGCCGTTGGCGACCAGCTTGTTGAAATCGACCTGCAGCTCATAGGTCTTGGTCTTGCCGCCCCAGCCGGTGACGTCGATCACGCCAGGTACGGTGCGGAAGCGGCGTTGCAGCACCCAGTCCTGCAAGGTCTTCAGATCCAGCACCGAATAGTTCGGCGGGCCGACCAGCCGGTAGCGATAGATTTCGCCGATCGGGCTCAGTGGCGAAATCTGCGGCTGGGCGTTGTTGAGCAACGGCGTCATTTGCGCGAGCCGATTCAGCACCTGCTGCAGCGCCTGCTCGTAGGTGAAATCGAACGAGAACTGCAGCTTGACGTCGGACAGGCCGTACAGCGAAATCGTGCGGATGACGTTGAGGTTCTTGAGGCCGGCGACCTGGGTCTCCAGCGGAATCGTGATGTAGCGCTCGATTTCCTCAGCCGAGAGGCCCGGGCTCTGGGTGACGACGTCCACCATCGGCGGCGTCGGATCGGGATAGGCCTCGATGTTGAGCTGCTGGAACGCCACCAGGCCGCCGATGATGACGGCGAGGAACAGGCCGACCATCAGGTATCGGCGTTCGACAGCAAAGGAAATAAGGCGGTCCATTCGGTCGGAATCTCTTCGCGCGGTTTAAGTGCCGGACGCTGCCCGGTCGATGAACAGACTGCCTCTGACGACGACTTTCTCTCCTGCCTTGAGGTTGCTGCGGACCTCGACCAGATCGCCGTTGGTGAGGCCGGTTGTGATCTGCCGCAACTCGAGCGACTTGTCGTCATGCGCCACCCAGAGCCGCACGCGCTGACCCTCATAGATCAACGCCTGCTTCTTCACCCCGACCGACGCGCGCTCGCCGCCGGCATAGATCGTGACGCTGGTGAACATCTCCGGCTTGAACAGGCCTTCCTTGTTGTCGAGCGTGGCGCGCACCATCAGACGCCGCGTGGTCGGATCGATCGCGGCCGCGACATAGTCGATCTTCGCCTTGAAAGTGCGCCCGGGCAGCGCGAGGACCTTGTAATCGATGTCCTGGCCGATGCGCACGTCCGCTGCCTCGCTCTCGCGCACGAAGGCGGTCAGCCATACCGTGGAGAGATCGCCGATGACGAACACGGGATCGCTGGCACCGGAGGCGATGAACTGGCCCGGGCCGACCTTGCGCTGCACCACGGTGCCGGCGAGCGGCGAATAGATCGGGGTGTCGGCGCTGATCTGGCGCGTCTGCTCGAATGACGCGATCTGCTGCTCCGAGCGGCCGAGAATCCGCAGGCGATTATGCGCGGCGTCGAACGCGGTCTCGGCGGAACGCATGTCGTTCTGCGCGGAGACGAGATCGTTCTGGGCATTCTGCCAGTCCTTGAGCGGCACCGCCTTGCCGACATAGAGATCGTTCTGGCGCTTCTCGTTGATCTCAGCCAGCTTGAGTTTCGAGCGCGCGCTGTTTTGCGTGCTCAAGGCGGTGATGAAATCGTTCAGCGCCTGGACGGTGTCGGTGGCTTCGATGACGAATAGCTGCTGCCCGCGCGAGACGACATCGCTCGGCTTGACCAGCAGCTTCACCACGCGGCCGGTATAGGGCGAGAAGATCGGCGTCGAAGAGTCCTCGTTGACGGCGATCTTGCCCTCGGTGATGTGCTCGGCGCGAAACACGGTCTCGGTCGCGGGCTCGAATGCAAGGCTCGCCCATTCGGCATCGGTCGGCATGAAGCGCGACGGATCGTTCTTCGACACGCGCGGCGTTTCGGATTTGGCGCGCTGCAGGAAGATGCGGCTCGCACCCATGACGCCACCGACGATCGCAACGATCGCCACCAGCGCAACCGCCAGCCGCCGCAGGCTCCAGTTAGCGCCCAATGTCATATGTCAACTTTGTGCATGCTTTAGGCACCCGCTGCCCCGCCGATACCCGTGTGATGCTTGTGGGTCTGCTTCCTGCCCCACGTCATATTGGTCATTTCGAAGCGCCGCAATAGCGCTCTGGAATCGGGCTTAACTTGCTGGCGTGTCACCGCTTCCAACCCGATTCGGCTGGTTCGATTTCATCACCGGACACCAGCAAGAATCTTGCTTTTCGGCCCGCCAAATGTTGCGGTCATGCCGAAGGCGGCCGTTAACTTACAGGAGCCTTACGCGGCTCAGGGAAAGGCCAAGCGCACCGATCGCCGGACTTTCGACCGGGCTGATTCGCACTAAACTTGATCATGGCCGGCTTAACGCCACGTCACAGTATCGATTGGGTGAGGCTTCATGAGATTGCTGATCGTTGAAGACAATGAAGAGCTTGCCGAGCTTCTGGCGAAGGGGCTGAAGATAGCCGGCTATCAGTGCGACGTGCTGTCGACCGTCGAAGATGCCCGCGCCGTGCTCGCCACGACGTTCTATGCCGCTCTGGTCCTCGACCTCGGATTGCCCGACGGCGACGGGCTCGAGCTGCTCCGCGAGATCAGGCAGCGCGACAATCCGATTCCGGTGCTGGTCCTGACTGCGCGCGGCGGCCTGCAGGACCGGGTGCAAGGATTGCGCAGCGGCGCCGACGACTATCTGGTGAAGCCGTTCGCGCTGGAGGAGCTGGTGGCGCGGCTCGAGGCGCAGCTCAGGCGACCGGGACAATTGCTCGGCTCCAGCCTGCGCATAGCCAATCTCGCCTTTGACACCCAGAACCGGCAAGCCTCGATCGACGACCAGCCGCAGGTGCTGAGCGCTCGCGAGACCGCGGTGCTGGAGCTTCTGATGCGCAGCAAGGGCCGCGTCGTCTCCAAGAAGCAGGTCGAGGACCATATCTTCGGGCATTCCGGGGACGTCGCCTCGAACGCGATCGAGGTCTACGTCCATCGCCTCCGCAAACAGCTCTCCGAGCGCGGCGCCCGGGTCCAGGTGCACACCATTCGCGGCGTGGGCTATCTGATCGCGGAGGAAAAATAGCGGTGCTGAGATTTCAGTCGATCATCTCACGCATCGTTTTCCTGCATGTCGTTGCCGTCGCAATCACCTCGATCCTGATGTCGCTCGCGCTGTCATGGCTGCTTAGCTATGCGACCGACAACATCCACAACAAGGCAATGAAGGAGCAGGCGGTCTCGGTCGGCGATCACTTGCGCCTTGGCTCCGACGGCCGCCTCGAGCTCGACCTGCCGCTCGACCTGCTCGGCCTCTATTCGCAGGCCTATGGCCGCTATTCCTACGCGGTGATCGACGATCGCGGCGCGGTGCTGTTCTCCTCGCTCGAGGATCATACCGCCCTGTTTCCCACCGATGCGCGCAACGCCGACGTCGAATACCTGCATCACCGCCGCGGCAACGCCACGGTGTCGGGCGCGAGCGTCAAGAAGACCATTGGCGACAAAACCGTCTGGATCCAGACCGGCGAGGATCTCACCAATCGCGACGTGCTGATCGACGATATCGTCGCGGATTTCTACCGGAATGTCGGCTGGATCACGCTGCCGATCCTGCTCATTCTCCTGGTCGCAGACATTGCCATCTTTCGCCGCGCGCTGCGGCCGTTGCGCGAAGCGAGCAAGATCGCCGAGGGAATTGCGCCGGCGCGCCCCGGCGTCCGGCTGCCCACGGATGAAATTCCGCGCGAGGTCCGCCCGCTCGTCTCGGCGGTCAACCAGGGCCTCGACCGGCTCGAGGAGGGCTTCCGCATTCAGCGCGATTTCACCGCCGATGCCGCGCATGAGCTGCGGACGCCGCTTGCCGTGCTGCGGTGGCGCATCGATCTTCTGGATGATGCCGACATACGCCAGGCCTTGCGTCACAACGTCGACGGCATGGCCCATATCGTCAGCCAGCTCCTCGACATTGCCGAGCTCGATGCCGTCGTGGTCGGCCCGGAGGAAAAGGCCGACCTGCAATCGGTCGCCGCAGGTGTTGCCGAATTCGTGGCGCCGCTCGCGCTCGCGCAAGGAAAGGACATCGCACTGACGGGTACAGCCGAGCCGGTGTGGGTCAAAGGTAATCCGGAGATGCTCGGCCGCGCGATCCGCAACCTTGCCGAAAACGCCATCAATCACACCGCGGCCGGCTCGACCGTCGAGTTCGTCGTCGAAGAGGATGGCACCGTCAGCGTGCTCGATCAGGGCCCGGGCATCGGCGCCGAGGAGCGGCAGTTCATCTTTCGCCGCTTCTGGCGGCGCGACCGCCGCAAGCAAGGCAGCACCGGGCTCGGGCTTTCGATCGTGCAGCGCATCGCGGAGCTCAATTCCGCGACTGTCACCGTCGAGAACCGCGAGCCCAAAGGCGCGCGCTTCTCGCTCAAATTCGTGCCGCTAAAACGTGACGATCAGGCGGCCAAATTGGTGCCGACCTGAATGCGATCGGCATGCAGCGACCACTCACAGAGCCGCTCGCTCTCGCAGAATTTCTGCTTGGCCAATTCGGTGGCTTGCCCTTCGTCCAGCGCGTCGATCTCAACCGTACGCTGGCAGATTTCGATTTGTCGGCCATTGCCGCCGAGCACGTCCTTCATGAAATGAACGACATATCGGGACATGGTTCCCTCCCCGGCTTGTTGCTTTTCTGCCGGGGACCTTATCTCTCGCACGGAGCGGCGTCTGCACGAATCTGTACGCAAACGACGACCGGCGTCGATTTTTGGCTCAGGCGCCGGCGTCCGGCAGGCTGGCGGCAGCAATCGCCACGAACTGCGCGATCCGGTTCTTGATCCGGCTCGGCGTCGTACGCAGCAATGAACGAACCCGTTGCATCGTAGAAAACCCTTCTGCGCCGGCGGCGGAACCGCTGGTAAGACCATGGCGCACAAGAGCAAATGATCGCTGCCCAGCCCCAAGTCGAGACTTCGGCGAAAATAGCAATGTCGCTACCGTCGAAGGCTCCGCGGGCAGTAGATTTGTTGCCTGCGCGGAGGAACGGCGGAGAAATCCTTCTCCCCTTTCTTTCTTACTTCGGGGTCACGCCGAAGGTTCGGGCAAAGCGCTCGCTATAATGTGGCCAGACCTCGGGGTTGATGATGCGCGGTGGCCGCTTGCCGTCGAGCGCATCCAGAATCTGCTCGGCGGCGATGCGGCCCATGTTCTCGCGCGCCTCCCGCGTGACACCGGCGGTGTGC
>Ga0070684_100003173_pt1 | contig 12291 bp, 9 predicted proteins | sample KBSC723LmetaG_FD_65653 | JGI IMG/M metagenome (GOLD analysis project Ga0070684, IMG submission 65653) | Corn rhizosphere microbial communities from Kellogg Biological Station, Michigan, USA - KBS C7.2-3L metaG | ecosystem: Host-associated > Plants > Roots > Rhizosphere ...
CCAAATAGATTTCTGATCCAGATGATCAGCGTGAGGAGCATGAACGCGCCGATCCCCAACAGGATCCCGTGCGCCGCTTTCTTGCCACGCGCAGCAATCATCAGCGCGCAGCCAACGATGGCGGCTCCGATGTAGCCGGCCGACGCGACCAGCCCCTGGGCCACACGGCTCTCGGGAATCAGGCTGCGCGTGACCCCGGCGCCGCTTTGCTCGATGACGATCGAGTTCACGTGTCCGCCGACGAAGATCGTCATGACGGCATGCGCACACTCGTGGACCCACGTCGTGAACAATCTGAACGGATAGAGCACGAGCGGCCCCCATCGCGTGAGGCTGATGCCAAAGGACAGCGCGACCGCTACCCAAAACCAATTGATCGAGGCCCGTCTAAGTGTCACTAATCACTCCGAGGGCTTCGCCCCTCAGGCTCTCCTACTCGCGCGCTCGCCACTTCATCAATGTCAGTCCGTTATGCTACCCGGGTACGTATCGCGGCGTCGCGTTTCGGTAAGATAGCCGGAGTCAGCGATGTCGCTGTCATTTGGAATGACTGCCGCGGGTGCCATGGCGGAATTGCAGAACGTTCAACACATCGTCGAGGAGGCAAAGCGAGCGGCTGAAGCCGGCGACCTCGCATCGGCTGCTGCGAGGTTGCAGGACGCGGCGCGCATCCAGGAGGCCGAGCTCGGTCCGCTTCATCCAGAGCTGGCCAACACGCTCAATAACCTCGGTATCGTCGCAGAGAACCAGGGACGGATCGGCGAGGCAGAGACCTACTATCGCCGGGCGGTCGCGATAGCGTCCGCGGCACTTCCGCCGGACGACCCGGTGGTCGCTTCGAGCAGAAAGAACCTCGAGGATTTTTGCAATGAGCGCGGGCTGCCCTTCGTGCTTCCAGTCGCGGAACCTTCCATACAGCGCGCTGAGCATACGGCAGACGAGATTGCGCACGATCGGGCAGTCAGCGAAACGAAGACTCCTCCGCCGATCCCGGTGAAGCCGCCAACGGAGCCCGCCGCGCAGCCTTCGATACCCGCGCCCGACACTCGGCCTGCCACCGATTCAACGAGAGACGACGTCGATCGATTTCCAGCCGCCGCTGCTCCGGCACCGACCAGGCGGCCGCTCGCCATTGTCGCGGTCGGTCTCGTCGTCTTGTTTGCTGTCGCGCTTCTCGTCATGCGGCCCTGGTCAGCGCCAGAATCGCCGGCACCCGGCGCAGGTCGTGAGGCCGCTGCACCGCAGGCTGCGGAACCTGCGCGTCGGGATCCCACGCCGACACCCGCACCTGCGCCGACCGAGAAGCCGCAACCGCCCGCCGTTGCATCACGTGACGACAAGGCGGGCGCTTCGGTCGCCAATCCGCCGGCACTCAAATCCTCATCCAGCGGTATGACGCTGGTCGCGTCGCAACTGTGCCGGACTCTTGCCGTCGGCGGAAACTGGCGATGCGAGCCTGCAGGTCAGTCCGTGGCAGCAGGGCCCATCGTCCTCTACACTCGCGTCAAATCTCCGCGGAATGGGATCGTGATTCACAACTGGTATCGCGGCGACACGCTGCGGAAAGCTGCGCGCCTTGCGATTGTGGCGAACCCCACAGAGGGATATCGCACCTATAGCCGACAAACGGTGAAAAGCGGCGAACAGTGGCGAGTAGAGGTGACGGACACGGCCGGCGACGTCTTGTACGAGCAACACGTGTCGGTGCGATAACTCCTCCGCGACACACTTACAGCACTCCGACCACGCAAGGTCGTGCTGAACACGTTCGGATGTAGCGGCGGCAATGTTTCGCCGGAGCTTTCGTGGACGAATCCGCCTGCCGGCGCGAAGAGCTTCGTGCTGACGATGTTCGACCCAGATGCTCCAACCGGATCCGGGTTCTGGCACTGGGTCGTTGTCAATATCCCCGCGACCTCCTCGAAATTGCCGAACGGCGCGAGCAAGAACGCTGCGATGTTACCGGTCGGCACGCTCGAAACCCGCACCGATCTCGGCGCGCCAGGATACGGCGGCCCGTGTCCACCCGCGGGAAGCAGACCGCATCGATACATCTTCACGCTGCACGCGCTCGAAGTAGAGAAGCTCGATGTAGATGTTCAGACCAGCGCCGCGTTGGTCGGATTCAACGTTCACATGCACGAAATCGGGCAGGCCAGCCTAACGGCCGAATATGGCCGATAGCCCGCCGTAACTCTCCTGACCGTGGTGTCACGTCGCTTTCACGATTCACTGCCTGACACCATCGCGCGTTCGCCACCGTCTGAGTAGGTCTGGAAACCAGTTTTAATCACTCCGAGGAGCGTCGCCCCTCGGACTCCCCTACATCCGCGCGCTCGCTCGCACGCCGCGGCTATCGGCCTGTAGATGTACGAGAGAGGTTCTAATTGACCGACAGCTTCATGAGAAGTTCGGAGTCGGTCAGCAGCTTGCCGGCGCCGATGACGACGGTCGCCAGTGGCTCGTCGGCGACGATGATGGGCAGGCCGGTCTGGTCGCGAAAGTGCTGACTGAGCTTGCGAAGTAGCGCCCCACCGCCGGTGAGCACGATGCCGCGCTCGTAGATGTCGCCACAGAGTTCCGGAGGGACGGACTCGAGCGCCTCGCGAATCGCCTTGACAATCGCTCGGATTGGCTCCTCGAGCGCCTCGCGTATCTCGTCGTCACTGACGGTCACGGTGCGCGGAACCCCCTCGGAAAGATGACGGCCCTTCACCTCCGTGGTGAGCGGTGTGTCGACCGCCATCGCCGATCCGATCTCGCACTTGATCCGCTCAGCGGTCGGCTCGCCGATGAGGAGGTTGTGCTTGCGCCTCATGTGCTGGATGATTGCATTGTCCATGTCGCCGCCGGCGACGCGCAGGGAGCGGCCGTAGACGACGCCGGCCAACGAGACGACCGCGATGTCGGTGGTTCCTCCGCCGATGTCGACGATCATGTTGCCTGTCGGTTCAGTCACCGGCAGACCCGCTCCGAGCGCCGCGGCCATCGGCTCGTCTATCAGCCTCACTTCGCGGACCTTCAATCGCTTCGCGCTCTCTTTCACCGCGCGCCGTTCCACCGGGGTGCTCGCTGGCGGCACGCAGATGATCAGCCGTGGCCGGGAGTAGCTGCGCCCCTTCGCCTTGCGGACAAAATACGCGAGCATCTTTTCGACCGCCTCGAAATCGGCAATGACCCCGTTTCGCATTGGCCACACTGGTTTGATGTTCGCGGGCGTTCGTCCGAGCATGTCGCGTGCGTCCGTCCCGATGGCTTCGACGCTGCCACGCAGGACGTTGAATGCGACGACCGAGGGCTCGCTCAGGGCGACGCTCCCGCGTGTGTAGATAGACGTGTTGACCGTGCCCAGATCGAGGGCAATGTCACCGTCGGTCCCGAACAGACCCATGCCGAACCGTGAATCAAGTTCGGTTCCCGCGCCGGAGGCGAAGACGGCCGCCAAAAACACACGGGTTTTCTCACCCCGCGGCGGACGATTCCGCAAAGGGCCCGCGCGAGCGGCGACGGATTGGGCCGCGGAATCACGATTCTGACGCCACGGCCGCGCGCTGACAATTGCTACGGCAGAGTTGGCGGGATGATTTCGGTCGGAGCTTCTTGATGTCGAGCCTCGCCGCTTCTCTCCGCCCCACTGGAGCCGCGGACCAGCGGCAGCCGGACGATGAATCGATCGCGTTCGATGCCCCAGACCATCACGCCGTTGGTCGCCATGCGAAACCGCTCGCGCATGTTGGTCAGGCCGAGTCTGCTCGACCGCGTCCCGGCCGGTCCGGGCCGCAGAGTGTTCTCCACCACTAACGTCTCGTCATCGACTCGCACCTCGATGTGCAGCGGTCGATCGCCGGCGACGGTGTTGTGTTTCAGTGCGTTTTGAAACAGCTCGGCCAGCGACACGGGCGGCAGCAGCAGACGATCGGCGTCGGCGCGCGGCACCCGTACATCGAGACGAACGTCACCACCGTAGCGAACCTCTGCGAGCGTGCGATGACGCTCGAGTGCCTCGAGCTCCTCGGCGAGGCGGACCAGCGTTCGGCCCCGGCAATCGAGGACGTACTGGTAGGTCGCGCTCAATGTTCGAATGAACCATGGAGCAGCGTCGCTTCGCTGCTCGACGAGATGCACGAGCGCGTTGAGGTTGTTGAAGAGAAAGTGCGGATCGACTTCGCGGCCGAGGCTTTCCAGTTCGGTCTGAAGGCGAGCGTGTTCCACGCGCGCGGTTCGCAAGCGATCGCTTTCCCAATCCCGCAGCAGGAAGACCGTCTCGTACACGTGCGTGATCGCGACCACGAACGCGACCACTGCGAAGAGCGCGGTCGGCAGCGCGTACTGGCGCGTGCCCGTATCGCCGGTCACAACCCGCCATCCCCACAAGGTGGCCGCGGCAAACGGAATCGTGAAGAGGCAGATCAGCGCCAGCAGCACGCGGAGCCGCCGCCACGGGCGCAGCAGCCAGTCTTCGCGACGCGGGAGGCGAAAGTACAGCCGCCGATTGCCTTCCCAGATTAGAAATGCAACGGTCGCGAACCACAGATACGACGCGATCAATCCAGACGGCGAGTGTCGCGCCTGATCGATCAGGCCCGACAGGTTGACGACCAGGGCGCCGAGGATCGGGCTCACGAGCAGTCGTGGCCAGAAGTCGTGTACCTCACGCGAGTTGACACTCGTCCCCTGACTGCGGTCATCCATCCCGCGCTACGGTAACAGCGAATCCGCCCGCTTCCACGATGAAGGGACGAACGTCGTGACGAAGCCTCGAGCGGCGTCGATCCCGGCCGGGATCCGGGGCGATTTGCTGCTGGTCGACTAAGGGAGCACAATGATCCTCAGGGCGGCAGCGCGCGGGGAGTCCGTGACGACACTGTGCCGTTTTCCTCCTTCGCCGCTGGTTCACGCTGAAAGCGTAGGTGGACCATGATTGCGATTCGAACGATCCTGTGTCCCGTGGACTTCTCGGGCGCGACCGCGCGACAGTTGAACCTCGCGTCGGATCTGAGCCGGACATTCCACGCCCGGCTCATCCTCCATCACAACCTGAACGCTATGTCGAGCGCCGCGGCTGTCGGCTGGATGTGGGCGGCCGATCACCCGACGCTGTCTGAAGAGACCGCCGAGGAGCGCCTCGCCACCCTGGCGGCGTCACAAACGGGCGTTGATGTGGCCATCAGTGTGACGCGCGGGTCGGCATCGGCGTCGGTGCTGGCGCTCAGCGAAGCCGTCGCCGCCGATGTCGTCGTCCTGAGCGCCCACAACGCACGGGCTGAAGAACACACCTCGGTGACGGAAATGGTGCTCAACTCGGGCGAACGCTCCGTGCTCACGGTCCACGACAATGGGGCCGATCGCCACGCGTTGACGATCCATCCGTCGAACGGGGCTCGCCAGGTCGCACTGGTGCCCACCGCCATGACCGCGCAGTCTCAGGCCGCGGTGGATTTCGCGTTTGAGCTCTCCCGCACCTTACCGCTGGAGATCCACTTGCTGCATCTCATCTCCCACCGCTTCCGGTCCGGCAACCAGGAGCAGACGATGGGCGATACCCAGCGTCACCTGAAGGCATTGATACCAGCGGATTGCGAAGCGTGGTCGACCGTGCACGTCGGCATCGGTGATCCGGTCGCGGGCATTCTCGACTGGGCGAAGGACCTCTCCGCGGCGTGCGTGGTCATGGGAGAACACACGCGGCAGCCTCTGCTCCGGTGGCTGAGCAAGGACACATCGCGAGCCGTTTTGCACCACGCTCCGTGTCCGGTGTGGTACGTTCCCGGTGAGCGCGCAGCGTAAGAATTGTTGATTGTCGATTGCTGATTGTTGATTGAGGCCGTCAGAATGTTGGCGCGGTCGTCCGACGTGCGCCGGCACGCCGAATCGCGCCAAGCTCGAGCGCGCCGCCGTCGATCAGCGAACGAATGGCTCCGCTGTTCCGATATTCGGCGATAAGCGTACGGCGGCTGCTCGTATACGCCTGGTCCATCACGTAGGCCAGCATCGTTTCCATCACGATACCTTCCTCGGTGTTCGTTTCTCTGAATCGACGCTTGAAGTCGCTCAGCACAGGTGCGAAAGCCGGATCGTCCCACTTCTCGGCGCCCGGTTGGAGGCGCATGAAATCATTGAGCACCGCCAGGTACGAAAAGTCTGCCGACTGGCGCCAGAACGCGACGTCCGGACCAAACTCGTTGACGTCGAACGGAAGGTAAAGCGCCGCTCCCGCAGGGACGCGGTCGCCGAGCGCTGGATTGAAACGCCGCACCTCGTCCGCAGAAAGACCCGTCTGCCTGACGATCTCTGTGAGCGCGATCGCGCGCGGCGTACGCATCGCATGGATTGACATCTGCGGCGTCGAGGCGATCAGATGACTGACGTTGAACATGTTGCCGAACACCATCTCGGCATACAGATAGGATCGGACGCCGTAGCTCCCAAACACCTGTTCGTAATCCCTGTCGGGCAGCGCGCGCAGATCGCGCGCGAACTGCGAGCCCAGAAGATACCGGGCGCGCACGTCTGCGCCACCCAGATACTCTCCCGCGATCAATGTCCGCCCGACGTTGGTGCCGCCGGCGTTGTGCTCGGAGAGCGCGGGGATGAACGATCCATACTTGGTCGCCAGGATCGACAGGTACGCGGCGCAGTACGGGGCCTGCGTCGTCTGGTTGCGCTCCTGGATTGGGAACGGTGAGAGGTGGTTCAGCTGTTGCCAGTTCTTCCGCTGCCACTGGCAGAAGCCGACCGCGTTGGCGTTCGAGCGTCGAGTGCCACTCAGTCCCGATTCAAAGATGACCTGCGCCAGGCCGACGTCTGCGGGCACTCCGAACCGTTCGTAAATGGCGCCCCAGTCCGCGAGAAACTCTCCGTATCGCGCCGCGTTTATCAGGAGCGCATCGCCTCGCGTCGAGTTGTGCAGGACTGGGCCGGCGGCGCGTTCCATGAGCAGCGCCACCTGCTCTCTGCGATCGGCAAGATTGGGCGCAAGCGCCGATCCGTCGAGCGTCCGGGCGATCGCTGGATCGGTCCAGACGGCATGCTCCGACCAATCTCCTCTCGCTGGAAATGTTGCGAGGAGCCGTCCATCCGCGGCGCTGCCAAACGCGATCGATCCGTCTGGAATCGTAAAGACGTGGCGCCAGAACGGGTACCGCGGTCTGAACGCTTCCATCGCGGCGACGTCCGCCCGCAGTCGTGCCTGCACGGGATCGGCATCCGTCTCCGGGGCAGGTACGTTTGCGGCGCTCGTTCCGGACTCTGGTCTCGGGGAACGGATGAAGACGTTCGACGCGGCAAGAGGAATAGCGACGCTCACCACGGCGAGCGCCAGGGTTGCTTTCGTTCTCATCATGAGTTGGATGCAGTCACCCGATCTGTGCAAGCGCGAGGCCGAAGCACGCAATCGTGAAATTCAGCGGGGAATTGCGGACTCCCCGGCGACTGTCCCAAACTGCGTCAGGCGCCGGTAACGACTTTGAAGGTCGGATCCGGAAAATTGCGGACGCGTAATCGCATCCGCGGACGACAATCCCGTCGATCGAAAAACAGAATCGAAGCCGCAAGGGCTCGAGTTCTTCTCGAGTCTCCTCCATCGAACCTTCGGTAATCTGAGAAATCCACGCAGTTCGTCCCGCACCGCAGCGTCGGCCCCGATCCTGCACAACCCGGCGTCGGCAACCTTCAACCCGCGAGACCTCAAATGCCGGGACCCTTGGCGAACGTGCGGCACGGACTGATCGCGTCCTTCTTGCTGTTGTCGATCGCGACCGCAGCGTCGGCGCAGTCGATGACTGATCCAACGCGCATCGAATTCGCGCCGTCAGGCGCACCCGGCGCGCTCGACGTCAGAACCGGCACACCGCTCGTTGAAAAGTACACCCTCGAGATCTATCGTGCTGGTGGTAGCACGATCGAGCAGACAATCGATCTCGGCAGGCCGTCACCTGAACCAGACGGAAAGATCCGTGTAGACCTGCTCGCCTTGCTCACGATCCCGCTCTCCCGCGGCGTCGTATACGAAGCGGTGGTGAACGCGGTGGGTCCGCTCGAGGTCGCTTCCAGCGCGCGATCCGAAACATTCGCATTCAGTTCCGCGTGCACGCCGGCGATCTCTCCCTCTTCGTCAACGCTGTCTTCGCCGGCAGCGGCCAATGGCAGCATTGCGGTCACCGCGAACTCGACCTGTGCATGGACAGCAACGAGCAGCGCCGGCTGGATCACGATCACGTCGAACGCATACGGCAGCGGCAACGCCGTCGTCACCTACACCGTCGCGGCAAACACACTGACGTCGTCGCGCACGGGGACGATGACCGTCGGTGACCAGACGTTCACCGTGACTCAGGCAGGCGCGTCGTGCGTGTCCGCAATCTCGCCGACCTCCTCGACGCTGACCGCGTCAATCGGCGCGAGCGGAGCGATATCCGTCGTCGCTGGCGCTGCGTGCCGCTGGACGGCCGTTAGCAACGACAGCTGGATCACGGTGGGGGTCGGCGCGACCGGTACGGGGAACGCAACCGTGGCGTACAACGTCGCCGCAAACACGGGCAGTGCGCCGCGCACCGGAACGCTGACGATTGGCGGCTACGCCTTCACCGTCACGCAGCCGGGAGCACCTTGCGGGTTCACGCTGTCCCCGTTTCTGGCGAACCTGACCTCTCCAGCTGCGGCTGATGGCAGCGTCACGGTCAGCGCCGGCGCTGGCTGCGACTGGACCGCAACGAGCAACGCGGCGTGGATCACGATCAGGTCCGGCGCCAGTGGAAGCGGGAGCGGCACGGTGAATTACACGGTGGCGGCAAATACTGGAACGACATCGCGCACCGGCACGATGACCATCGCGGGCCGCGCGTTCACGGTGACGCAGGGCGCGACGTCGTGCGCCTTTACGATCTCCCCGACCAGTCAGTCGTTTCCCGGCAGCGGCGGAAGCGGAAGCGTCGCCGTGACGACATCGTCGACGTGCAGTTGGACCGCATCCAGTGCAGCCGCGTGGGTGACCGTGTCGGGCACGACGGGAACGGGATCGGGCACCGTCACGTTCAACGTCGCCGCCAACACCAGCACGCTGCCACGATCTGCGATGCTGACGATCGCCGGAAAATCGTTCACGGTGACGCAGTCGTACCCGTCGTGCACCTTCACGCTGACACCTTCGCTGATCAATGCGCCGCCGACCGGAACGTCAGGCTCGATTACCGTCGCCACCCAGGCGACCTGCGCCTGGACAGCGACAACGAGCAGCGCGTGGGTGACCGTCTCCGGCTCTGGCGCCGGCTCCGGCACCGTGACCTATACGGTGCAGCCGAACACCGGAACCTTCGCTCGCTCGACAATCGTGAACATCGGCGGTGTGTTCGTCGGCGTCAATCAACCGGCTGCAACCGCGGTCGTTGCCGCACCCGTGAGCCTCGAGGCGGCAAGATAGGAAGAGTTGCCGTCACGCAATCAGCGCTCAGCATTTCCTGTCACTTCTTCGCTGGAACGAAATCCTCCATCACGGCTTTTCGAAGCAGCCGCGGGGGAAGCAGGCCTTGCGCAAGCACGAAGTCGTGGAACTGCCGCGCATCGAAACCGGTTCCCTTTGCCTGTTCGACGTCGTGCCGCAGCCGCAGAAGTTGTGTGTATCCGTAAAAATAGCTCGTCGCCTGTCCCGGCGCCCTGAACGTGTAGCGTTCGACTTCCTGCGTCGCCATCGCATCCGATAGCACGACGTCGTCCATCAGCAGCTTCTTGACCCGTTCCGGCGTTGTCCGGCCCATCTGAAGCTCCGGATCGCTGAAGGCGCGAGCCGCGCGCAGCAGCCGGTGTTGCAGCGAGATCAGTTGGCCGTCGCGAGGCATGAATGGCTTGGCAATGTACTCGGCGTAGAGGCCCCAGCCTTCGACGTTGGTGCTGTTGAAGGCATAGATCGCTCGCGCCTGCGAGACTCCGTGCTCAATCATTGCGGCAAACTGCAGCTCGTGACCGGGCCGCGCCTCGTGCGCCGTGAGCGTCCATGACGCCGCCTCGAACGTGAAATCGTCGTACCGCTGTGCCAGCGCGGGATCCGCCGACGGGATGTTGAGCGGCAGGATGAACTCTCCCTGCTCGCCTTTGTTGTCAATGAGCCGCGGTGGCCGCATGTTCGGCGCAGGCTGCTGTGCGCTTTCCGCGGCGCTGGCAATCCGGATCCGCGCCGGACGATCGGGCAGCGTCACCAGATTCTTCGAGCGGATGATCTCCTCGAGCTGTTTCAGTCGCTGTTGATAGTGCGGCAGGATGGCGTCGCCCACGAGCTGCTGTTTCTTCAGGTTCCGTATCACCGCGCGGTAGTCGGAGTCGGGACTTTTCTGGTCGCTCGCGATTTCGGCCGCAATCGACTGCATCTCTTTCTGAATCTCGTCGAAGGCGCGGTGAGCCGTCATCACCAGCTCCTCCGGCGCGACGTCGACTCCGTACTGCGTCAGATTGATCGCGTACAGCTCCGGAGGAAGCTTGAAGTCCGTTCGCGTGCGAGGAACAATCTCGGCCCTGACCGCGCGTTCGTAAGCGGCGAACTGCGCCTTCAGCGCATCGAGCAGCGGCTCGGCTTCAGACATCCCGAATTTCTTGAACAGGTCGGTGAGGCCGCTGGCAAAGACAGGGATATTGCCGAGATCGCGCTCGACCTGATCTTTGAAGGGGCCGAGCAGCTCCTTGCGATCGAGTCGCTCGCGCATTCGCGCCAGCGCCAGTTCGGTAAAGGGTCTGTAGCCGGCCTCAGCGCCCACGTACTTTCGCAGGCGAACGAGGGCAGCGCGCCGGCGATCGGCGGGAACCTGATCGTCGAGCAGCGGACGGAGGCCGCTGAAAATCGCCTGTGGCGCGTTGAAATACGGCAGCAGCAGGCGCTCGCCAAGGTCGAAGGATTTCTGCCCCTGACGCGTGGCATCGAGAAGGATCTCGAGATCCTGGCGGACGAGCGGCTCCTTCTCTTCCGACAGCCGCCGCTGCAATTCCTTCTCGGAGCGCGCGAGGCTTTCGCGAACCCGGGTGCTGCGATCTGGCGTCAGGGCCGTGATCTGATCGTCGAATCCTTCGACGCCGACTGCCCCGGCGCCCTCTGGCGAAAGCTTCGCCTGCTCTTGCAACAACCAGCGCGTATGTTCGTTGCTCCGCGCGACCCATGCCGGCGTGGTGGCCTGCGCCGACAGACTAACGGCCGCGGCAAGCATCGCAACGATCCCGGGCCATGGCTTTCGGCGAGCGTAATCCATCAGCTGAACTCCCTGATGCAGACGTCCGATTGCCACTCTATCGCTTCGGGTACCAGTAGGTGAAATGGCAGTTTTCGCAGGCCTGGTCAATTGCGTCGCCGGCCTCGAGCAGCGCTTCTTTGTCTTTCTTGTCGATCGCCCGCAGTACCGGCAGCACGCTGTCGTAAAGACCGTTGGCCAGCTTCGTGAAGTTCACGCGGTCCTGGTTGATTAGGGCTTCGATCTGCTCCGGCGGCAGTTCCACACGCGGGTCGCCTTTTTCTCCCGGCTTTGCCACGTGACGGCCGGGGATCAACAACATGTTCGAGGCTTCCATCAAGTGGATGGCATGCCGGCGCACCTCCTTCCATTCGTCGTCAGTACGAGGGTACTTTTCTTCTTTGCCTTTTGCGGTCACCGTCGTCGCGACTGCGTCCCAGATGTAGTCGGCGCCGGGATCGACGATCGAATCCATGATGTCTTTGATAGTGGCATCCACGTGGAATTGAGGTTGTGCCGCAGCCTCGGCTTTCGCGGGTGGGCGCGCCTGACAACCGGAAAGCAACAAAACGGCCGCAAGAATCAACGACAAGTATTTGCGCATGGCCGCCCTTTCGATTGCTGATTGTAGATTGCTGATTGTAGATTGAAGGCGTACGCTGAACGGGCAACAATCAGCAATCAACAATCAGCAATGGAACTGAACATGTCCCTGCTTGGCTGGTGCCAGTGGCTGGAGCACACACCGCTCGCAACGGCTATCAGTGAATCGGTCTGGCTGTTCCCGTTGATTGAAGGCACCCACATCATGGCGCTGCCGTTGTCGGTCGGGCTGATGCTGATGTTCGACCTCCGACTGCTCGGCCTCGCATTTCGAGGCGGATCGGCGGCCACCATGATGGCCGACGTGGTGCGCTGGTCAAAAGTCGGGTTCGGGGTCATGTTCGTGACCGGCGGTCTCCTGTTCATGACCCAGGCGGGAAAGGCGTACGGCAATACATTTTTTCGCGCGAAGCTGCTGTTTCTGCTGCTGCTGGGCCTTAATGCCCTCGTGTACCATGCGCTCTTCGTCCCGAAGATGACG
>Ga0070684_100003174_pt1 | contig 12289 bp, 14 predicted proteins | sample KBSC723LmetaG_FD_65653 | JGI IMG/M metagenome (GOLD analysis project Ga0070684, IMG submission 65653) | Corn rhizosphere microbial communities from Kellogg Biological Station, Michigan, USA - KBS C7.2-3L metaG | ecosystem: Host-associated > Plants > Roots > Rhizosphere ...
CCCGGCCGCCACCTGCTCGAAGTCGTGGTTCTCCATCACGATCAGCACCACATGCCGGTATCGATGCGACGCCGATCCGTCGCAGGGCGCGCCGGTGTTCGCGGCCGGTGGCCCCCCACCGACCAGCGCGGCCAGCATCAGCAGCAGGTGCAACATCCGTCAGCCTCCCTGTACCCCGATACCGGCTCGAGCGATCGCCACGAGCGGCGGGCCGCTCAGCGCTTGGCGGCCAGCGCAGCGGCCTGCCTGCGCGCCACCCGGATCTGCGCGCGGAACGACGCGCCGACCGGCTTCAGCGACATGTCCGGCCGCACCATCCCCAGGTTGTCCTGCCAGTAGGCCTGGTCGTAGCTGCTGTCGTCGCATGAGGATCCGGTGCTGCCGGGGAACGCCACCGACCCGCTGTCCAGCACATGGTAGGGCAGGTAGACCCCGAACCTGAGCTCCGGATGCGTGCGCAGCCAATCGACGGTGCGGTGGTTGAACAGCGCCTGCTTCTGCTCGTCGACCACGTTGGGCGGCACGCAGTCGTCGTCCGACCCGCTGAACCCTCCCTCCGTGATCGCCAGCCCCACCCGCGCCCCGCCATGGTCGTCAAGCCATTCGCGGACGTCCATCAGGCTGCGGATGCAGTGGCTGGCCTGCGTGCGCTCGACCGTCGATCCGGCGCTGTCAATGGTCGGGCAGCGCAGCGGATCGACCGAGGCGTAGACGTGGAAGGCGATGGTGTCGACCTCGCGCAGGATGTTCGGGTCGGCCGCCTTAAGCTGCTGGAGGTAGTTCAGATCGATCGTGCCGATACCCCAGCCGAGGATGTCCAGCCGTCCGCGCCAGCCGCCCGCGGATGCGGCTGAGCGCAGGCCGCTGCCGCCGGCGCGCATGATCTCGGTGGCCACCGCCGGGTCGAGGTCGACCGAGCCATCGCGATCGGAGGTGGCGTTGCCCGTCTTCGAATTGGGCTCGTTCCACAACTGGTAGCGGACGATGCCGTCGAAGCCGGCCCGCTCGGCGGAGCTCTGCGCGTAGTCGCCGCCCGGGCCGTATCGCTGCCCGATCGCCCTCACCGCCTCGGTCCAGCCGGGCATTCCGCCCACCGCCTGGTCGGGCAGCAGGTAGGCCCCGGTGCCGTTCGAGATGTTGATCTCGGGGAGCCAGATCAGGTGGTGAGCCCGTACCCGATCGAGGAACAGGTCGTAGCGGTACCAGTTCGGCAGAGCAAGCTTCGTGCCGTCCCAGCGAAGCGGCGCCGAGACGATGCCGCCGTCACCGGTCACGGCGTGGATCCTGTCGAGCAAGGCGTTCTGCTGCTCCTCGGGCAGGTCAGCGCCGAACCCGTCGGAGAAGCCGAAGGTCGACACGCCGTTGGGCTTGGGATCGAGCTTGACGTCGGGCCCGCGGTTGAGCGCTGCCACGATGACCGCCGCCACGATCGCCACGGCAGCGGCCAGCGCGAGGATGAGAAGGGAGCGGCGCATCACCTCAAGGTACGGGTGTGAGCCGCACCGCGCCACCGGTGACCGTCACCGCGCAGCGTGCTCAGAGCCGGTCGACGCTTTCAGGCAGCGCCTTCCGCGCCTCCTGTGTGGAGGTGAAGATCGGGATCCTGCTCGAAAGCCCGGTGACCGCGAGCACGGTGGGGATCGGCGACGGCGCCTGCTCGGAAAGCACGAGGGCGACGGCCGCCCCTCGCTCCTCGAGGGCCGCGCGGGCGTTCTCGACCGCATGGGCGACGGTGGAGTCGATGAACGTCGCGCCGCTCATGTCGAACACCAGCGGATTGCCGGTCGCAATCAGCTCGGCGAGCCGATCTGCCAGCACCCGGCTGGTGCTGAGGTCATGCTCCCCGACCAGCCGGACGATGCACAGACCCTGGTCGACCGCCGTTTCCACCTCACCGGGTGCGTACATCTGCGCCATGCACGCAAGGTATGTGGCCGGCGCATGTCCGTCAAACCGGTGCCGGTCACCGGCACGCACGGCCGGCACAGTGCGCGTAGTCGACGACGAGAGCGTGCAGCGCCCGAAGGTGCTGCGGGTCGTCCGCGTGGGTGCCGTTCCCCAACAGGTTCACGAGCTGGTGCGGGTCCGACCGCAGGTCGTAGTACTCGCGTGTGATCAGCGTGCCCTGACGCCATTCCACATACTGGTAGCCCTCGGTCCTGATCGAGCGCCACGACGGCTGCCACCGGGCCGGGCTGGCCTCCCACCTCGGGTGGAAGCTCTCGGTGAAGATGGTGGGCCGTGACCAGCGGCGAAGCAGCGACCGTCCGTCATAGGGGTGGCGGAGCTCGGGTGATATCCCGGCCGCATGGACGATGGTGGGAGCGATGTCGATGTTCTGGGCGTTGCGGCGGGCGACTGTGCCGGCCGGGACATGTCCGGGCCAGCGAAGCATGAAGGGAACGTTGATCGCCTCGGAGTAGGGCGTGGACTTGCCCCACAGATCGTGCTCGCCGAACAGGTATCCGTTGTCACTGATGTACACGATCAACGTGTCGTGCAGCTCCCCGTCCGCCCGCAGGCGGGCGATCAGCGCGGCGAAGTGCTCGTCGACCGTACGAAGCATCCTGAGCTCGTTCTCGATCGTCTGGTTCGTGCGCATCGGCCCGCCGTTCTGCTGGACGAAGATCGGCTTGTCGGTGACGTCGGCCTCCCCCACCGCCGGCCCGACCGTCCCCGGTGGCGGCGCGATCACATCATTCGCGTGCTCGGGCCGCGGCACGTACGGCGAGTGTGGGTATGAGTCTGAGAAGTACAGGTACCACGGGCGCCGATCACGACGTTCTCCCCGGTCGAGAAAGCGGGAGGCGCGGTCGAGGTCGAACTCGTCGACCCAGCCGGCCGGCCGGACGATCGTGCCGTTGACCGAGACGTCGACCTCGCTGTGCCGCTGACCTCGGTTGATCGCGTAGTCGGAGAGGCACGGCTGGTCGAAGCTCAGCGGGAAGTGGTTGAGGAACTTGCCATACAGCGCGGTCGCGTACCCCGCGTCATGGAGGTAGCACTGGATCGTGCTTCGGAGATCGATGTTGAGCGGCGTGCGGGTGTCGTTCGAAAGCACGCGGTTGTTGTGATTGAAGCGCCCGGTCATGATCGACGCCCGCGACGGGCAGCACAGCGGATCTGTCACCGTGAACCGAGGGTATGTGCGGCCCCCGGCCACCATCATGCGGTAGACGGTCGGCATCACGCCGCGGGTGACCGTGCGCCGCGACTGGTCGTCGGACACGAACACGAGCACGTTCGGGTACACGGGCGGAACATCCCCCACAGCCAGCGCAGCCGAAGGCCGGCCCCCGGCCGCCGCGACCAGGCACGCCAAGGCCACCACGAACACCGCCCGAGGCACCGTCACCATGCTGCTGCCCACGAGATCTGACCACCCCCCGGTCATCGCGTGGTGACCCCCAGGTCTGCGCGGTGAGCCGGATGTCGTCCTGAAGGGCGACCGTCAGGGGAATGATCGGACGACGGTCGCACTTACTGTCATGAGTTTGGGAACCTAGCGCGTGCGGCCGGCCATCACAATGTGACGAAAGAACCCTCTCGTGCGGCGACGCGGAGAAATCGCCGCTTGTGCGGGGCCCGGGTTGGCGGGCTCGGCTCCCCCGTTGCGGCGGATGCCCCTGCAGCGGGGCAAGCCCGTCGACCGGAGTGTGACAGCGGATTGCCTGACCACTACGATTCCGATGTGGATTCGGCGGCGAGGTAGCGGGTCGGCGCGGCTGATGCCGCGTGTTCGGCAGCGTGTCGAGGCTGGAGTGACCGGCTGTTGCCGCTGCATGCCACCGCTACCTCGGGAGGATCATGATGACACGGCAGAACCTGTTCTCCAGTGCGTGGGACGGAGACAAGGACGAGGATGGAACACGGCGCCGGGTGTTTTGGCGGCCGGACGATGCTCGGATGGGGGCAACGCTGTACGAACTCGCCCCCGGCACTCCGGAGAGCCGCATGCACATGCATTACGGAGCCGAGGAGATGTTCTTCATCCTCAGCGGCCGCCCGATGTTCCGCGACCAGCACGGCGAAGAGACACTGGCCCCCGGCGACGTCGTCTTCTGCCCGGAGGGACGAGCCGGGCTTCACACATTCAGCAATCCGGCCGACGAGCCCGCCGAGATCCTGGCGATCAGTGCCGGGAGCTTCCCCGACGTGGTCGCGTATCCCGAGGACGGATACGCGTGGGTGGCCACTCGCGATCCCGACCCCGAACTGCTGGCGAAGGGAGGCGATCCCGGCATCATCGCCCGGTTCGAGATCCCGATCGAGTAGACCCGATCGGATCGCGGCACGCCCCGCCCTCGCTCCGGGGCTCGGTTACTCCAGCTCGAGCCCGACCGTCTGCACCACCAGACCGGACGCCATGAGGACGAGTCCATCCCATGGAGGCGGGGCGTCCACACCGCGGCGACGGTTGAGGCCCCATCGCGCGACGATCAGCGCGCCGACGACGGTCACCACAAGGCCAATGGCGGTGAGGGCGGCACTCGGATCGGCGATTCGCAGGGGCATTCCAGAGTGGAGGTCGGTCAGCGCCACGCCTGTCTCAGCGATCAGCGGCCTGCCCTCGGTCGCTGTTACGGAGTCGGAGTCCCCGCCAGGCTTTGTCTGACCCCCCGGTGAGAGCCTGAGACTCCGACCCGCTTTCTACAGGACCTTCAATACTAGTCGAGATTTGCAGGGATTTCCAGGAAAGCCCGCCGGTGGTCTTGACGCCGTACCCCACGGAGAGCGTTTCACCTCCGCTCGGGCCCAGGTTCGACCTCCCTGGTCATGACCCAGCGATGCTTGCCGATCTTGCGGTCGCGAGCGAACCCGAGCTTCTCGTAGGTCGATAAAGCCCCGTTGAAGAGGAAGCCCGCGGGCACCGCGCCGGCGTCCTCCGGGTAGCCCTCCACGGTTCCCCCACCGAGGGCCGCAATCAGATCCAACGCGCCGGCGAGCGCAGCGGTGGCCACACCCTGCCGTCGGTGTCCCTTTCCCACATAGCAGCACGCGATCCGCCAGTCCGGCGACGTCGTCCGAGTTTTCTCGTACGCCGCACGGTTCTTGATTCGCGGCACCTCGTCAGGGGCGCCGAACTGGCACCAACCGACACACTCCTCACCGTCGAACACGAGTGCCGCATGCGCTGTACCCGATAGGACGCGGTCATGCTTCCGTTCGCGGTTGACCTCGCCTTGCGCCGCCCGGTCACCGCCTTCGGGGTGGAAGCCGATGCACCAGCAGCCGCCGAAGATCCCGCTGTTGCGCTCCACCAATGCGGCGAACGCCGTCCAGGTCGATCGATCCAACGCTTTGATCGTGTAGGTCGGCTCCACCTGCACCGCACCCTACCGCCGTCATCGGGTATTCAAACCGCCGGTAGCCATGGCAGCCGCCGCGCGACCGGCCGACACCTCGAGCTCCTCAGGCGGGTTGCCAGCCGTGGGAGATCCGATCGGCTACCACACCGCTCCAGTAACGGACGTCGTCGCTTGTCAGCGGACCGTAGAACGGCGGGAAGGACACGCTGGAGAGTACCGCTTCGCCGACTCCCCGTTCCTCGAGAATCAGGACCGTATCGACGAAGACGGTGACCTTCCCGGGCAGACGCACCTGCCAGTTCGTCCCCGAGATCCTGTCGGTCCCGGGCGGAAGCCCGTCGGTTCGAAGCAGGAAGCCTCGGGCCCCAGAGACGTGAGGCCCGTTGCTCGTCTGTATTGCGCGCATGAGGCAATCGGCGGTCGACCGACTTCGCACGAACCCCTCGGCCGCGCTGAACGCCGACTCTGCGTCCTCGCGGGTGTCGTAGACCCACACGCTGGAGGTGACCACCTTCGGCAGATGGCTGAAGGGCTTTCCACCGATCAGAACGGTCGGATCCCCGGACGAGAAGAGGTCGCCCGCACGCTCGGCGGTCAGGCCGACAGGTCCCATCGACCGGACGCATGCCATCTCCGCGGCAACGATCGGGTCGTCCTCCGGGAGCAGTACCTGCCACCGGTTCGTGAGATCGGAGAGCGTTCCCACCGTCTTGTCAGCCATGCTCTGATCCGCGGCTGGATCGCCGCTCTGGGCGCGCGTGGATGGAACACTGGGGCTGCCGGTGACCGCATTCGACCCACCGCCGCACCCGCCGCACAGCAGACCGGCCGTCAAACACACCGCAAGAACGCCTCTGCGCAACCCGAGATCTCCTCTCGAACCCACGCCGATCTTACGCTCTCCACGGCCTTGGGCAAGGGCCGGACTTCGTCCCACTCCGCACCCTGACGAAAGTCCGCCATTTGGCCTGGCTCCTAAGCTCCTCGGGTAGGATTCGAACCTACAACCCTCCGGTTAACAGCCGGATGCTCTACCGTTGAGCTACCGAGGATCGCGCCCCGTACGGGCCGGCGCAGTGTATCAGCCGGCTTATCGGCGGCCGGCCCGCGGAGATGAGCTAGTCGATCAGGTGACGCAGGTCGGCGTGCTCGCCGGAGGCGGCCAGCCGCCGCAGGGTGCGGGTCTCGATCTGCCGCACCCGCTCGCGGGTGACGCCGAACCGGCGGCCCACCTCCTCCAGCGTGTGCGCCTGCTCGCCGCTCAGCCCGTAGCGAAGCTCGAGGATCGTCCGCTCGCGGTAGGGAAGCTGCGCGATCAGGTCGGCGACACGGGAGCTGCGCTGGGTGACGGCCATGTCATCGCCCGGCTTCAGCATCCGCTCGTCCTCGATCAGCTCGCCCAGTTCGGTGGCGTCGTCGCCCACCGGCACCGCCAGCGACACGGGCTCCTGCGACACGCGCTTCAGGTGCTCGACCTTCTCGGGCTTCAGCTCCATGGCGGCGGCCAGTTCGTGAACGTCGGGTGCCCGGCCCAGCTTCTGGGCCAGCTGGCGCTCGACGCGCGTCATCCGGTTGATCGTGTCGACCACCTGCGCCGGCACCCGGATCGTCCGCCCCTGGTCGGCCAGCGCGCGGGTCACGGACTGGCGGATCCACCATGTGGCATAGGTCGAGAACCGGTGGCCAAGCCGCCAGTCATAGCGCTCGACAGCCTTCATCAGGCCGAGGTTGCCCTCCTGGATCAGATCGAGGAAGGAGAGGCCGCGGTTCGAGTAGCGGCGCGCGATCGAGACCACCAGCCGCAGGTTCGATTCGATCAGGCGGCGCCGGGCGCGCACGTCTCCCCGCTCGAGAGCCTTGGCCAGGGAGACCTCCTCAGCGGCCGTCAGCAGCGGCACCCGCGCGATCTCGCGCAGGTAGAGACCGACGGTGTCCTCGGTGGGACCGGGTGCAGCTTCGTGCGTGAGGTCGGTGTCCTCCTCCGCATCGAACGCCGCCCCCTTGGGAAACTCCGGGGCGTGCTCGGACATCTGTTGAGGGCCTGCTACTCCTGGGACGCTTGCGAGCGGATACGCTCGAGAATCGACAGCCGCCTCGCTTGCAACTCCTGCAAGTGCTGCTGCTGGCTCAAGGACAAGTCGGCGTTTTCCTGCAGCGCCTTTAGCTCGTCCTGCGTCCTTCTCAGCTGAAGCTTCCAGAACAGCTCCTCCAAAACCGCCTGCGAGTCCCCCTCGCGTGCGGCCAGTGCCGTCAACTCCGCGATGACCGGTGCCCACGTATCCGCCTCCTCTGGTGTGATGTCCCCAGCGGAGCGCCGCCGGATGAACATCGCAGCCTGCCACTGCGATGCATCCGTGAAGTGTGCCACATCAAGTTTGTCGATCAAGTCGTTTCCTCTACCTTCATGCACGAGGCTGAGGCCGAGGAACAGCCGCTCGTCCCGCTCCCGCGGGGTGAGCGTGGTCGATCGTCGTGCCACCCGCTCGAGCGGCCGGCTGTCGCGCGCAGTCAGACCGGCCACCAGGTCGTCGCTCAGCTCCAGGCGGTCGGCGACGATCCGGATCAGATCATCGCGCTCGACCGACGGCTCGGCGGCCACCAGCAGATGACGGGCCCTGACGTAGCGCTCGTCCCGGCTGCCGCCGGCGTCCAGCGCCCGGCGCAGCCGGTAGGTGAGATAGGGATCGGCGCCGGCCAGCGCCGCGCGGAACGCCTCGGGATCCTCCAGCGCCACGTCTGCCGGGTCGCGGCCGCCGGGCAGGTTGACCACCCGTACGGCCAGCCCGGCGCGGAGCGCCAGCTCCATCCCGCGCAGCGAGGCCTCCTGGCCGGCGGCGTCGGCATCGAAGGCCAGGAACACGGTCGAGCAGATCCGGCGCAGCTCCGTCACCTGCCGCTCGGTGAGCGCGGTGCCCATCGATGCGACGACGTTCTCGATCCCGGCCTGGTGCAGCAGGATAACGTCGGTGTAGCCCTCGACGACCACCGCGGCGCCCTGCCGGGCGATCGCTCCCCGGGCGCGGTCGAGCGCGTACAGAATCTCGCTCTTCTTGAACACCGGACCGTCGGCCGTGTTCAGGTACTTGGGCGGCCGCCCGCCCGGCATCTGCCGGGCGCCGAAGCCGCGCACCTTGCCGCGCGCGTCGGCCAGCGGGAAGATCATCCGCTCGCGGAACCGGTCGCTGCGCCGCTGGGCCAGCCCTGCCCGCTCGAGCTCGGGGTGGGTGAAGCCCTTGGACTGCGCGGCGCGCACCACCCGGTCGGGCATCGCGGACGCATATCCCAGCCGGAACGCCCGTGCCGTGTCCTCGGCGATGCCGCGCTCGGCCAGGTAGGTGCGGGCAACGGCCGCCTCCTGCGCCTCCCATAGATAGCGCTCGTAGAAGCTCGCCGCATCGTCGAGCAGCTTCAGCAGCCGCTCCCGCTCGCGGCGTCGGCGGTCGGCGTCGGGCGACGATTCCTCATATTCGAGCCGGACGCCGTATCGCTCCGCCAGCCACTCCACCGCGCCCGGGTAGTCGAGCGTCTCCGTCTCCTTGACGAACGAGATGGCGTCGCCCTTGGCCTGGCAGCCGAAGCAGTAGTAGACCTTCTCCAACGGGTTGACCCAGAACGAGGGGGTGCGCTCGTCGTGGAACGGGCAGCGGCCCCTCCACTCGGTGCCGGCCTTGCGCAGCTGCGTGCGGCCGGACACGAGGTCGATCATGTCGACCGCGTTCTTGACGGCCTCCACGCTCTCGGGCTTGATCAGGCTCACGTCGCCGGCTGCGTGACGAGCGCGTGGGCGCGCAGGGCGTACTGGTCGGTCATCCCCGCCACCCAGTCGGTGGCCCGGGTGACCTCGTCTCCGGGGCCGTCCTCCGGTAGCTCGTCGGGGTGCTCGACGTAGTGCCCGAACAGCTCTTCCACGATCTCACCGGCTCGACGCGTCTCGCGGGCAGGCGACCCCAGGTAGACGTTCTGGAACATGAACGAGCGCAGCGACTGGAGCGCCTCGGCATGCCCGGCCGACTGGCGGATCTCCCCCGCCACCTCGGAGGTCTCGACCAGGTCGTGCACGAGAGCGTCGATCCGCTCCGATGATGTGTCGCCGAGCAGCGCGATCGGCGCGGCGGGCAGCGACGCCGGGTCGAGAATGTCGGCCCGCACGGCGTCGTCGATATCGTGATTGACGTAGGCGAAACGGTCGACCAGTCGCACGATCGCTCCCTCGAGCGTCGCCGGCCGGTCCTCGCCGGTGTGGTTTCGGATTCCGTCGCGCACCTCGGCCGTGAGGTTCAGGCCGTGGCCGTCGCGCTCCAGCACCTCCACGATCCGCAGCGAGTGCTCGTTGTGACGGAACCGCCGGCCGTACCGTTTCAGCGCACGGTCGAGGGCGTCCTCCCCGGTGTGTCCGAAGGGGGCGTGGCCGAGGTCGTGGCCGAGCGCGATCGCCTCTGTCAGATCCTCGTTCAGGCGCAGGGCGCGGGCCACGTTGCGGCAGATGCCCGACACCTCGAGGGTGTGCGTCAGACGGGTGCGGAAATGGTCGCCCTCGGGGGCGATGAACACCTGCGTCTTCGACTTCAGCCGCCGGAACGCCTTGCAGTGCACGATCCGGTCGCGGTCGCGCTGAAAGGGCGTTCGCAGCGGACAGTCGTCATCCGGGTCGACGCGGCCGGCGCCTCCGTACGAGCGCACCGCGAGCGGGCTCAGGAACGCGTCCTCGAGCGAGGCGATCAGTTCGGGGAAGCGCTCGGCGACCGGGCCGCTGGGATGGCTCATGAGAGTGCAGTCTAGTGCCCCCCGGATCCCCGGAATCCGCGCCGGTCGGCGTCAGATGATCACGGGAACAGTGCCGCCGTCGGCGCTCCAGGCGGCGCCGGTGACGTACGACGCCCGCGGCGAGAGCAGGAACGCGATCACCGCGGCGATCTCCTCCGGCTCGGCCATGCGGCCCAGCGGACGACCCTTGCCGACCGCCGACAGGATGTCCTGCCGGGAACGGTCGGACTCGCCGGCAGTCTGATCGGCGAGGCCGCCGGGAGCCAGCCAGGCCGGAGTCAGGGTCGGCCCGGGCGTGACCGCGTTGCAGCGGATTCGCTCCCCTGCATACAGGTCGGCGACCAGCCGCGAGAGGGACAGCAGCGCGGCCTTGGTGACCGAATACTCGGGCATACCGCTGCTCGGCCGCTTTCCGGAGGTCGAGGACACGTTGACGATCGCCGCGTGCTCCGACGCGCGGAGATGAGGGAGCGACGCGCGGATCACGCGCACGCAGCTCATCACGTTGGTGTCCCAGGCGGCCTGCCAGTCGGCGTCCGAGACCTCCTCGAGCTCCGCGATGCGGGCCAGCCCCACGTTGTTCACGACCCCGTCCAGGCCGCCCAGGGCTGCCACCGCCCCCTCGACGGCGGCGGCGCAGCCGTCGGCGCTGGAAAGGTCGGCCGCAAGCGGCGTGGCGCCGATCGCAGCGGCCGCCTCCTCGGGGTTCCGGGAGGAGATGGCGACGCGGGCGCCCTCGGCCGCGAGCAGCTCGGCGGCCGACCGGCCGATGCCGGCGCTGCCGCCGGTGATGAGGACGCGAAATCCGGTCAGTGCAAGATCCATCTCCGCGGCATCTTATGATCTGGGTCGATGGAGATGACGAGGGTGCTGCTGGCGCGGCACGGCGAGACCGACTGGAACCGCGACGGACGCTGGCAGGGCCAGACGGGGCCGGGCCTCAACGACCTCGGCAGGCGGCAGGCGGAGGCGCTCGCCGGCCGGCTGCAGACCACGCCGATCGATGTCGTCTACGCCAGCGACCTGACGCGCACGGCGGAGACCGCCGCAATCGTCGCCGGCCGCCTGGGGGTGACCGCAGTACCGGAACCGGCGCTGCGCGAGGTCGACGTCGGCTCCTGGGCGGGCCAGAGCCGGGACGAGATCCGCACCCGCGATCCGCAGGGCTACGCACGCTGGCTGGACGGGGAGTCGGGCTGGGAGGGCGGCGAGACCTATGACGAGCTGCACGCCCGATCGGTGGCCGCGGTCACCCGGCTGGTGCTGCGGCACCCCGGCGAGACCATCCTCGCGGTCACGCACGGCGGCGTCGTCCGTGCTATCGCTGCGCATGCCGCCGGCCTGGAGCGCCACGACCGGCGGCGGATCATCGGCGCCGCGAACTGCAGCCTGACCGTCGTCCAGACCGGAGTCGACGACCGGCTCTCGCTGGTCAGCTTCAACGACACCGGTCATCTGCCCGCCGAGCCGGCGGCCGACGACCGGCGGCGGCGATGAGCCGCCGGGGGATACCGCCCCCGGAGGGGTGCTAGGGTCCCTGATGGTGGAGGACTACACCTCGAAGTACAAGGGCGAAGCGGTCGAGATCGCGCTGTTCGGCGGCGAGTACCAGGATGGGGTGCTCACGGCCTACTGCTACATCGAAGACGTGCCCCACATCGAGCTGAACGGGCACATCCTCGTCCCCCTGCAGAACGTGGCCAGCCTCCACTGCACCAGCCGCTGCGACCACCAGGACGACTGGCCGCCCCGCGGGCTGATCGACGAAGAAGGCGAGTAGCCGGGAACGGGTCGACCAGGGGGCCGCCAGTCGGGGCGCCCTTAACCCCGACGAGGCCGCCCAGGGGGCGGCCTCGAAGGATAATCCGGCGGCGACCTACTCTCCCAGGCGCTTGCGCACCAAGTACCATCGGCGCTGAGGGGCTTAACGACTCTGTTCGGAATGGGAAGAGGTGTGTCCCCCTCGCTATGACCACCGGAAACTGTGAAAGATCCGGATGCCGGCATGCGCCCGCACCCTCAAAGCTCCATAGCGGCAGGTGGTGTTCTCAAAATCAAGACCTCGGATTATTAGTACGGGTCGGCTGAACGCCTTACGGCGCTTACACCTCCCGCCTATCAACCTGGTGGTCTGCCAGGATCCTTACTCCCTCAAGGGGATGGGAGAGCTCATCTCGAGGTGGGCTTCCCGCTTAGATGCTTTCAGCGGTTATCCC
>Ga0070684_100003175_pt1 | contig 12287 bp, 8 predicted proteins | sample KBSC723LmetaG_FD_65653 | JGI IMG/M metagenome (GOLD analysis project Ga0070684, IMG submission 65653) | Corn rhizosphere microbial communities from Kellogg Biological Station, Michigan, USA - KBS C7.2-3L metaG | ecosystem: Host-associated > Plants > Roots > Rhizosphere ...
ATAAGGCTGTTCGTCTTTTAAGGGCAACTATTGAAGATATTGCAGACCGCATTGAGAATCAAGCAAGAGCAAATGCACCAGAGGGTGAAACAGGAGCACTCAAAGCTCATGCTGTAGAAAGAAGAGATTTAAAGCGTAGGGTACAGGGGCCAGGAGGATTGGTTGTTAAATCAGAAATCTCGGTTCCAGACAAGCCAAAATACGCCAAATGGGTTCATGATGGAACAGGAATATATGGACCCAGAGGAACTCCAATTCTTCCTAAGCGTGCTACATTCATGAGATTTCAAATCGACGGAAAGTGGTTCGCCAAAAGGAGCGTGTTAGGTCAACAGCCTCAGCCTTATTTAAAAGAAGCTGTTGAGGAAATTGAAAGAACATATGTACCGATAAAACTAGCTGAGCTAAGGGCCAGACTAGAAACACTTACTTAAAAAGGAGATAATTATGGCAGGTAAGACAGCAACAGTGGAAGCGAAAGATGAAACAACAGAGGTTTTAGAAACACTAGCGCCAGCAGAAGTGTATTACAAGCTTGGAGAAGGGGATACAGAAATTACCCTTGTTCAGAAACCACTTTCTTTCTTCGGAAAGATTGAGTTCTTTTCAGTTGTAGGAAAAGCAGTTCAGAAGATTCTTATTGATGGCGGTTCTCTATCAGAGCTTCTAGAGACTCCTGATTTTGATCCATCCGTTCCTCTCTCATCTAATGTGACAGACGCCGATGTGTTCGTTAAAGCTCTCTCAAAGATTATTGAGAGTGCTCCTGAGCTTCTAAAGGACTTATATTTGGTTATTCTTGCTGTGCCGAAAGGCCAGAGGGATTACTATGCTCTTAGGCTTGAGGAATTAACAGATGATCAGGGTATGCAGATTCTTGATACTTTTGTTGATCAGAATTGGGAAGTGATGGTTGGTTTTTTCACCGAAAAGATGCTCCCTCTATTCAACAAGATCAGCAAGAAGGTCCAAGGCTAGGGCCGTTCGAGGCGCTAGAACTATATTCGTCGGAGCATCCGGAATCCATAGAAGAACTTCAAAATTGGTACTGGAAAAAATTCGAAATACTGTTCGAAGCCTTTATGAAAAGAAAGGCCGTGGACGAGGCTAGATTAGTAAAAAATGCAATGATTTCCGGACTCTGGTCTAACTCAAATTACGACGATGAGAAGGGAACACGCAAAAAAGCGCTAGAAGATATAGAAAATAACTACCAAGAAACTATAAATATAATATATAATGGTGAAGAGTCATATGAGGTAGACATGAACCAGGACTTCTGGGCAAATGTCCCCGCAGACTAGTAGCACCTGTCCCTTACCGCACGACCTAAAATTTAAATTAAAATAAAAGGTGTTACATGGCTGACCGCAACGAAGTCTTCAGAATTATATTGGAAGGTCGAGACAGGCTCTCAAGAGAGCTTGACGGCGTTCGTCGTTCTGCGGATAAGCTTGACGAGTCTCTAAAGCGCCTTAAGAGAAACAAGCCTGATGACTTTCCTCTATTTGGTGGAGGAAGGGCCACTCGTGGTCCTGGCGGTCAATTTATTAAGAAAGAAGATATTTCTCTTGTCGATCAAATGCGCGAGAGAATCGACAGACTCAATAACTCTATAGCTATTCTCAAAAGAAATAAACCCCAGGAGTTTCCTCTCTTTGGTGGTGGTCGCGCTGTAAGGGGAGACGATGGGCGCTTCATTCGTGTCCAGGATGTCACTCTTCTTGAAAAAGCCAAGAATAGACTTGACGCTATTGACAAAGCGCTTGTTCGCATTAGAACTCGCGTAAGACGAGGGCCATTAACTGAAGACGAATTGCCTGGCGCAGGGGCTACGCGCCTCGTTAGAACAGCAACAGGACAATTTGCTCGCGCTGAAGACCTATCCCTAGTTAGAAGGTTGCAGCGCGAGTTTGCTGTACTTGGACGCGGAATCAGACAAATTCAAACTGATACTAGACAAGGCTTGATCCTTGGAACAGAGAGAACAGTTGCCAACCTCAAAAAGGTTAGAACGTTTGTTGATGACATTAAAAATAGAGTTAAGGAAGCTCTACTTGGAAGCGGAAAAACGCGAACCGGCGTTGATCAAACAACAGGAAGATTTATTTCGGTTGCTGATGTTACAGCCTTTGGAAAATTTGTGCAGACTGTCGAAAATGGCGCACAGAAAATGGTTGCGGCCAATAAGAAGGTTGCTCAAAGTCAAAGAGAAATTAGAGCAGAACTATTTACCAGCCTAAAAACTGGATTTGATATATCAAAGAGAACACAGGAAATTATTGATCAAAATATTTCCAAATCTAAGGAAGAATTAGACCAGAAAAAGCGAGATTTAAACGAAGAGCAAGAGCTTGAAAAGGTCAATCTTTCAGCAAGAGAAGACAGATTGCGATCATTCCTTGCTGAAAGATTGGAAGACAAGAGAGAAGCAGATCGACTTGAAATTGAAGATTTAAGAAGACATATTAGAAGTCTTGGCAAAACAGAAGAAGATGAAGAAGAAAAGTCTGAGGCAAGAGCATCAATTGCATCCATCCAAAGAGAAAGAAGAAGAAGAGAGAGAGAAACTAGTGCCGCTCTTACAGGAAAATTCCAGAGGGAAAGAGCTAATCTTCGAATTACCCAGGCTGATGAAAGACGCTCACTCGTTGCTCCTGATATTGGATTAATTGAAAAGACCGCTCTTGAAGAAAGAACAAAGGCTATTAATGAAGCAGAAACCGCTCTAGGGAGAATGGGACGTAGGGCCGGTCTTGCCTTTGGTGATGTTGTTCGCGGGGCTAAGTCTGCCAGAAGCGGACTAAAAGACATGGATAGAGATATTCGTCTCGTCAATAACGCATTCACGAGATTTGGTTTCGCTGTAGGTCAGGTATTTAGACACTTTGATCAGTTGGTCAATCTTAGATGGCTATTCCTAACAGGCATTCTAACAATCTTCTTTACCTTAATTACGCAGATTGGTACTGCGCTTGTCGCCCTGGCTGCTTCAGCTATTCAGGCTGGCGCGGCAATTGGAGGCGCATTCCTTTCAGGTATCGCAGAAGCATTGCCTGTTGTAGGATTGCTTACAGCAGCGTTTTCTAGATTCAACACAGTTCTTGATGCAGTTAAGCTCAATGAGAAGCTTGGCAACAAGGTTAAGGACAATGTGGATCAAATTAAGCAGGCTGCACAGCGTCTAGCTGACTCTCAATATAGTCTTAAGAAAGCAATTGAGGCTGTTGGTGATGCTCAATATGCAGTTGTTCAAGCCAATAAAGACCTTAAGGATTCCTACAAGGATGTTAGAAATGCAACTAAGGATTTGGCTGAGGCCAAGATTCAGGCTGCACGAGATATTGTCGATGCCAACCTAGAAGAAAAGGATGCTGCGCTTTCTTTACAGGAGGCAGAACTTGGTGTTCTTGACGCCAAAAAGAAGCTTCGTGAAGAGGAAGAGAAAGCCAGAAAGGGTACAGGAGATAAAGATGAGGCTAGAGCAGCCCTTAGGGAAGCTCAGGATCGTCTTAGAATTGCAAAACAGCAAGGCGATCAATCAGAAATTTCTGCCGCACAACAGCAGGTAACTCTTGCTGAACAAAATCTAAATGCAATTCTGGATCAAATTGATTCCTCTAAACAAGACCTTAAAGATGCAGAGCTTGGGGTTAAGCGAGCCAATCTTACAGTTGAACAAGCTAGAGTTAGAAATAGTCGTGCCAAACAGGATGCTAAGACTGCGCGAGACGAAGGAATTAAAGGTTCTGACGTTGTTAAGTCTGCCCAAGATCAACTTAAGCAAGCCATTGAATCTGTCGCTAACTCTCAAAGAAATGTTCTTCTTGCGAACAGAAACGTAAGAGATTCCCTACATCAGGTTGCTATTGCTCAGCGCGAAGTTGCAGATGCCCGCAAGGAAGAGTCTGATGCGCGTAAGGGTCAGTCACAGGCGGACAAAGATGCTCAGAAGGCGTTTGCCGACCTATCTCCTGCCGAAAAGAAGCTATTCAATTCCCTCAAGAGGCTCAGAAAGGTCTTCAAGGATGTATTTGTTGGTAATAGCGAGAGAGACGGAATTCTAGGACCAATCACTGAGGCTATCGCCAGATTTGCAGACACACTAACCAAGCTTCTTCTTGATCCACAAATACAAAAGGCAGCTAGAAATCTTGCACAAGTTATTGCAGATGCCTTTGATAAATTCCGCAAGTTTGTTGCAAGCGATGAATTCAAGCAAGCCCTATTATTCTTCACTAAGAGAGCCGCCGATAATATTCCTAGAGTTGTTGATGGAATGCTCAATCTTGCACGGGCGTTCCTTAATATCGCCAAGGCTGCCGACCCAATCTTCACTAGATTGCTCAAGGGCGCAGTTGGACTTACTGGAAAACTCAAAGATGTAACCTCGCAGAAGGGAGAAGTTAGACGGCCTGAAGAAGGAGGGCCAGGCGCAGGAATTGCCACAATCAATGAGTCAGGGCTTGACAGATTCCTTGCAAGCGCAGAGAAGCATCTTGATGCATGGCTCAAACTATCAGGCGCAATTATTAATCTAATTGCTGCAATCACAACATCCCCTGCTGCTGGCGGAGGAAAAACGCTAATTGAAGACCTTACGGATCAACTAAATAATTTTGCTGATTTCTTTAGAAATAACCCCGAAAAGGTTCAAAAGTTCTTTGATGAGGCAGTTAAGTCAATTGAGAATCTAACAAAGATTCTGGGAAGACTTTCTGAAGCTCTATTTAAGTCATTCTCATCTGACGAGTTCACAGCTTTCGTGCAGCTTATTTCAGAAGTTGTGATTCCTGGCCTTCTTCTTCTAATTGGAACCCTAGGATTAGTATCTAAGATTCTTCTTGGCCTATTCAAGATTCCTGTTGTCGGTGGAGTCCTTAAGTGGTATCTAGCCTTCCTTGTATTCGAGAAAGGTCTCAATAAGCTATTCCCATTCACACAGAAGATTACAGAGGGAATTAAAAAAATAGGTGAGGCGGCGTTTAGAAGCGCGAGAATACTTCTCGCTCCTGGCGGACTAAAGGCTGCTATTGATGCAGTTAAGTTTGAAGCTGAAAAGGCATACAAGGCGACTAAAAAACTTGGGGATAATCTTGCTGATATGGCGAAGAGAGGGGCCACAAATGCTGCTTCAGCCGCACGCAGAGCTAAGAATGCAATATTTGCAATGGGCAATGCAGCACTTGAAGCAGCCAGCAAGATAGGTAAAGTTCTATATCTAGCGCTTACTAGACTTGTTGCATTCATTTACACAGGACTTCTGAGAGCGCTCCTTGCTCTTAGACTTAGCGTTCGTCTTCTTGTTTCTGCCACAGTAATTGGTGCCCTCATCACGGCAGGCATTCTCCTTATTCAGAATTGGGACAAGGTTAAGAAGTACGCCAAGATTCTTGCTGACTTCTTGCTTGAGAAGTTTAAGGCAGTTGTGGATTGGGTCAAGGACAATTGGAAGAAGGTACTTATCGGACTCCTCCTGGCTCCATTCCTCCCTGCTGGCCTATTGATCCTTGGAATTCTTAAGTTCAAGAATAGAATCCTTGGTATCTTCGGAGACATCAAGGATGGAATCATCGACAGATTCCGCGCTGCCTTCAATTGGGTTAGAGAGAAGCTATCACAGCTTGGCGATTGGGTATCCAATAAGCTTCACAAACTGCCAATCGTTGGGCGATTCTTCGGCGGCGGCGGCGATGATGAAGCCAAGAAACCTGTTGTAATTCAGGTCGAACTAACTCCAAAGGCTAAGAGAGATGCTGAAAAGATTCCAACAAAGAGAGCAACAGGAGGAGTAATCCCTGGGCATGGAGTTCTGGACACTGTCCCGGCCTTACTAACTCCTGGCGAGTGGGTTCTAAACAAGGCACAGCAGGAGAAACTAATCAAGCTTATTGGTTTGTCAAAAGCCAAAGCTATTCAATTCTTGTTTGGAACAACTGGTGCTTTAACTGCAGGAGACAAGAAACCAGCAGGGCTTATTGCTCAAGGCAATATTGATATTCTTCATAGGCCGCAAATTAAAAATGCAAATGGAACAACATCAACTGTTCTCTCAGGTACATTCACAACTGATGCTGGAACATATGTGCTTCCACATGTCATTGGAAATAAGATTGTAAGTGATGAAGAGGCATTCTCTTACTTCAAGAAGACAGGACAGCATCTTGGTCTATTCCAAACAGTAAATCAGGCAGAGAACTACTCACAGAAGCTTCACCTAGAACAAGCTGCTCTTGGCAGAAAACTAAATCGAGATAGAGATACAATTCATGGGCGCTTACATGTTGGGGATTGGGTGCTTAATTCAGAACAACAGAAGCTTGCCGCCGCTCTTATTCATAAGACAATCGCTCAGACAAAAGCGACTTTATTTGGAACTAACTCAAAACATCCACCAGCACATCGCGGAAAAGGAACAAAAAATAGTTTTGTTAATAGAAAGGCGATTAGATATAGAGACTTTAACCTTGTATCCCAGGATGACGACGATGGGAACACAATATGGTTTATTGAACTTGACAATGGAACGTTCGGTCAGGTTACAAAAAGGGATGCCGACAGAATCCAGACAAGTAAGGGAACATATATTCCAGGATACGTGAAGAGAAGCGTTGGAGGATTTTCAGCCAAAATACAGAAGGTTATGCCTAATCCAATTGGCGGACTTAGAGCATTCTCAATGGGAGGAATTGTTACCCCAGGTGCCGTACAGAGATTTGCTGAGGGCGGAGTTGTTCAGGCCGCTGGACATGGAAATACAAGCAGTCAAAAGAACGTTACACAGAACTTCTCGGTTACAACACAGGGCGAAACGGATTGGGGTTATGTAATGAGACTCGGGGCAATCCACGCCCAAGAAAGTTTCTGATAATGACAAGAACATGCAACAGCGGAATATTTGGAGAGCTTTTAAATGATAGGTACAGCAATTACATATAATGGTATAACAATCAATGATAATGTCAACCAGCCATTGAGAGAGGCACAATCTCCGTTCTACTACATTATGGTTAATAATGTGGATGGGCTTAGAACGGCCGATATCTCATATGAATCTCATCCTCTGCCTAATATTCCAGGGGAAAAGAGCGGTGATGTGTTCAGACGGGGAAAGACCATTACCCTCTCTGGTTATATTTATGGACATTCATTGGGCTATCTTGAACTAGGCGCTGATGCATTGCATCAGATGTTTGGTTCAACCACATCACTCAACAATCTAACATGGACAAGACGATCAGATGGTGTGGCTGTATATCTTAGATGCAGACCACAACAGGATTTGTCAATCGTAGAGAGCTTTGATTCCTTGACTAGAAGATGGCCTTGGGTTGTCGGGTTAAGATGCGACATGCCTTATACCTACAAAGTGTCAGACAATACAATATATCCGACTTGGCAGGTTTAAATGTCTAACGTAACTTGGACAATGCGGCTATATGATACTAGCGGCGGGCCGATTACTGGCGCGGACTATAACGGTGCCGTTTCAAATGAGATAAAACACGGGTTCAGCCGCCAGCTTGAAATACCTCTTAATGGTATTGATCAGTTAAGCTTCTCCCTTTATCTTGACGATCCTATGTCATATAATATTGTTCGCCTTAGAACGGTTGTCAAGCTTTGGAGAACTATCAGAAATGATAGTGGAACAGTTATCTATGCCGACAACGATCCATGTTTTGGTGGGGTGGTTGGTTATACCTTAAAAGATGGCGCAGAGAACACAATGAACATCAATGTACAATCTCCCTTTTGGAGACTGCAGTTTAGAATGCACATTCTTAATCACTACCTAAAAACAAATATAGACACTGGATTAGACTATAAGCAATCTGAACTAATGTGGAAGTTAATCGACCTTGTTAACAACGCATTCGGTCTAGAGGATTCAAATACAGGAATTATTAAAGGTATATTTGCTGCAGCCAATGACCCTGTAGTTGCTCCATATTTTGTTGCCAAAGGCTCAAATACATGGACACATATTTTTGAAACAATTATGAATAGACCAGGCGGGGTGGATATCGTTCCTTCATACACACATGTAGATGGCGATCCCTCTATTTTGGTTTTTAATACAGACGAAAAACGCGGAGAATCAAACGTCATCACCCTTAGATATAGAACAGGTTCAGCAGATAATCTCGATAATCTTACTGAGGAAAATCAGCCTGTTCCAGGTGAGTTCGCCAATTACCTTTGGGCAGTAGGTCAGGGTGGTCCTAATTCTGGTAAAATTGCCATGGAAGAAAACATTAACAGCGACGCGGATGGATATCGAAATATTGGAATTTATATGAGGCGAGCAGATTTCCCAGATATTAAAAAGATTGGATTGGCTGGACCGCCTCCTACCCACCTCAAAGCCATTGCTAAGTCCGAGTTCGCACAATCTAGAATTCCAAAGACAAATTATACTTGTGAGATTTCTCCTGTTGGTGGGGTTTATTATGGAAGTCATTTTTCTGTTGGCGATACAGTTGATCTATTAGGTGGAAAGGGTTCATTAAACGTTAACGAGACAAGTCAAAGAATTTATGATGCAACTCTATCTATGTCTGAAAATAACATAGAATCAACCTCTGTTTCAATTGCTGAAGATTTTACGGAGGCGTTTGTATAATGCCTAAAACCCCTAACTTCAGAAGAAATAGAACAATCCCTGATCTTATTTCTGACACAAGAAAGCCAAAGAAAGAAGCAGACACGGGGTGGTATAAGGTTGGCGCAGACGAGGATTATGAGATTCCATTTGAAAATGGGACGACAAATACTGGTGCAACAGATCAAGAAGATGCGCAATGGTATATGGATGAGCTTGGAGAGACAATTCTCAAAGGGGTTGTCAATCCTCCTGGCGCGGGACAAACCATGTTTACATTACCAGAAGAGAATAGGCCAAGAGGAATACAAACATTTACTTGTGCTGTAATTGGTGGGGGGTCGGCAAACGTTGCAGTATATCCAGATGGGTCTGTTGTGTTTGAGGGGTTTAATACATAATGGCTATAGACTTAAAAGGAGTACATTTCAGAACTTATTCTCCGCAATTTGATCAAAATTTAAATGACGGTGAATATAATCCACACGGTCCTGAAGATTCTAATCCTATTTCTGGAACTATTGAACTTAATATTATTAAATTTAGAGCATGGCAACAAAATGATATTGCTTCAGACACAAACAATAATTCCGACATTAATGACGGCAATGGTGGAGACGCGGTGGGCCAAACCCCTGTAGGAAATATTGGAAGTGTTCAACCTGACGGTAAAGTATGGCCATTCACAGAAATATTAAATGTCTAATCCAACTGCTACAATTAGAATCACTGAGTTATATGTTGACAGTCCTCGCAATTCTGTCACAAATATTCCTTCAATAGATGAAGTTGCTCCTTCTGCTCCAATTGAAGAAACGATTAACAATGCTTCTACATCTATAACAATCTTAACAACAGAAAGAACAAGTGAATCCGCACAAAGCACAAACGCAGGAAATCAATCTATTGCCGATTCTCCAACCGAAATTCAGATTCATTCAGCAGCAGGATCGCCTTCTGTTTCGGAGGCAATTGCTGAATTCGCTCTCAATCATGCTGGTGAGAGTGGGGGAGGAGCGGCTTATGGAGACGGAAATTATGGCGATGGAGACTATGGCGAAGGTGGCGGCGGAGATAATCAAACAATGGACGAGGTAATCACTTAATGTCGCCACCTATTAATGACAATTTTGCTAGTGCGATTGCATTAAGCACAACTCTGCCCGGCACTAGAACCGGGGATACTACTGTTGATGCAACATCTGAAGTTGGTGAACCATCTGTCTTCTTTGGGGAAGATGACAGCCATTCAGTTTGGTATACATTTACTCCATCTCATACAGGAATATATAGATTCTATGTTCATAATGCCCTTGATGATATTGTATGGAGTGATTTTGCTAGTTATTCATTAACTCTTTATAGCGGGTCAACTATTGGCGGATTAACAGTTATACAAAGAGTTCTCGATAATAACACAGGTCCTCCTGTAGGTCATGCATCTGTAAGACAAATATTAACTTCTGGCATTACATACTATATATGCGTTGCTTCTCCTCATTATACAAGCGAAGCCTTAAACGCACATTCGGTCAATTTTGATCTTGATTGGGATGAGATAACTTCACCAGGCACACCGCCAGCCAATGACGATCTTGCAAACGCAGAAGACCTTGGTCTTGATCCAACTGGAACATTTTCGGGGACAACTATAGATGCATCAAATGAGGCGTGGGAATATCCAGGCTATACGCTTGCCACTGTTTGGTATAAATTCTCAGTAGATTTTACTGGAACACAAACTGTTACATTAACGAAAACAGGGACAGACCCAGATTGGGAGCCATATGGTGAAATTTATACTATTCTAAATGATCCTCCCGCAGATTTTGATGATCTAAGTTTTTATGATTATATAGGGAACGATGTATCTCCTCCTGGTGGAGTTGCCTCAACAAATATGGATTTTGTTCCAGGGGATTATTATTTAGTCGTATATGATTGGTATGGTTCTTATGCGTGGGACGATTTCGATCTAACTTTTTCTGCATTTTCGGTTCCGCCAGTTAATGATAATTTTGCCAATAGAATACATCTTCCATATAGTTATAAAGCCTGCGAAACAGGCACAACATCAGGGGCGACAACAGAAAGTTCTGAGCCAGTAACAAATCCTGGTGCTGTTGGCCCTCATCCATCAGTCTGGTATGAATGGACTCCGCCGAACTATAGCAATGAACCAATGGACTTCCAGATTGATACTTTGGGTTCAGTGGCAGAAACATATCTTGAGGTATTCACTGGCAATGATTTCTTTAGTCCTTTGGTTCTTATTGAATCGGATCATAACTCAGGGGCGGGAGGAAAATCACAGCTAACCCTGAATACTAATGGGGATGTAAATTATAAGATTCGTGTTTCCTCTCCTATTACAAGCGAGGGAACATTTAATTTAAATATTACTGCTCTTCCTGGCGGAAGTCCGCCAACCAATGATGACTTTGCCAATGCTGAATTATTAACAGGATATGATGATTCAACATCAGGAACAACAGTGGGGGCTACAGCAGAATGTGGAGAGCCATTAGGCGGAGACTTTTATCAGGAGACAACCAATTCTGTTTGGTATAAATGGATTCCTCCGCAGACTGGAAGAGTGAGAATTGCCTTAACTGCGTCTTCCGGTCTAGCACTTACTTTAGTTAGAGGAACAACTCTTACCAATATAGTTGCCGTTCAGGGTTTTCTAATCTCATCAAATGGAGTTGAGAACTATGATTATGTATCGGTTGAAGGGGGAGTAGAATATTATTTCAATGTTCAAGGTATTGGAGGAACAGAAGCAACTTTCTCTTTGGCGTTTCATATGTCTTCCGTTGGTTCACCAGCAAACGATGATCCGGCCAATGCTCAAGTTATATCGGTTTCTTTTCTAACTGGAACAATAAATCCTGTAACAGAGGGGGCTAATTGGGACTCAGTTGGGCCATATACAGGAGATTTTATAACAAATGCTCAAGAGGAAATAACGGTTTGGTATAAGTTCACAGCCAATCGTTCAGGATCAGTTACATTCACAAAAAATTCTGAGACAGTATACAACTCTGATTTTACTAATGATTTGTCTCTTAATTTTTATTCTGGTGCCACGCCTAGCAATCTTACATCAGAGATTGCAATAAGTATTTCTGTGCCAACAGCAACAAGAACATTTAATGTTTATGCAGGGGAAACATATTGGATTGCTGCCACTACCTACACATGGGCTACTGCCTCAGATGTTGACTATTCTTTCACTTTTCAAGATGATAATACTGAAGGTACTTTTCCTGATCCTAGCGGTGGAAGCACAGGAGATTTTGATAGTACGACTGGAACATTTGTTGCGGATAGTGAGGACAATGAATTCGTAGCATCTGGCGGAGTTGGATATGGAACTATTTCCCCTTGGACTTCTCCTGGCACACATTATCCATATGGATGGTGGACAAGATTTGATATTCGTTCAACCTCAGGAGATTTTCTTTATAGATTCGGACAAACACAACAATTTATTGAAATTTTTAGGGCAACAAAAACTGGCGGAGATTATGAATCCATTGTTATTATTGGACACAAAGAGGGATATCAAAGTATAGGATATTCAGTAAATGGTGGAACCATTACAGATACAGGATATAAGGTATGGGGTGGAAATGCAAAAACTACAACAGGAAAAATCAGAATAGAAGTTGGAGAAAAT
>Ga0070684_100003181_pt1 | contig 12278 bp, 10 predicted proteins | sample KBSC723LmetaG_FD_65653 | JGI IMG/M metagenome (GOLD analysis project Ga0070684, IMG submission 65653) | Corn rhizosphere microbial communities from Kellogg Biological Station, Michigan, USA - KBS C7.2-3L metaG | ecosystem: Host-associated > Plants > Roots > Rhizosphere ...
CTATGGAAGCTTGAGTGTCCGCACGTCGTGGCAGCCTCTGCGTCAGGCTGGCGCAGCCGCCCGGGAAATGCTGGTGCAGGCAGCCGCCCAGCAGTGGAAGGTCGACAAATCGCAGTGCCGGGCAGAGAACAGCACCGTGGTCAATACCGCGACCGGCGCGAAGCTGACCTATGGTTCGCTCGCCGAAGCCGCGGCGAAGCTGCCCGCGCCCATCGGCATCACGCTGAAGACCGCCGCACAGTACAAGGTGATCGGGACGTCGCCCAAGCGTCTCGACACGCCTGCGAAGGTCAACGGCTCTATCGGATTCGGGCTCGACGTACGTCGTCCCGGAATGCTGTACGCCTCGCTTGAGCGCTGCCCTGTGTTCGAAGGCAAGGTCGCCAGTTTCGACGCTACGAAAACTATGGCCGTACCGGGCGTCAAGAAAGTCGTGCAGATTTCGAACGGCGTCGCCGTGATCGCCGACAATACCTGGAGCGCGATGGAAGGCCGCAAGGCTCTCGTCATCAAGTGGGACGAAGGCAAGTGGGCCAACGTGTCCACTCCGGCTCTGCGGCAGGAATGGGCGGGTCTGGCCGCCAAGCCCGGCATGTCCATGCGCAAGGTGGGCGACGCCGCGGGCGCCTTCGCCGGAGCCGCCAAGAAAGTCGAAGCAGTGTACGAAGCGCCGTATCTGTCGCATGCCCCCATGGAGCCGCTCAATGCGACGGTGCAAGTACGTCCCGACGGATGCGACATCTGGGTGGCTTCGCAGATTCAATCCCTGGCGCAGCAGACCGCAGCGATGGTCACGGGCCTGCCCGCCAATAAGTGCCTGGTCCACACGCAATATCTGGGCGGCGGATTCGGACGCAGGGGCGGCGCGGATTACGTGACCGAGGCCGTGGAGATCGCCAAAGCCATGGCGCCGACGCCGGTGAAGCTCACCTGGTCGCGCGAAGATGACCTGCAACATGACACGTATCGTCCCGCTTCGTACGTGAAGTTCTCTGGAGGATTAGACGCCCAGGGATCGCCCGTATCGTTCAGTGCTCGGGTCGTCTGCCCGCCATTCGGCGGCAATAGCACCGCGGTGGAAGGCATTCAGGACATGAAGTATGCCATTCCTAACGTGGCCGTGGAGTTCACGGCGCCGGACACCGGAACTCCGGTCAGCTACTGGCGTTCAGTGGGATATTCGCAGAACACCTACTTCATGGAGGCGTTCATCGACGAGATGGCCGCCGCAGCGGGAGCGGATCCGGTCGAGTTCCGACGCAAGCTGTTAGCCGGCACTCCGCGCCTCTTGAACGTGCTGAACATCGCGGCGGAAAAGTCCGATTGGGCGAAGCCGCTTCCGGCCGGCCGCTTCCGCGGCGTGGGTATCGTCAACAACATCGGCAGCTTCAACGCACAGGTGGCCGAAGTCTCGGTGACTCAGGGCAAGGTTAAGGTGCATAAGGTGGTTTGTGCCGTCGATTGCGGGCAGGTGGTCAATCCCGCCATCGTCGAAGCGCAGATCCAAAGCGGCATCGTCTACGGCATGAGCACGGTGACGAAACTCGGCATCACGCTCGACAAGGGACGCGTCGTGCAGAAGAACTTCAATAATTACGATCCCATCCGCATCGATGAGATGCCGGTGGTGGAAGTTCACATCGTGCCGAGCCACGAAAATCCCGGCGGCATCGGCGAAGCCAGCACGCCCAGCATCGTTCCGGCAGTGGTGAACGCGGTGTACGCGGCAACCAAAAAGCGCGTGAGGATGCTGCCGATCAAGGCCGCGGATCTCGTCTAATCGGACCTACTTCCCGACGAGGTGTTTCAGGTCCTTCTCGTTCTCGTCGCAGACGTACTCGATCAGTTCACTGTCGGGCGTCGCGGTGAACTCGAGATTCACGGTCCACGGCTTGGTATAAGCTTTCGGATCGTCGATGGTCATGTTGAGGTCGATGTGGCCGTAGTCGCGGCGGTGGAAGCGCTCGGTTAGCTTCATGGCTTCCGTTCCCATGTGTCCGCCGTTATCCAGCCAGTTATTGTCCACGAAGCCCGAGGATTCGACGACCAGCGTGTCGCCACCCCAGTGGCCCACCGAGTACCCCATCCAAGTGGGATTGGGATCTTTGGGAAGCTTGCGGCCATCCATGAAAATCTGGCGATAGCTGTGCAGCGCCTCGTATAAGATCACGATCATGCCCTGGCTATTGAGGATCTTGAATGGATACGGCACCACATGTTCGCGTGGTACGCCGGACAGCACGCAATACGCCTGGGGATCGTCCTTGCCCTGCGTTTGCTGGCGATGCTTGTATAGCTCCGACGCCCAGGGCTGGAAGGAAACCTCTCCGGGCTTCAGATCTCTCGCGATGTTCCCGGTATAGCCAGGCTTGGTCGTCCAGATCCCCGATAAGTCCGGCTTGCCGTCCGGTGTCTTGGGAGCGGCCGCCGTGAGATTGGGCTTGCCGTCCGCCAGGCGAGGAACACCGGGCGTCGGATAATCCACCCACTGCGCTGGAGCAATCACAGCCGCAACCAACACGCTCACAATGATTTTCGTTGGAGTCATTTCGCCACCAGGTGAGGACCGTCTTTCTCATTCTCGACACAGTAATAATCCAGCAGATCGGTATCGGCCTTCAGCAACTGCGTCAGTTTCACCGTCCACGGGCTGGTGTACGCCTTGGAATCGTCAACGGTGATCTCGACTTCCAGCGTGCCGAAATTCACCCGCCGGATTCGTTCCCTGATTCTCGCCGATTCCGTCAGCGGGCTGCCGTTCGCATCCAGCCACAGGCCGTCGCGAAAACCGCTGGTCTGAACCACCAGCGTGTCCCCCTCCCACTTTCCCGTCGAATAGCCGGTCCAGGATGGCTGCGGATCCACGGGCAAAGGCCTGCCGTCCGTGAAAATCTGGCGATACGTCACTTCGCGCTCATTCAGGATCACCACCAGCCCCGGCGTCTGGATGATTTTTCGGTACAGCGGCGTTGTGTACATCCGGACGATTCCTGTCGGCAGGCAGTGTGCGTTCGGATCGGTGAATCGATTCTCCGCCATCCGCTGTTTTACGATCGCGGCCGCCCAGGGCTGATAGGGCAGCCCTCCCTTGAGGCTCCAGCCGATGTCGAGAAACTCCTGGGGAATCCACATGTCGGCGCAGCCCTCCGGCGGGCACGGCCGGTTGTGCAGCACGTCCCAGATTCCGGTCAGGTCAGGCTTGCCGTCCTGCGTGCGAGGCGCCGGGGCGGATAGATTGGGCTTGCCATCTTTCGTGCGCGGGATGCCTGCGGTCGGATATTGCACCCACTGAGCCTGTGAATTTACAGCCGCCATGGCCGCGGCGACCATCAATCCTGCGATAGCTCTATTTGCCGACAAGGTGTCCGTAATCCTTCTCGTTCTCAACGCAAACGTATTCCAGCAGCTCAGTGTCCGGAATCAGGCGCAGATCTTCCTTCACAGTCCAGGGCTTGGTGTACGCCTTGGGATCGTCGATGGTCAACAGGATATCCATGTGGCCGAAATCGCGCCGTTGGAAGCGCTCGATCAGGTGCAGCGCGTCACTATGCGGACGTCCGGCGTTGTCGAGCCAGGTGGATTCCTTAATCCCGATGGTATTCACCACCCAGTCATCGCCCTCCCACTTGCCCACCGAATATCCGAACCAGGTGGGATTCGGATCCTTGGGAAGCTCGCGCCCATCCGTGAAAATCTGCCGGAACGTGGTGAACCCCTCGAACAGCATCATCACCATTCCTGGTGTCTCGATGATCTTGAAGGGGTAGGGGAGAGCGTCCAGCTTGGGCATCCCGGGAATGCACCTCGCCGCCGGATCGGTTTTGCCCAGGGCGCCGTTTTGTCGCGCCTGGAAGAGCTGCTCGGCCCAGGGCTGATACGGTACGTCCTCCGGCTTCATATCCGCCGCGATGTTCTGCAGATATTTGCCGTTCATCTGCCAGATCCCGTTAAGCAGCGGCTTGCCGTCCGGGCCGCGCGGTGTGGGCGCGGTGAGATTCGGCTTCCCATCCGGCGTGCGAGGAATTCCGGGCGTGGTGACATGAAACCACTGCGCGGACGCAGGGCCGGCCGCCAGCAACGCTGATACAAGAATAATCCGCGGAAGCATTACTTCTTCGTACCCATGTGCTTCACGTCTTGCTCGTTCTCGCTGCACACGAATTCCAGCAGCTCGGAATCCACCAGTAGCGTCGGCCCTTCCTTCACCGTCCAGGGCTTGGTATAAGCGCCCGGATCATCAATGGTGATTTCGATTTGCATGTGTCCGAAATCCGTGCGCCGGTATTTCTCGGTCACGCGCAACTTTTCGGTGGTCGGATGCCCAACCTGATCGAGCCACGCTTTTCCGTTGAAGCCGTTGCTCTCGACCACCAGCGTGTCCCCGTCCCAGTGCCCGACCGAGTAGCCCAGCCAGATAGGATTCGGATCCACCGGCAGCTTGCGGCCGTCCAGGAAGATCTGGCGGAATTGCGTAAACGCTTCGTACAGAATCACCACCTGTCCCGGCACCTGGATCAGCTTCCACGGAGCCGGTGCAGTGTCGAGCTTCGGAACGCCTTGAGGCAGGCAATTGGCGTCCGGTTCTTCGTACGAATGGAGCCCGGCCAAGCGCTCCTTGAAGACGGCCTCGGCCCATGGCTGCATGGGGACCTCGCCCGGCTTGAGATCCACGGCGATATCCCGCACGTATTTTGGATTGGGATTCCAGATGCCCGAAAGATCCGGCTTTCCATCGGCAAGTCTGGGCGCCGGCGCCGTGAGGTTCGGTTTGCCGTCCGCGGTCCGCGGCACGTTCGGCGTCTTGGTGGTCAGCCACTGCGCGGAAGCGGCGCCAGTCAAAAGTGCAACCGCTGCAATGATGCGCATGATCATGGTTCAGTAGTCCCCACTACGTTGAGTCAATCGGGATTATACACCCGCTGTTAATCCAAAACAGCTAGATCTTCGTCGGCCTGAAGCCGCCCTTGCCATAGGAAGCCCGATCGCGCAGCCAGATAGCTCCGAACACGACCAGCAGGACGGCAGGAAGGACCGCAACGGCCCGGAAGGAGGCCTGTGCCGCGACGCCCAGGATGGATTCCAGCGTGGGACCGGGCTGCAGCGCCTTAAACGCCGCCTCGCCGCCTGCCACTGCGATCTTCTTGCGGTCGTAGATGGTCCCCATGATGGGCAGGACAAACTGGATCGACAGCGTCCCCGCGGTCCCCATCAGGCCCATCAGCAGCGCACCGCCGCGCGGGAAACGTTCGGACGCGGTCGCCAGCATGGTCGGCCACATGTAGCAGACTCCGGTGCCCCACAGCGTGGCTGCCAGCAGTCCCATGGCCGGGGAATTCGCGTAACTCAGTGCCAGCAGCCCCAGCGACGCCCCCAGGCAGGAGCACCACAGGATGCCTATCGGCGATAGTTTGTGGACCAGCGGCCCGGCGAAGTGCCGCATCACGAACATCAATCCGTTGACGTAAACCAGCAGCAGGATGCCTTGCATCCCCACCGTGCGGGTCAGTGCCAAATCCACCCATTGCCCTGGGGCGAGCTCGGACGCCGCCGTGAGAAACATCGAGCAGAACAACACGAAGAACATGGGCTTCAGCAATTCCCGGAACATATCTCCGGCGGATACACCCGCGGCTTTACGTTCGGTAGGCGGAAACGTGACGCCCATGGTAAGCATCACGCACGCGATCGCGGGAAGCACAACGATCGTAAGTTTGGCCTGCCATCCCAGATCCATCCGCGACATCCCAACGCCCAATAATCCTCCTGCGACCACGCCGCCGGGCCACCAGGCGTGCGCCGCGTTCAGCTTCCCGGTTTTGTTATCCGGATAAAGCGATGCGATCAGGGGATTGATCACAGTCTCCGCCAATCCCCAGCCGATTCCCGCGACCAGCGCCCCGGACCACAGTGCCCAGTAGATGTTGGGTCCCGATACGAAGTCCCCTGCGAACGCCATCATGATCATTCCCACTGAGAGAAGAATCGGCGACAGCGGCAGCAGCACTCGCATGCCGATCACGTCCAGCAGCGGGCTCCCGATCGCAATGGTGATGGCGAAAGCGAGAAACGGCACGCCCAGGATGGTCGCGATCATTTCGGCCGAATGGGCCCGATCGATCGGATCGAGGAATATCCGTTGCAGGTCGGCCGCGGTGTTGGCCCGGATGGAATAAGCCACCCCCGCTGTGGCCAGCGCCATGCTGCTCACCAGGAATAAGCGAGCTTTATCGTACGGGTTCCCAGGCATGGCGACGATTACTCTCCAGTTCCGCCTCTAAGATGATCAGCTGGCGCAGCCCATCGGCAAACTCCGGATATTCCGGCTCGGCCTCGGGATCTTCAATAGACGCGTAAAAGCGCCGGAAGACCTGCTTAAAGGTGTCATCGTAACCTTCGCTGTGGCCTCCGGGCAGATCGGCGTAGGAACGGGCCCCTTCCTTTAACAGCCCTGGATCTTTGATGATCACCTGGTTGTTCGTGTTCCGGTTGCCGATCCACAGTTCGTCGGGACGCTCCTGATCCCAAGCGACGCCGGACTTGCTTCCGTAAATCTCTATGCTGAGCCGGTTCTTGCGGCCCGCGGACACCTGGCTGGCTGTAAATGCGCCGCGCGCGCGGTCCTCCATCCGGAAAACGACAGCGCCGAAGTCTTCGGATTCCACAGCGATCGTTTCATAGTCTCCACCGGCGCGAGAAAACGTCTCGACCGAGCCCTTAGGTTTCTTGCGAGCCTTGTGAAAGGTCTGCAAGTCCGCGCACACAGACGTGATGCGCTGCCCGGTCACGTGCTCCGCCATGTCGCAGAAGTGCGACCCAATATCTGCTAACGCGCGAGATGGGCCACCATCGGAAGAAGTGACGCGCCAGTTCCAGTCCGTATCGTACAGCAGCCAGTCCTGCGAATAGGTGCCTTGCACGACGAGAATCTCGCCCAGGTCGCCGTCCTCGCGCATGCGCCGCATGTGCTGGACCATCGGATAGTAACGCAGATTGTGGCAGGTGCAGTTTCGGCACTTCCGCGCCTTGGCCAACTCGACTAGCGTCGCCGCGTCACGAGCCGACGTCGCCAGGGGTTTCTCGCATAGCACATGCTTGCCCGCATCGAGAGCCGCCTTGGCCATCGGAAAATGTGCTGCGTTGGGTGTGCAGATATGCACCGCTTTGATCCCGGGATTTGCCAGCGCCGCGCGAAACCCGGCTTCATCGCGTCCGCCGACCGGGATGGGTTCGACCGTGCCCAATCGCCGTACCGCCTCGGCATGGACGCGGCCCATGAACCCGCCGCCGACAATCGCGGCTTTTATACCCACCAGGCTGCTCCCGGCTTCTCGCGCGGAACAATCTGATGCAGGAACGACGCCGCCCGCGTCAGCCCCTCTTCGGCCGAAAGCAAACTGTCTTCGTGCTCGATCGACAGCACAGTATCGTACCCGAACATACGCAGCGTCGAGACGAACTCGCGCCACCACTCCTCGCCATGTCCATAGCCGCAGGTGCGGAAAATCCAGGCGCGATTCCGTTCGTCGGTGTACGGCTTCGTGTCCAGTACGCCCGTCATCGGCAGATTGCGGCCGTAAATCTGCGTGTCTTTCGCATGCACGTGAAAAATCGCATCGCCCAGCATGCGGATTGCGGCAATCGGGTCGATCGACTGCCAGAACATGTGGCTGGGATCGTAGTTGCAGCCCACCTGCGGCCCGGTGATCGCGCGCAGCTTCAGCATCGTCTCCGGGCTATAGACCACGAACCCGGGATGCATTTCGATCGCGATCTTCACGCCATGATCGGCCGCGAACTTCGCTTGCCTGGTCCAGTACGGCGCGACTACTTCCTCCCACTGCCACTTGAGTGTCTCCAGATACTCGGGAGGCCACGGGCAGGTGACCCAGTTGGGCCGCTTGGCGTGGCGCGAATCACCCGGGCAACCCGAAAAGTCGACCATCACCGGCACGCCCAGCTTCTCCGCCAGCAGGATCGTCTTGCGGCTGGTTTCCTGATGGCTCTTGGCCAAGTCGCGATCCGGATGCAGCGGGTTTCCGTGGCAGCTCAGCGCGCTGATCGAAAATCCTGCATCCGCGATCGTCTTCTTGAATGTCTCGAGCGCCGCGCGATCCTTCAGCATCGAAAGATTGCAATGGGCGTCGCCTGGGTAGTTTCCGGTCCCAAGTTCGACAGTGCCGATGCCGTTGGCTTTCAGTTTCTTCAAAACCTCGGGCAAAGGTAGCTGCGACAGCAGGGGAGTAAATACGCCGATTCTCATCCGATTCGGGACAAGCCTAACACAACCGCCCGCCTGCATTGTGCGATATCGTTTGAGGAATGCGGACCCTGTCGATCTCAGCCATTTTTGCCGCGTCTATCGGCGCGGTTGTCGCGATAAGTGTTGTCTGGGCGCAGGACAACATCCCGCGCACGCAGGCGATTCCCGCCGCGCGCCGCACGATTCAGACCACGGATGGTCAGACGCTCCAGGGGCAGGTCCTCGCCGAGGGCATGACCGACCTCCAGATCCGTACCGACGACAAAAAGGTCCGCTTGTTGCGCAAAGCCGACGGCAATCGCTACCGCCTGGTCACTTCGCAGACCGATTGGCCGACATACAACGGCGACGACAGCGGCAATCGCTACAGCAAGCTCACGCAAATCGATAAATCCAATGTCTCGCGCCTCGCGCCCCGCTGGATGTTCCCCATGCCCGGCGTCACCACCATTGAAAACACGCCCCTGGTCGTGGACGGTGTGATGTACGTGGCGGCCGCGAACGAATGCTGGGCGCTCGACGCCGGCACCGGCCGCGTTATCTGGCGCTACCGGCGTGAACGGACGCGCGGCATCGCCGGGAATGCGGCGGGCGGATTCAATCGTGGCGTCGCCGTAGCCGGCGATCGCGTGTTCATGCTCACCGACAATGCCCACATGATCTCGCTGGGCCGTTCCGATGGCGAGTTGCTGTGGGAAACCGAGATGGCGGATTGGCATCAGAACTACAACGGGACATCCGCGCCGCTCACCGTCGGCAACTTAGTCATCTCTGGAACGGCGGGTGGGGACGAAGGCGTTCGCGGCTTTGTCGCAGCCTTTGACCAGACATCTGGCAAGGAAGTCTGGCGATTCTGGACAGTCCCGCTTCCCGGAGAGCCCGGCTCCGAAACCTGGAAGGGCAAAGACGTGGAGCATCGTTCCGGCGCAACTTGGATGACCGGCACCTACGACGCAGCGCTCGATACCGTCTTCTGGCCGGTCGGCAACCCCGGCCCGGATTTCGACGGCGGGGAGCGTGAGGGCGACAATCTCTACACCGATTCGATCCTGGCTCTCGACGCCAAGACCGGCAAGCTCAAGTGGCATTATCAGTTCACGCCGCACGACGTCCACGATTGGGACGCGCAGGAGCCGCCCGTGCTGGTCGACACGAATTGGCAGGGACGTCCACGTAAGCTTCTGCTGCAAGCCAACCGTAACGGATTCTTCTACGTGCTGGATCGCACCAACGGCCAGCTTCTGCTCGGCAAGCAGTTCCTGAGGAAGTTGAACTGGGCGGAGCCGGTGATCGGCAAGGACGGCCGTCCGGTCATGAAGACCCTGCCCAAGGACGCCAACGGCGATACCTACGTGTGCCCCGGATTCCAGGGCGGAGCCAACTGGTATTCCACGTCGTTCAATCCGGCTACCGGCTTCTACTATTTCAGCGCGCTCGAGCGCTGCAACAATTTCTCTCCGCGGCACGGCGAATGGCAGGCCGGCAAGGGCTACATGGGCGGCGCAGCGCGACCGGCGCCGGGCGAGACTTACGAAAAATTCCTGCGCGCGATCAACATCCAGAGCGGCGAAGTCGCGTTCGATGTTCCGCAGGTCACCACGCCTCAGACCGCTTCGGCGGGAGTGATGTCTACCGCCTCCGGACTGGTGTTCTATGGCGAAAACAGCGGATCCTTCATGGCGGTCGACGCCGCCAACGGCAAGATCCTGTGGCAGTTCCCGACCAACCAGGTGTGGAAAGCCTCACCCATGACGTATATGTTTGACAACAAACAGTACGTCGTGATCGCGGTAGGGACGGATATCGTTTCGTTCGGGCTGCCGGATTAGGGAACCTTTGCGCGGGTCACCGCGTATGATCAGGTCAGGGAGGCTCCCATGTACTGCACCAGTTGCGGCACTCAACTCCAGGACACAGCAAACTACTGCTCCGAATGCGGCTCTCAGACGGCTCGGGCCAAGTCGGCGGGGCCACGACAGGCTCCGCGGCGTCTCTACCGTCTGGCCTATGACAAGAAGTGGGCCGGAGTCTGTGCGGGCCTCGCCCGATATCTGGACGTCGACGTGACGCTCATCCGAATCGCGACCGTCGCCGCGTTCTTCTGCACCGGCGGCATGGTGCTCCTGGCGTACATCGTGGCGATTTTCATCATGCCGGTCGATTACGGCTTCCCCACTCAGGTCCCCACCGAAGCCCGCGCTACAAGTTAGTATTGAGTGGATGAATCGCCTGGCGGGCCTCGTTTTAGCGCTCTCGGTGGCTGCTTGGGCGCAGTCCGCCGATACAGTTCTGATCAACGGCAAGATCCTCACCGTCGACAGCCAATCTTCCGTTCGCGAAGCCATCGCCATCCGTGCGGGCAGGATTCAGGCCGTCGGCAGTACCGCCGATATCCGCAAGCTGGCCGGGCCCTCGACTCGTTCAATCGATCTGCAGGGCCGCACCGTAATCCCCGGTCTGATCGATTCCCATATGCACGCAATCCGCGCCGCCCTGAGCTTCAGCACCGAAGTGAACTGGATCGGCGCGCGCTCGCTCACCGAGGCTTTGGGGCGCATCCACGACGCCGCCAGGACGATGCAGCCCGGATCCTGGCTGATCGTCGCGGGCGGCTGGAATGTCGATCAGTTTCAGGAACGCCGTCGTCCGACGCAGGCCGAGTTGATCGCCGCGGCGCCCGATAATCCCGTGTACGTGCAGCTCGGTTACGGCTGGGCGATCCTCACACCGGCAGGTCTCCGCGCGCTCAACATTTCGAGCGATGCCGATCTCCCCTCGGGCGGCAAACTCGAAAAGGACGCGACAGGCAAGCCCACCGGCGGGATCACCGGAGGCCAGAACGCCATCATTGCCCTGTTCGACCGGCTACCCAAGCCGACCTTCGATCAGCAAGTCGACGGCACCAAAAAATTCTTTCGCGAGCTGAACCGTCTGGGGCTGACGGGCGTGGTCGATCCCGGCGGCAACAACCTGCTCCCCTCGGATTATCAGGCTCTCTTCCAGGTCTGGCGTCAGGGCCAGATGACCGTGCGCGTCGCCTACAGCCTGTGCGGCAACGATGCCGGAGCCGAGTTCGAGGAGTTCAAGAATCTTACGCAACTCCTGCCCATGGGTTTCGGCGACGACATGCTCAAGTTCAACGGCTTGGGCGAACGCATCACTGCCGCGATGAACAACAACAATCGGCCCAGCGCCACCGACAAAGAAAAATATGCGCAGATCGCCAAGTGGGCGGCCGGGCGCGGCATGTCCCTGACGATGCATTGGGCCAACGACGCCTCGGTCGGCCAGCTTCTCGATATTTTCGAAAGCGTCAACAAAGAAGTGCCCATCAAGGATCTCCGCTGGTCCATCGCGCATTTGAACGACGCTTCCGACCAAAGCCTGCGACGTATGAAAGCCCTGGGCGTGGGCTGGACCGTGCAGGACGCCATGTATTTCGGCGGCGACCAGTTCCGTCAAACCTCCGGAGTCGAGGCTGCCCGGCGCGCGCCGCCCGTGGTTACCGGTGTCAAGCTGGGGGTTGCGATCGGGGCCGGCACCGACGCCCACCGCGTCGCGTCCTACAATCCGTTCACCGCGCTCCAGTGGTTCCTGGACGGGAAAACCGTCTCCGGTGTCGCCATTCGTGGACCCGAGGAAACACCCAGCCGGGTCGAAGCGCTGCGTCTGTACACGCTTGGCAGCGCCTGGTTTTCATTCGATGAAACCCGGCGCGGTTCTCTTGAAATCGGCAAACTGGCCGATCTGGCAGTTCTAACTAAGGACTACATGACTGTACCCGTCGACCAGATCGGCGGCATCGAATCGCTATTGACTATGGTCGGCGGCAAGATCGTGTACGCGGCGGGGCCGTATCGGCAGTAGCCGGATTTGTACTACCTTGACTTGTGGTGCACTCTTTCAAAGCAGTTCCCGTGATGGTCACAGGTGCGGGCCGTGGAATCGGCAAACGCCTGGCCATTGGATTCGCGGGCAAAGGCGCGCGCGTCGGGCTGATCGCGCGCAGCAAGGCCGA
>Ga0070684_100003182_pt1 | contig 12277 bp, 12 predicted proteins | sample KBSC723LmetaG_FD_65653 | JGI IMG/M metagenome (GOLD analysis project Ga0070684, IMG submission 65653) | Corn rhizosphere microbial communities from Kellogg Biological Station, Michigan, USA - KBS C7.2-3L metaG | ecosystem: Host-associated > Plants > Roots > Rhizosphere ...
CATCCCGCGTCATTTGATCGCGCGCTCCTGTCACGCCAGCGCGCGAAATTGCGTAGACGAATCCGCGCGCTTGTTGCGCGATGCGCGCGAGCCGTTGGTGTGAAGTGGTTGGGGCGACTAAAAAGATCGGATCGAGTCCCTGTCCAAGCAGCGTCTGCGTCCACGTCGCTGCTTCTTCGGGAATCAGATCTGTTACGAGCACGGCGGCGATCCCTGCCTCTCTCGCCGCCGAGGCGAATGGTTCCATGCCGAATTGCAGGAGCGGATTGAAATAACTGAAGAGGACGATGGGTACATCGATGTGCTGCCGGACGTTCCTCGTGCAAGTGAGCGCGTCGTGCACCGTCACGCCATTGCATAGCGCTCGTTCAGATGCGCGCTGAATCACTTCCCCATCCGCAACAGGATCGCTGAACGGCACGCCCAACTCGATGATGTCCGCTCCCGCCTTCGCGAGCTCGATTAACAAGCGCTCAGTAGTTGCAAGATCAGGATCGCCTGCGGTGATGAATGGGATGAAACCGCCGCGTCCTGAGCGCTTCAGTTCGCGGAATTTTTCTCGAATTCGGCTCATTAAACTTGCAACTCAGCAACGAGCTGAACGTCCTTGTCGCCGCGCCCGGAGAGATTCACGATGATTGCGTCGTCGCGTGGAAGTTCGCTCGCGACGCGAATCGCGCACGGAATGGCGTGAGCCGTTTCCAAGGCAGGAATGATGCCTTCCAGTTTTGCGCAGAGTCGAAGCCCTTCGAGCGCTTCTGCGTCGCTCGCCTGCGTATATTCGGCTCGCCCGCTGTCGTGAAGAAACGCGTGCTCGGGCCCGATTGCCGAGTAATCGAGACCAGCCGAGATGGAATGCGTTGTAGCAATCTGACCGTTCTTGTCCTGGAGGACATAAGACATTGTTCCCTGAAGAACGCCGATGCGCCCGCCGCCGCTTTTTTTTCCGCTGTGAAACCTCGCAGCGTGTTTGCCTAACGAATCACCGCAACCTCCCGCCTCGACACCGATCAATCGCACGCCTTCATCTCCGATGAATGGATGGAACAACCCGATCGCATTCGATCCTCCACCGACGCATGCGACCAACGCACGAGGCAATTTCCCTGTCGCGGACAAAATTTGTTCGCGTGCTTCGCGCCCGATCACGCTTTGGAAATCGCGGACCATCAGCGGATACGGGTGCGGTCCAAGCGCGCTGCCTAACAAGTAGTAAGTGTCATTGATGTTCGTCACCCAATCGCGTAGCGCCTCGTTGATCGCGTCCTTTAGCGTGCGTGTGCCCGCGTTGACAGTTCTTACTTCGGCACCAAGCAATCGCATTCGAAAAACGTTCAGGGCTTGTCGCCGTGCATCTTCCGCGCCCATGTAGATCACGCAGCGCAATCCAAAGAGTGCGCAGACCGTTGCGGTCGCGACGCCGTGCTGTCCCGCTCCCGTCTCTGCAATGACACGGGCTTTGCCCATCCGTCGCGCCAGCAGCGCCTGGCCCAGGGCGTTATTAATTTTGTGCGCGCCTGTATGCAGAAGGTCTTCGCGCTTCAGATAGATTTGTGCGCCACTCGCATGCGCAGTCAACCGTTGCGCGTGAAACAACGGCGTCGGCCGGCCAGCGTAATTGCGCAGCAGCACATTGAGTTCGCACGTAAACTCCGGGTCGCCTCGAGCACGCATGAATTCAGTCGTCAACTCCTCGAGCGGCGCGACTAAGGTTTCCGGAACGTAGCGGCCACCGAACTTACCCCAATGGCCGTGTTCGTCGGGTTCGCTGGAGATGGACAGTTGTTGCATCAGAACTGTTATTAGAGTTTGAAAGCGCCGTTTTGTGGAAAAGCGCGGCTGTAGCGTCCGCTGTCCTCAGCGGATAATGCATGAGATGTTAGCGTCTCCGATACCCATGCGCTGAGGATAGCGCACTCTACAGCAACCTCGATGTTCGAGTATTGCTCTAAGAGCATGAGCAACGATTGTCCTGGGAATTTCGACATTGTTCTACGTTGGTCTTGTGCTAAACGAGCGGCCGGCCGCGCGCACGGCAGCAATGAGATCTCTGATGGCCTTGTGATCTTTTACGCCGGGCTCGCTTTCTACCCCGCTGCAAACGTCGACCGCGTGGGGCGTCACCGCCGCAATCGCTCGATCAACATTTTGAGCGTTCAATCCGCCGGAGAGAATCAGAAACCGCGTGTAACGCGTTGCAGCTCGCGCAGCGGACCAATCGCACGTCTGCCCTGTGCCGCCCCGAAGCACGGGGTGGTACGCATCGATGAGCACATCGCAATGTGGGAATGCTGCTGCGCGTTCTGGCTCAAATCGCGTGTCAGCCGAGAGAGCGCGAATCACACGAAATTCTCCAGCTAATTCGTTGCACGACTCAGGCGTTATCTGTCCATGCAATTGGACGCACCGAACGCCGGCAGTATTGGCGAGCTCGCGAATTTCTCTCGGATCCGCATCGACGAAAACGCCCACGGCGCAAGTGTGCAATGGGAGCGCGTCCCCAATTCTGCGGACGATAGCAGGCTCGATATAGCGCGGGCTCGCCGGATAAAAGTTGAAGCCAATCATGTCGGAGCCGAGTTCGACGCATGCGCGGGCATCGTTCGCGTTTGTAACGCCGCAGATTTTGATCTGTACCCGGTTCATCAGAAGTTGTAGGGCGTTTCTGTGAAACGCCATGGCGTCTGACACAGACGCCCTACAATTTTCCTATCGTTGGTTCGCCGTGATGTCGTCGTCATCTCTGCGATTTGCCGATTGTCCCGTCGATGAAATCGCGCAAGGCCGCTTCAGGATCGCTCGCGCGCATTAGGGCCTCGCCGATGAGAAAACCGTGGAAGCCAAGCGTCTGAAGATGACGTAAATCCTCTGCGCGTTTCAATCCACTCTCGGAGATCATGATTCGATCTCGAGAAGCTTCGGCGATCAAGCGCTCGCTCGTCTCCAATGAAGTTCGAAACGTCCTGAGATCGCGATTGTTGACGCCGATGATTCTCGCGCCAGCTCTCACGGCGCGACGCAGCTCTTCAGACGTGTGCACTTCGATCACTGCATCGAGCCCGAGTTCCTCCTCCGTGGTTGCGCGCAGTTTTGCTAGCGCAGCGTCGTCAAGAGCTGCTGCGATCAACAACACAGCATCCGCACCGACAGCAGCCGCTTCGTAGATCTGGATTTCGTCGATGATAAAATCTTTACGCAAGAGCGGAAGAGACGTGCTCTCGCGAATCGCGCCAAGATCGAGAATCGAACCGCCAAAGTGTTGTTCGTCTGTCAGGACCGAGATGGCACAAGCGCCACCGCGATCGTAACGGGTGGCGATGTCGGTCGCGGACAGATCACTGCGGATCATGCCAGCCGATGGCGAGCGGCGTTTAAATTCTGCAATGATGTTTAGCCGCGCCGCAATCGGCCCGAGGGCGGGCCGGCTCCAGGTGGCGCGCGATTTGGAGACGGCCCGCCCTCGGGCCGATTGCACGAGCACTTGCAACAGTCGGTGCGGCGTCGCGTTTGCCCGGATGGCCAATGCGCGGTCGCGGAAATCTCGCGCCGCCGGATCGGCTCGAAGTCGCGCTACGACCTCGCGTTTTCGATCAAGAATTTCAGACAGAATAGAGGTCATCATCAGCTCCGATTTGTTTCGCGAATCAGCGCGTCCAGCTTCGATGCCGCTTGTCTACTGTCGATGCTTTCACGCGCCATTGCTGTTGCAGTTTGGAAATCGTTCGCCACGTCCGCGAGATACAGCGCTGCAGCAGCGTTTATGACGACCAGGTCACGAGCCACAGCAAAATCGCTATTTTCTTCGCCGTCTAAAATTGCGCGGGTCACTCGTGCATTCTCGATTGGGCCTTCGCGGCGTTGAGCAACCGGTCGGCGCTGCAGTCCGAAGTCCTCGGGCGAAATTGTAAACGTCTTCACACCATTTCCCGCCGAGCACGCCGCGACAAAGGTCTCGCCTGTGATCGTTACTTCATCCAGCCCGTCGGCGCCGTGAACGACCCACGCTTGTTTCAAGCCGAGAAGCGCGAGCGCAGATGCGACCCGCTCAACAAGCGAATGATCCCACACGCCTACAAGTTGAAAGGGCGCACGTGCTGGATTTGTTAGGGGACCGAGCAAATTGAACGTGGTATGGACACCTAAATTCCGGCGGACCTGCGCGACACGAGCGGTGGCACGATGGAAAAGTGGCGCAAAAATAAAACAAATTCCGTGATCATTAAGACAACGCTCCACGATTTCCGGAGCCCCGGCCGTGTTCACACCGAGCGCTTCCAGAACGTCGGCGCTTCCCGAGGTCGAGGAGGCAGAGCGCGCACCGTGCTTCGCCACAGGCAAACCGGCACCCGCGATAACGAACGCTGCGGCTGTTGACACATTGAACCGTTTGGCCGCACTCGAACCCGTTCCCGCCGTGTCGATGAAGCGCTCGTGGCGCGAATGCAAAGGAGTTGCGCGTTCGCGCATGGCTTCAGCCATGCCTGCAAGCTCGTCGACCGTTTCGCCTTTAGTGGTCAACGCGATCAGCGCCGCTGCTATCTGCGTATCGGTGGCGACTGGATCAAGCAGAGCGTCGAGAAAATTAGCGGCTTCCGTCCGGCACAGATTTTCTCCGCGCACGAGACGCATCGTCGTCTCGCGAAGACCGAGATTGCCCGTTTCATTTATCGTCGATTGCGGATTCATCGCGCTTTTATCTGACTCGCCATTGCGAGCGCCTTCATCATTGCCCGCGCCTTGATCACGGTTTCCTCGTATTCCTGTTGCGGGTCCGAATCGGAGACGATGCCTGCGCCGGCCTGGAAATACGCGTGCCCTTTTTTCAATACGGTGCAGCGCAGCGCGATACAGGAATCAACGTTCCCGTTGAATCCGAAATACCCGATCGCGCCGGCATAACAGCCGCGTCGCGTTTTTTCCAATTCGCTGATGATTTGCATCGCGCGGATTTTCGGCGCGCCAGAGACAGTGCCGGCAGGAAATGTCGCTCGCACCGCGTCGAACGCGCTACCGTCGGCGCGTAGACGCCCGATTACGTTCGAAACGATATGCATGACGTGGCTGTAACGCTCGATCTGCATGAACTCGGTTACGCGAACGGAACCGAATTCTGCGACGCGACCGACGTCATTCCGCGCGAGATCCACAAGCATGATGTGTTCGGCCCGCTCCTTCGGATCTCCCAGCAGTTCAGCGGCGTTGGCTTCGTCTTCTTCCGGAGTCAAACCGCGGGCGCGTGTCCCTGCGATTGGACGGATCTCCACGCTGTCGTCAGACAACCGGACATGCATCTCAGGCGAACTACCAACGAGTGAAAAATCGCCGCCGAAGTTAAGACAAAACATATACGGCGAAGGATTGATGAAACGAAGGCAGCGATAAAAATCGAGTGGTTCGCCGTCGAATGGCGCCTCGAATCGTTGCGATAAAACGACTTGGAAGACATCCCCTGCGGCGATGTATTCCTTTGCTCGTTTTACTGCGCGCTCGAACTCTTCGCGAGAGAAATTGCTGTGGTAGGGACATCGCGCTGCGATGTCCGGACGGCGCAGCGCGCCGTCCCTACCAGGAGATTGTATTTCGTCCTCGACAATGGGAACAAGTGAGAGCTGAGTAGGTTCCGAGAGTTTACGGGCGATTTCATTAACCGATTCCACCGCGCGCAAATAAACCTTCTCAATCTCACCATCCTCAACGAACGCGTTCAGTATGATTTTCAAGCTGCGCAGCCGGTGATCGAAAACCAGAAGCGCGCTCGGAATCATGAACACTGCCTCAGGCAGTTGAAGTTCGTCTTGTTGCGCCAACGGAACTTTCGGCTCGAAAGAATGGATTGCCTCGTAGCCGATAAATCCGACCGCGCCGCCCGCGAAACGCGGCAGTTCGGGGCGCGACACGAATTGATAACGCGCCATCAATTTTCGAACTTCCTCGAGGGGATCGCAGGTTGTTTCGAATCGCCGTTCGTTTCCGTCCTCGATGATTCGAATCTCGCGTCCGTAGCTTTGCAAAATCACGCGGGGTTCCACACCCACAAACGAAAAACGGCCTGAGACATCGTTCTTTTCGGTGGATTCAAAAAGGAAACTATAACCGCCGCCGTCCAGTTTCTTGAAAGCTGAAACTGGTGTTTCTCCGTCCGCGATGAACTCTGCGAAAACAGGAATGACATTGCCCTGTTTCGCGAGCTCGACGAATTCGCCCAAAGTCGGTGTGACTTGCGCCGTTGCGATCATACAAGCGTCAAGAATCGCGCGAGGATTTTCTTGCCATCATGGGTAAGCACGGACTCGGGATGGAACTGCACTCCGTACACGGGGAGGTCGCGATGGCAGAGCGCCATGATTTCTCCTTCGTCGCTTTCCGCAGTGATTTCGAGACAGCCAGGCAAAGAAGTTCGCTTCACAACAAGCGAATGATATCGGCCAGCCTCGAACGACGCCGCCAAATCAGAAAAGAGGCCGTTGCCATTATGCGTAATGGTCGACACCTTCCCGTGCATCAGCCGCGAGGCGCGCACGATTTCTCCGCCGTATGCTTCGGCAATGCATTGATGTCCCAGGCAAACACCCAGAATTGGAGTCCGTGGGCCAAACTCCAGAATGACTTTTTTGCTGATCCCCGCCTCGCGCGGTGTACACGGCCCTGGCGAAATGCAGATACGCTCCGGCGCTAATGCCTCAATTTCCTTTAACGAAATCGCGTCATTTCGCCTAACGACAAGCTCACATCCAAGCTCGCCGAAATACTGCGCGAGGTTGTAAGTAAATGAATCGTAGTTGTCGATTAGCAGAAGCATGTCTGGGTCCGTTAAGTAAACGGGTTTGGGTTGGAAGACCGGGTCTGTTCAAGGAGTGACGGCTTCCCAGCCGTCATGTTTCGATGGCTGCCCAAGCCGTCGTTCCTTTGCGGCGTCATAAGCTCATGAATCGCTCGAACTTCGGCGACGAGTTGAAGGTATTGCGACGGTGTCAGCGCTTGTGCGCTGTCGGAAAGCGCGAGCTCCGGCTGGTTGTGCACTTCGACCATTAGGCCGTCCGCACCGGTTGCCACGCCGGCTCTTGCCAGCGGCGTGACCATATACGCCGTGCCAGTGCCGTGTGAAGGATCGACGATCACCGGCAAGTGCGAAATGCGCCGGATCGCTGGCACAGAGGCAAGATCGAGTGTGTTTCGCGTGTGCTGTGCGAATGTGCGCACGCCTCGTTCGCAGAGGATCACATTGTAATTGCCCTCAGCCATGATGTACTCCGCCGCGAGCAGCCATTCCTCGAGCGTTGCAGCCATGCCGCGCTTCAACAACACAGGCAACCGAGATCGGCCCGCCCGCTTCAGAAGCGAGAAGTTTTGCATGTTGCGCGCGCCGATCTGGATTACATCGCCGTACTTTTCGATGAGGTCGACATGCGATTCCTCGACGGCTTCAGTCACAATCTTCAGCCCGAATTCGTCGCGAACGGCTGACATAATTTCCCATCCTTTATCACCCAGGCCCTGAAACGTATAAGGCGACGTTCGAGGCTTCCAAACACATCCACGAAAGAAACGCGCACCACTCTTCTGCACGGTCTTCGCGATCGCGAACGCCTGATCTCGACTCTCGATCCCGCACGGGCCAGCGATGATTGCCAGCCCACCGTCTCCGATTGTCGCGTCGCCGACACGAACCACAGTTTTATCCGGTCGCAGATCGAGGGTGATCAATTTGTATGGCTTCGTGACGCGGATGACTTCCGCAACACCGGCCAGATTTTCAAAACGTCGGCCATCGATCGGTCCTTCATTGCCGGTGATGCCGATCGCAGTCCGCGTCGCTCCCGGCATCGGATGCGCGCGAAAGCCGACTGCCTCAACAATATTTACCACCGCATCGATCTCGGATGCCGTGGCGCTCGATTGCATTACGATTAACATTTGATCATAAGTGGTTGGATTTATTTCGACAGACGCAGAGACAGACCTCCTGCGAGAGAGATGAATCGGCGTCCGTTGAAAAACGGTCGCTTTCTATCGCCAGATTCCGAGGGCGGACGTGGAGACAAACGCCTGGACGTTCACAGCGTCCAGCGAATAGAGAGTGTCAGCACTCATTGATTCCGAGCATAGCGGCAGTTCGATGATTGTCGATACAAATATGAGTCCAGTTGGTAACAACAACGTTACCTAAATCCTCAAATGCGTTGATGGCAGCTGCCGCCGCCGCAGGGCGCACCCCCGAAACATATGTAGGTATGTTTGCAGGAAAAATACTTGCAGCCATGTACTCGATCTTCATTGCTCAATGCCTCGCCGTGTCCGCCTTTGCGGTCGAAGTAACTCAGCCGGCAGGCGCGGCACATGGCTACCCGGGACTGTATGATATCAATGGAAAAAAACTCGCGAATGCCGAATTCAAACAATGGCTGGAGGGCGACGATCTGTACGTTGTGATCAACTACAGGTTTTCAAACGGCCAATTTTTTGAGGAGAAATCGCGTTTCCGCCAAGGAAAGGATCTTATACAGGAAGAGTGGTCATGGAAAGAGCTCAGCCATGGCAAGCCGCTGCGCGCGTTCTCTGTGGATTTCGGGTCGGGAATTGCCACTGCGCATATTACCAAGGACAACAAGGATGTATCCGAAAAAGTCGAGGTTAAGCCGGGCCGGACATTTGCCGGATTCGGATTCACGATCGCCATCAGCAACTTGCGAAAGCGGCTGGTAAAAGGCGAACATGTTGAACTAAGCGCGGTTGGTTTTTCGCCATTCCCCACTCTAAAGCCGCAGGTAGTCACTGTGACGATCTCCCATGGCGGAGTGCAGCGAATGAAAATGGGCGGACGATCGCTCAAGGGGGATGAGTTCATCATTCACCCGGAAGTGCCTCTAATTGCGAAATTATTTGTTAAGGTGCCTGACACAAAAATTTGGCTGACAAACCCCCCGCCAGCGGGATTTCTTCGCTGGGAAGGCCCCACCGTATTGCCGACCGATCCAATGATTCGCGTTGACTTGATTTCGAGCACAAACAATGGACCGGCGGAAGCCGGGGGAAGTTAACCGCGAGCAAGTCTTCGCTTCACAGACTTCGCGCGACGGAATTAGTATCGCCTGCATGGGTGAATCGACATTCTCTGCCGTGTTAATCTTTTTTCTGGTCAATTACTTCCTGACCTTTCTGATCATCGGTCTACTTGCTGGCGCCTTATCGCTAATCAATAGGCCCAAACCGCTACGGATTGATGTAGTCGCCGAGGCATTGTTTGCTTACTACCTGCTGTTCACCATTGGAGTAAACAATGTGGTTAACTTCGTTGCGCATGTTTTCTTCGGTGATTTCTCTGCCGAGTTTATCGGGTGGCCGCAAAGTCCCTTTCAAGCAGAAGTAGGGTTCGCCAGTCTCGGAGTGGGAATTGCAGGAGTGCTCGCTTTCAGGGCGAGTCTGCCATTTCGAGTTGCGACGCTAATTCCGCCATCGGCCTTCGCGTGGGGAGCAGCCGCCGGGCACATTTACCAGATGATCGTGGCGAAGAATTTCTCGCCGGGCAATGTGGGAGTGGTTCTCCCAAGCGGCATCCTTATTCCGATTGTTGGATTCGTGTTGTTATGGTTGTCGTATAAACATCCGACACCGTGGGCCGCTAATCGCAAGTTGATCTAAACACAACGACAAAATAATGAGCTGTAGGGCGTCTGTGTCAGACGCCATGACGTTTCACAGAAACGCCCTACAAGTCAGCCGCAGAGATCATGTAACTACGCCGATAACAAAGAAGCAGACCAACGGCCCGAGGGCGGGCCGTCTCCAATGCCAACGCGTTGCAGACAACGCATTCCACCCGCGAATCTCGGCGGACCGAGTCGTTAGGAACTCAGTGCTCCATCTTGCCGGCGGCTTTCATGATCTCAGCCTGCACCACCGGCATTATGTCTGCCATGTAAGCACCAAACTTTTGCATGGCCGATTTTCCGACTGGCGAGCCGTAAAAATCAGCAAGCGCCTTCAGCTCGTCCGTTGTGAAATTTTTCACCATCGCGTCTACCATCGCTTTGGATAATGCGGCAATATCCACCTGAGTAGTCATTACCTTCTTGAATTGCTCGCGTTGATCGGCCGGCATGTTTGCAGCCATTTTATCAGCCATGTCTTCGAATAGCGCTTTGGGCGGGCTAACCTGGAGATAACGTTCGGCTTCTTTGCGTCGCGTTTCGGGGGTGTCAGCCGCACTGAAAACTGGAGACCAGGCCGACAATGTAAGCACGAGAAGGACGATAAGTTTTTGTTTCATAGTGCGCGATTGATAACGCGGCGCGGACAGTAAGGCCATCTTTTTCAGCACGCGCTGATTTCGTCGCTTAAATCAACACGGCAGCCAGCCCAAGAAAAACAAGCAGGCAACCCACATCGGTGAAAGTGGTGACGACAATGCTGGACGCCATTGCGGGATCGGCTCCGAGCCTTTTCATTACCAAGGGAACTATTGCGCCGGCCACGCCACTGAAACAACAGCTAATGGTTATGGCAAGGAATACCACAACACTGAGCATCAGCGCATCATGGCTCTTTATCATCTTTGCAAAGACAAACATCGCAATGCCACCTGTAACACCAGTCAGCGCGCCATTGAATGTCCCTAACAGAGCTTCCTTGACCAAGAGCAGACGTTCTTTCCCAGATCTCAGGTCACCAAGGGTGATGCCGCGCAAACACACCGCGAGTGCCTGCACGCCGGTATTAGCGGCCTGACCAATGAGCACAGGGAGAAAGACCGCCAACGCAATGACCCGATCGATGGTGTGCTCAAATAACCCAACAACGAGAGCGGCAAGCAGCCCGCAGAACAAATTTACCTGTAGCCATGGATGGCGGAATCTTAAGCTGCGCGACCAAGGCGTCGTGAGCCGTTCCTCCGTTTCGACGCCAACCATTTCGCCCGGCTGCGCACTTAACTCGACCGCCTGCGCTTCAAAAAGCATCTGACCACGCACGAGGCCGATGAGCTGCCCGGATTTTTCGCAGACGGGATAGACCGGATAATGCCGAATCAACACAGCTCTCATCGCCTGGGTCAGCGACATATCGGGCATGAGATGGAATGGATCTCGCAGCATGATTTCGTCCAACCTTTGCTCGCGTTGCGCCAATAACATGTCGCGCATGACCACTACCCCAAGAAGTTTGTCCTGTTCGTCCGTCACGAACGCGTAAGTGATAATCGTTTTTTTCGCCAGCCGCCGAATTTGCTCTGTAGCTTCGGCGACTGTCGTTGTCGGTCTGAAAACTGCCAGCGGCGGCTGCATGAGTCGTCCAACGGTACGTTCCGGATAAGTTTGATTGCGCATCCACTGCTGCGTTGTCTCGGAAGAAGCGGTGGCCAGAATCGTTTCGCGCCGGTACAAATCGAAACGTTGCAGGATTTTTTGTGTTGCCGCGGGGTTAAGCAGCTCAAGCATCTTAACCACGAATTCATCCGGATACGGCTGAAGCATCTTTACTGCTTCACGTGGATCGCGTTCGACGACTTTGGTGAAAAGTTCTCGAAGTTCCGGCTCAATGTCGCGCACAGCGCCCGATGGAATCTCTGTTGTGCCCTTACTCATGGGCGCGAGTGTGGCAAGCCCAGCGTGAGCTGGCAACACTAAGTCTCGCAGCTATCACGTTTGCCGAATGACGATTTGGAAATCGCTGCTTCTTCTCAATCTTACGTCGTGCGTGTGCTCGTTCTCACCGGCGCTGGTGTTTCGGCTGAAAGCGGTATCCCAACTTTTCGCGGAAAGGACGGCTATTGGCGAAATCTTGATCCCGCAAAACTTGCGACGCCCGAAGCCTTCGCCCGGGATCCGCAGTTAGTTTGGGATTGGTATCGCGAGCGGCGGCAGCGTATTCGCAATGCGCAACCGAACGCTGCGCATGAAGCAATCGCGCGACTTGCACAACGCACAGATGACTTCCTGCTCGTTACACAGAACGTGGACGATCTGCATGCGCGAGCTGGTGTGGCGCAAGAAAAGATGGTGCAAATTCACGGTGACATTTTCGTCACCCGCTGTTCGCGCTGCGACTTTTCGAATGGAGATAGGGGCGGTTCACCTGAACCGCCCGGTACGCATGTCGTTGAACCCACGAATGGGCGATTGAGGTCAATCGCCGCTACCTCAATGCAACAGAAGAAAATTCCCAGGTGTCCCGGATGCGAGGCGTTCCTACGCCCAGGCGTGGTCTGGTTTGGTGAACAACTGCCGCAGAGCAAACTACAGCGCGTTGAAGATTTTCTCGACGGCGGAGCTTGCGACGTCGT
>Ga0070684_100003183_pt1 | contig 12276 bp, 13 predicted proteins | sample KBSC723LmetaG_FD_65653 | JGI IMG/M metagenome (GOLD analysis project Ga0070684, IMG submission 65653) | Corn rhizosphere microbial communities from Kellogg Biological Station, Michigan, USA - KBS C7.2-3L metaG | ecosystem: Host-associated > Plants > Roots > Rhizosphere ...
GTCGGCGGGCCGATCGGCGGGTGGTAGGCGTGGGGACGCCGAACGTGCGCGGGCTCTTCGAGGCCCACATGACCGTCGCCGACCTCGCGGCCTCGCTCGCCTTCTACCGGGACGTCGTCGGGCTGGAGCCGGCCTACGAGGTGCCGGAGCGGGGCGCCGCGTTCCTCTGGTGCGGCGAGCCGGGCGGATCGATGCTCGGGCTGTGGGCGGCCGGATCGGCGCCGATGGGGATGCGCCTGCACGTGGCGCTCGCTGTCGGGCTGGAGGAGCTGCTCGACGCTCCGCGTGCACTTGCGGCCCACGGAGTCACGCCGCTCTCGTTCTTCGGCGAGCAGGCGGAGGAGCCGAGCGTGATCGGGTGGATGCCCGCGGCGGCGGTCTACTTCAAGGATCCCGACGGCCACTCGCTCGAGTACCTGGCCATGCTGGACGAGCCGGCCTGGCCGGACGCCGGCATCACGACCTGGTCGAGGTGGGTCGAGGGCCGGGGCTGAGCGTCGACCTGTACGCGCGGGGGATGGCGACGCTGGTCGCGTCGTGGGAGGAGTACGCCCGCGGGACGGAAGGCGCCTCGGTACGGCGGCTGCCGGGGGTGACCGCGGCGGTGTTCGCGCGTGGGCCGGAGCGGGCCGTCTACAACAACTCGGTGCTGGAGTGGGCCGAGGCGATCGATGCGATGGAGGCGGCCTACGCCGAGGCCGGGGTGGGCCGGTTCGCCGCATGGGTGCACGAGGGCGACTCCATCCTGCGGGCCGCGATCGAGCGGCGCGGCTACACCGTCGTCGAGGCGACGCGGGCGATGGGTACGGCGCTCGACACGGCCCTACCGCCACGCGGTGAGGCCGATGTAAGCCGGGCCGGCTGGGCCGAGTACCTGCGTATCGCCGACCTCCCGGCCGGGCTCATGACCGGGGTCGATCCTGATGCGTTCCATGTCGTCGTCGGCCGCCTCGACGGCGAGGTCGTGGCCGCCGGCATCTCGTACGACCACGACGGCGACTGCGGCATCTACAACGTCGTCACGCGCGAGCACGCCCGCCGCCGCGGGGTCGGGACCGCCGTCACTGCGGCGCTCGTCCGCGCCGCGCGCGAGCGCGGCTGCGCGACGGCCAGCCTCCAATCGACGCCGATTGCCGAGCGCGTGTACGCCGCAGTCGGATTCCGGGATCTCGGGCGGATCCTGGAGTACGCGCCCGCGCCGCGTTCCCTGCGCCGAGGCGGGGGGTAGGTCGTGAGGATGGCGACCCGCTGGCGACCCGGATGAGCAGACGTCCGAGGTCGTCGGGCGGTCACCGGAGCCGGACGGCATGGGCGGACGCCCACCGGCGCGGGGCGAGCGCCGGGTCTCGCGCAAGACGCCCGACGCCGACGAATAGCGCTACGCGGTGCCCGGGTCCCGCACAGGCACTTCGACCTCCGCTACCCCGGGCGGGGAGGCGGCTAACAACGCGCCTTGGCGGTGTTCGGGTCCCGTGCCGGAGGGGCAATTGAGGTTACCGATGGGTCGCTCGACGGCCACCGCAACGCCGCTCCTCTACGCGTCCCTGCTGGACGCCGACCACGACCTGGCCGATGCGCTCGACGGGGCCGTGGCTGCCGCCCGCGGGGTCGCGACGGCCCGGGTGCTCGGCCTGCGGCCGTGCGCGTGCGATCTGGCGCCCTGGTTCGACGCCGTGGGCCGGGGCCCTGGACTCCTGATCGTCGGCGGCCTCGTCCTGGCCCAGACCAACATCGCCGATCGCGTCGTCGCCGAGCTCCTCGGCCCCGGCGACCTGCTCCAGCCGCCCTCGAGCGATGGCGACGAGACCGTGTCGAGCGGGGCTGCCTGGCAGGTCCTGCGCCCCAGCCGCCTGGCGGTGCTGGACACCGAGTTCGCGCAGCGGACTCTGCCGTGGCCGCAGATCGGCCAGACGCTCCTGCGCCGCAGTGAGCGCCGCGCGGCCGACCTCCGCGCGATCCGGGCGATCTGTGCGCAGCCGCGGCTCGAGGTCAGGCTCGTGCTCCTCCTGCGCTTCCTGGCAGGCCGATTCGGTACGGTCGAGCCGGCCGGGCTGCGCCTGACGCTCCCGCTCACGCATCGGCTCCTGGGTCAGCTGGCGGCGGCGGAGCGGCCGTCGATCTCGAACGCGCTCGGGAGGCTCGCCCGGGCCGGGATCGTGACCGGGAAGCCCGGCGACTGGCATCTGCACGGGACGCTCGACGAGCAGCTCGCACTCCTGTCGGCGAGCAGGCTTCCGCACACCATCCCGCCGGGATGACGTTCGCCCGGGCGCGCCCCCGTAGCGTGCCGAGCGGCAATGGTCGGGTGGCTCGAGCAGCTGTGGGACACCATCACGGCGGTGTCGGTGCCGCTGCTGGTGCTCGGCGTATCCTTCCAGACCGCCCAGACGCTGTTCGTCGCCCTCGCGTGGCGCAACATCCTGCGCGCCGCCTATCCCGAGGCGGGGGTCACGTATCGCCCGATCATGCGCTACTACGCGGGCGGGGTCGGCCTGAACGCGATCCTGCCGGCGTCGGCGGGCACCGTCGCGATGCTCGGGTTCTTCCGCTCGAGCATCGCCGGCTCGACGGTGGCGGGGCTGGTCGGGGCGACGGTGGTCGAGAACATCTTCTTCGTCTTCGTCAGCATCCTCGTCTACGGGTGGCTCTTCTTCGGCGTGGCGGGCTCGTTCGACGTCCACTTCGGCTGGTTCGCCGACCATCCCGCCGCCTCGGTGGTGATCCTCGTCGGCGGGGCCATCCTGATCTTCATCGCGGGGCGGATCCTCTACCGCCGCTTCAAGACCACCTGGGAGAACGCGAAGGAGGGTGGCGCGATCCTCGCGGATCGGCGCAAGTTCCTCGTCCAGGTGGTCGGCGTCGAGGCGCTGTCGTACGCCGCCCGGATGGGCGTGAACGCCACGTTCATGCAGGCGTTCCACGTCCCTGTGTCGGTCACGAACGTCTTCCTGATCGTGGCCGCATCGTCGATCTCCTCGACTGTCGCCGTGCTCCCCGGCGCGGCCGGCGCGCAGACCGCGCTGGCATCGGTCGTCCTGCACGGCGTGGCGCCGCAGAATGTGATCACCGCGTACACGGTCGGCCAGGCGCTCATCACGACGGCCTGGAACGTGGCGTTCGGGCTGGGCGCGCTGGCCCATCAGATCGGCTGGGCCGAGACGCGCAAGCTCGTCCACCGAAAGCGCAAGGACGAGAAGGAGAAGGACGCCGCGGGGGTGGCCGACGACGCCGCCGCCACACCCGCCCGCGAATGAGCCGCGACTGGGTGGCGCTCGCCCGCCGCTGTGCCGGCCCGGCGATCGGCCTGGCCGTCGTCGTCGGGATCTTCGCGGCGATCATCCCCCGGTTCGCCGACTACCAGGCGGTCTGGCAGGCGATGATCCACCTGACCGGGCGCGACTGGGCCGTCATCGCGATCTGCACCGTCATGAACGTCGCGAGCGGCGGCCTGCCCTGGATGGCGGGCGTCCCCGGCCTCGGCTACCGCCGCTCGATGCTGCTCACGCAGACCTCGGGGCTGATGACGACGGCCCTGCCGATGGGCGAGGCGGTCGGGTTCGCGACGCAGGTTGCCATGCTGCGGCGCTGGCGCTTCCCGCCCGCGGTCGTCACGGCCGGCTTCGTCGTCGTCACCGCCTGGAACCAGGGCGCGAACATCGCGATTCCCGTCTTCGCCGTCGCAGCGCTCGGCACGGGCGACACCGGGCCGGCCGTGCTCACGATCAGCCTGATCGCGATCGCCGTGCTGGTGGCCCTGATGGTCACCGCGGTGGTCGCCTTCCGCAGCGACGCGCAGGCTCGCCGCATCGGCGCGTTCGCGGGCAGGGTGGCGACGCGCGTGCTCACCGTGCTCCACCGGCCGCCGCGCAGCGAGTGGGGCGAGAAGCTCGCGAGGATGCGGGCAGAGACGATCGGCGTCGTCTCCGGCCACTGGCCGTTCCTGACGGCGGCGACGTTCGCGAACCAGCTCACCCTGTTCGGCGTCATGCTCGCGTGCATGCACGCGACCGGCGTGACGGGCGTCTCGTTCTTCGAGGCGCTGGCGGCGTGGTCGTTCGCGCGGCTGGTCGGCTCCGTCGCGATCACGCCGGGCGGCCTCGGCATCCAGGAGCTCGGGCTCACCGGTGCGCTCATCGCGTTCGGCGGCGGCACCGACGCCGTCGTCGCAACGGCGCTCCTCTTCCGCGTACTGACGTTCGTGCCCACCGTGGTCGTCGGCTCCGCGTGCGCCCTCATCTGGCGGCGCGAGGAGCGGGCCGCGCGATCAGTGCTCGACGGCGTGGATCAGGCCGATGTCGGCGAGGCCGTTCAGGGCTAGCTGCACCGCCAGGGCGGCGAGCAGGACCCCGAACACCTTCTCGGTGACGAGCATCCGGGCGGGGTCGAGGTGCGAGCTGACCCGGTTCGCCGCCGCCAGCACCACGGTGTCGAGAACGAGCACGGCGGCGAGCGGGACGAGCACGATGGCGAGATCGGCGGGCGTCCGCGCCTCGGCCGACGCCGTGACGAGCACGACGATCCCGACCGGGTTCAGCAGGTAGGGGATCGCCAGCGGGAACATCGCCAGGCGGTGGGGATCCCCGTCCGCGTCATGGTCGACGCCGGCATCGCCGTGTCCGAGCACCATCGTCACGGCGATGATCAGGAGCAGGATCCCGCCGGCGATCGCGAGCGCGCCGGTCGAGAAGTGGAGCAGCCGCCGCAGCAGCTCGCCGAAGACGACCAGGATCAGCGCGACCACGCTTGCCGTCGTCAGCATGGTGCGGACGATCCGGCGCTTGTCGCCGGCGTCCAGGCCGGCGGTCGCCTCGAGGTAGGGCAGGAGCGCGATCTTCGGGCCGATCCCGATCAGGAGGAGCAGGAACAGGTCGACGACCGTCGCCGTGTCGATCGTGGCGGTGTCCATGCGGTCAGCCCGGCAGACCGGCGGCTACGAGGCCGTCCGGGCTGCGCCGCGCACGACCCAGCCGACGGCGATGGTTGCGATCGAGAGAACGATCGCCGCCCAGATCGCGTCCCAGAAGAAGCTGTTGATGGTCAGATCGCCGGTGAGCGAGTCGGTGATGGCGAGCACGACCGCGTTGATCAGGACGAGGACGAGCCCGAGCGTCAGGATGATGAAGGGCAGCGAGAGGATCCGCAGAATGGTGCCGACGATCGCATTGATGATCCCGAACAGGAGCGAGATCCACAGGTAGCCCCGGATTCCGCCGGACACCGAGACGCCGCTGAGCAGCCAGGCCGTGATCGCGAAGGCCACCGCGACGACGACCCATGACAGCAGGAAGTTCCTCAGCATGCGCAGGGGTTCATCCTAGGCCGGTTCCGCGGGGTCTTCCAGGGCGCCGCGCGCGGCAGCGAGGCCGCCGGCGTCGCCGCCCCTGCCGCGCAGCACGAAGGCGATCCCGACCGCGATGGCTGCCCCGGCGAGCGGTCCCGCCAGGTACACCCAGTAGCTCGAGAAGTCGCCGCGGACGAGGTCGGGGCCGAACGAGCGGGCCGGGTTCATCGACGCACCGCTGATCGGGCTCGACCAGAGGCCGGCGAGGATGATGTACGAGCCGACGCCGAGGGCCGCGAGCGGGCCCACGTTCTGCGCACGCGACGCGGTGCCCAGGATCGTGCTGACGAGGCCGACGGTCAGGACGAGCTCGATCAGCATCGCCTGCCAGTCGTCGACGCCGGGCCCGGGGAGCGTCGCGCCGAGGTTGCCGATGTTGCCGAACACGGCCCGAAGGAAGAGGCATGCCAGGGATGCGCCGATCAGCTGGACGACGATGTAGCCCGGCACCCGTTTGACCGGGAAGTCGCCCCGCAGCCAGAACGCGAATGTGACCGCCGGGTTCAGGTGCGCGCCCGAGACGGCGCCCATGAACAGGATGATCGCGAGCACCATCAGGCCGGGCGCGGTGACCGCCGCGCCGCGCTCGATCGCCCCGTGGGACTGCGCGTCCACGACCGCGCCGCCCGCTCCCACGAGCACGAGCATGAAGGTCCCCAGGAGCTCTGAGAAGAGCCGGCGCCACTCGAGCGAGGGGTCGTCGAAGTCGCGCGTGCCGGGGTACTCGAGCGCGAGCAGCGCGGCCCGCGCGCTGTGGGCCGGGTTGGTGTGGAGCTCGGAGGCCATGGCTGAAAGGCACACTCGCGCAGCCCTGGAGCGCGAACATCGACCAGAAAGTATGAAAAGCCGGCGTTACGCCCTAGTATGAGACACGATGAGCAACAAGCCTCTCCCCACCGGCGACGATGCGCTCGCGCTCGAGCTCGCGCATGTGTTCGTGAGCGCCCCGATGCGCCTCGAGACCCCCCGCCGCACCGAGCACGGGATGCCGCCGCTGCGCGTCCTGATCGGTGGCGTTTCGATCGACAACAAGGGCTGGCTGTATGCCTGGGTGACCTACGTCCCGACGCCCGAGGACGTGCCCAGCCTGACGGTCTGGCCCGTCGCGCAGGTCGGCGTCCCCTTCTCGGCGGTGGTCTCGGCCACCTCCGAGGTCGAGGTCGTCGGCCGCGTCGACACCCCGGCGCGTGCGGTCGCCCGGCTCTCGCACCACCTCTCCTCGGTCGCCCGCGCCCGCATCGATCCCGACGTCGAGTACCTCGACCGGGCCGTGGCCGCCTATAGGGCCGAGCTGCGCCGCCGCCGCGACCGGGCCGCCGCCTGGGGTGGCGCCACCCGCGCCGCCTGACCGCGTCGCGGCGACGTTTCGGGCGGGGCGGATCGGGTACCGACGGCACATGCCCGCCGGCGACCCCACTCCCGAACGCCACTCCCGGGATCGCCGCTCGCACGGCGAGGACTATCCGGGGCACGGCGACCCCGAGGGGCCCGAGGAGCAGTACTCCACGCCGGACGAGCCCTCGCAGCCCGAGGACGACACGGATGGCGACCGGGAGGACGAGCCCGGCTAGATGAACCGCACCCCCGCCAGCAGCCTGACGTCCAGGCGCGCGGGGGCGTGGAATCAATCATCTAGGCTGGAGCGGTCTCTTGACGATCGCTCCCACAGCCGTCGACGTCGCGGCGCCTGACCGTCGCCGCTGGATCCTCGTCGCGACCATCATCGGCTCGTCGATGACGTTCATCGACGGCACGGTCGTGAACATCGCCCTGCCGACGATCGGACGCGACCTGCACGCCGGGCTCTCGGCCCAGCAGTGGGTGATGTTGTCCTACTCGCTGGCCGTCGCGTCGCTCTACATCGTCTCGGGGGCGCTCGGCGACCGGTACGGGCGCTGGTCGCTCTTCGTCGCGGGCGTGGCCGGATTCGCGACGGCGTCTGCGCTTGCGGGCATCGCGCCGAACACCTGGACGCTCGTGGCCGCGCGTGTGCTGCAGGGGGTGACGGGGGCGCTCCTGACCACGAACAGCCTTGCCCTGCTGCGGGCGACGTATGCCGAGGACAGCGGCCGCGCCGTCGGCCTGTGGACGGCGTGGAGCGGCATCGGGACGATGCTCGGCCCACCCCTCGGCGGGTTCCTCGTCGAGTACGCGTCGTGGCGGTGGATCTTCTTCATCAACCTCCCCGGTGCCGCACTCGCGCTGGTCATGGCCTTCGCCGGGCGCGGGCTCGAGCAGCCGCCGGCCGAGGTGCGGCCGGTGCAGTGGTCGGGCGCCGCCGCCATCGCCGTGACGTTCGGCGCGCTCACGTTCGGGCTGATCGAGGGCGCCCAGGCCGGGTTCCGCGAGGTGTGGCCGGCGTTCGTCGTCGCGCTGGCCGGGCTCGCGCTGCTCGTCGCCGTCGAACGGCGGTCGGCGACGCCGTTGCTTCCGACCGAGCTCTTGCGCCACCGGGTGTTCGTGGTCGCAAACGTCTACACCCTCCTCGTCTACGCCGCACTGGGCGGGTCGACTTTCTACCTCGCCCTGTACCTGCAGTCCGCCGCGGTGGGCTACACGCCGGCGCGCGCGTCGCTGATCTTCCTGCCGATCAGCATCGTCATGTTCGTGCTGGCGCCGCGCTTCGGCCGCCTGGCCGACCGCGACGGGCCGCGCCGCTACCTCACGCTCGCCCCGCTGGTCATGGCCGCCGGGTTCCTGCTGCTCACGCTCGTCCGCAGCACGAATCCGCTGGTGCCGCTGCCGGGAGTCATCGTCATGTCGGTCGGCCTGGCGATGCTGGTGGCGCCCATCACCGCGACCGCGCTTCGGGCGGCGCCCGACCGGTTCGCCGGCCTCGCGGCCGGGGTGAACACGACCGTGTCACGGCTCGGCGGGCTGATCGCGACGCCGCTCGTCGGCGTGGTCATCACGCTCGTCTTCGCGAGCGCGGCGCCGCATCCCGACGCGGGCCCGTTCGCCACCCACGCCGTCCTGGCCGCCCAGCGCGACGCGACGGCGACGGCCTTCCGGGCGGGCATCGGCGCGGTGGTCGTGCTGTGCGTGGCCGGCGCCGTGCTGGCCGCCCGCGGCCTGCGGTCAGACGATCGCTGAGGCGACGGCGGCGGACTCGAATCGCAGCTCGCGCAGCGCCCCGGTGATCGGGTTGCGAAAGCCGATGAAGTGCAGGCCGGGCACGGCGGGGTGGACCTCGCCGCCGTGGTGCAGCGGCAGGCCGTCCGTCCCGAGCACGCCGAGGTGGCCGACCAGCGGGACGAGCGCCGGGCGGTAGCCGGTCGCGGCGACGACCGCGTCGGGGCGCAAGCGCCGGCCACCCTGCAGCGCGACCTCTTCGCCCTCGACCGCCTCGACGGCCGGGACGACCGTGATCCTGCCGGCCCGAACCGCCCGGGCGAAGCCGTGGTCGAGGATAGGGAGGACGCTGCGGCGGGCGTGGCGCGTGAAGACGCCCTCGCCGCGCGCGGGCAGGCCGCGCGCCGAGAGGTCGCCGATGAAGACCCGCCGCTCGAGTCGGGCGACTGCGTCGGCCAGCGTCCGCGGCGCCCGCGACAGCGGGATGGCGGCGACCTGGGCGGGCAGCCCGAACGCCTGGCGCGGGACGACTCCCGGGGCCGACCGGGCCGAGAGCCACACCTCGCGCGCGCCGTCGGCCGCGAGGTCGAGGGCGATGTCCGAGCCGGAGTTACCTGCGCCGACCACGAGCACCGCCTGCCCGTGATAGGGCGCAGCGTCGCGGTAGCAGCTCGAGTGCACGATGGGAGGCGCGGTGCCGTTCGCCTGCGCCCACTCGGGCAGCACGGGCTCGTGGTTGTACCCGGTCGCGATCACGACAGAGGCCGCCGCGAACGGCGCTCCGTCGGTCGCGATGACGAAGCCGCTGCCGTGGGCCTCCACCCGCCGTACCTCCGTGCCCGCGCGGATGTCGAGCCGTTCCTGCTCGGCGTAGCGCTCGAGGTAGGCCAGGAAGTCGACCCCGGCCACCCAGCGGCCGCACGACCGAGGGATGTCGGCGCCCGGGAGGCTCGAGAGCGACCGCACGGTGTGCAGGCGAAGCGAGCGGTAGTGGCGCCGCCAGCTCGCCCCGGGCAGGTCGCGCTCGAGCACGATCGGCTCCCTGCCGACCCGGCCCAGCGCCGCCGCGGCCGCCAGCCCGGCGGGCCCGGCTCCGACGACGACGGTCGGTGCGCTGCGCATCGGCCGGTATCCTCGCAGCCCGCCGGGCCGGCCGAGGGGGCCCTCCGTGGTGTCGGGACGCGCAGACGCGGCGGCGGCGAAGGCGCTAGCGTCCTTCGCACCGGAGCGTCGTACGAGGAGGGACGAGATGAGCGCAACCGACACCCGCGCCAAGGACTGCCGCCACCTGATCGGCGGGAAGTGGGTGGATGCCGCCGGGGGCGGGACGTTCGCCGACCTCGATCCGTACACCGGCGACACCGTCGCGAACGTCGCGGCCGGCGACCGCGAGGACGCTCGCCGCGCCGTCGAGGCCGCAGACGCCGCGTTCGCCGAGTGGTCCCAGGCCGGCCCCGGCCGGCGCCAGGCCGTGTTCCTCAAGGCCGCCGACGTCCTCGAATCGCGCCGGGACGAGGTGGTGGGGTGGCTGGCCAAAGAGACGGGCTGCAGCTTCGGCTTCGGCATGTTCCAGATGGGCTTCGTCGCCGGCCTCTTCCGCCAGGCGGCCGGTGCGGCGTACGCGCCGCTCGGCCAGGTGCTCCCGTCGGACCTGCCCGGCGCCTTCGCAATGGGCATCCGCCGCCCGGTCGGCGTGGTCGGCGCGATCTCGCCCTGGAACGCCGCGCTGATCCTGTCGGCCCGCGCGCTGGCCGCGCCGATCGTCTTCGGCAACACCGTCGTCCTGTCCCCGTCCGAGGAGTCGCCCTACGTCGGCGGCCTCCTGTGGGGCGAGATCTTCGCCGACGCCGGGCTGCCCGACGGCGTGCTCAACATCGTGACGCACGACCGCGCCGGCGCGCCGGCCGTGGGCGGGGAGCTGGTCGAGAACCCGCGCGTGCGCCGCATCAACTTCACCGGCTCGACGGCCACCGGCCGCAAGCTGGCCGAGGCCGCCGGCCGCCACCTGAAGCGGGTCGTGCTCGAGCTGGGCGGCCAGAACCCGCTGATCGTGCTCGCCGACGCCGACCTGGAGTACGCCGTCAACGCGACCACGTTCGGCGCCTACCTGCACCAGGGCCAGATCTGCATGTCGGCCCGCCGGATCATCGTCGAGCGGCCCATCGCCGAGAAGTTCACCGCCGCCCTGGCCGAGAAGGTCGCGGGCCTCGGCGTCGGCGACCCGCGCGAGCACACCACGATCATCGGCCCGCTGATCAACCCGGCGGCCCTCGAGACGGTCAGCCGCCGCGTCGACGACGTCGTCAAGGCGGGCGCGAAGGTGCTCGCCGGCGGCAGCGCCGAGGGCGCGTGCTACCGGGCGACGCTGCTCGCCGACGTGCCGCGCGACAGCGAGTTCGCCCAGGTCGAGACGTTCGGGCCGGTGGCATCGATCGAGGTGGTCGACAGCGCCGACGAGGCGGTCGCCGCCGCGAACGCCACCAGCTACGGGCTCGCGTCCGGCGTGATCACGACCGACCCCGACCGCGGGCTCGCGATCGCCGGCCGGCTCCAGGCCGGGATCGTCCACGTCAACGACCAGCCCGTCCACGACGAGCCGCAGATGCCGTTCGGCGGCACGAAGGACAGCGGCTGGGGCCGGTTCGGCGGCACGTTCGCGATGGACGAGTTCACCGAGATGCAGTGGGTGACCGTCCAGAGCGGCACGCGCCCCTTCCCGTTCTGAGGTTCGCGAGTGGCCGAGATCGTCACGCTGGAGGAGGGGATCGCCGAGCTCGTGTCCGACGGCGACACCGTCGCGCTCGAGGGCTTCACGCATCTGATCCCGCACGCGGCCGGCCACGAGCTGATCCGCCAGGGCCGCCGCGGCCTCACGCTGATCCGGCTCACGCCCGACGTGATCTACGACCAGCTGATCGGCGCCGGGTGCGCGGCCAAGCTCGTCTTCTCGTGGGGCGGAAACCCCGGCGTGGGGTCGCTGCACCGGCTCCGCGAGGCGGTCGAGCACGGCTGGCCCGGGCCGCTCGAGCTCGAGGAGCACTCCCACGCCGGCATGGCCGCGGCCTACGCGGCCGGGGCGGCCAACCTGCCGTTCGCGGTCCTGCGCGGCTACGCCGGCACCGACCTGCCCGGTCACACGACGGTGCGCTTCATCGACTGCCCCTTCACCGGCGAGCGGCTGGCGGCGGTGCGGGCGCTGCGGCCGGACGTCGGCATCGTCCATGCCCAGCGCGCCGACCGCCAGGGAAACGTCCAGCTGTGGGGCATCAGCGGCGTGCAGAAGGAGGCCGTGCTGGCCTCGGCCCGGTCGCTCGTCACCGTCGAGGAGATCGTCGACGAGCTCGAGCCCGTTCCCGGCGCGATCATCCTGCCCGGCTGGGTCGTGACCGCCGTTGCGGCCGCGCCGGGCGGCGCCCACCCGTCGTACGTGCACGGCTACTACGAGCGCGACAACGCCTTCTACGTGCGCTGGGATGCCATCAGCCGCGACCGCGAGGCGTTCGGCGAGTGGATCCGCGAGCACGTCCTGGAGGCGGCGGCGTGAGCCACACGAGCGAGGAGATGATGGCGGTGGCGGCGTCGAGGCGGCTGCACGACGGGACTGTCTGCTTCGTCGGCATCGGCCTCCCCAGCAAGGCGGCAAACCTGGCCCGGGCCACGCACGCGCCCGGGTGCGTGCTGATCTACGAGAGCGGCACGATCGGCGCGAAGCCGCTCAATCTGCCCCTCTCGATCGGCGACGGCGAGCTGGCCGAGACTGCCGACGCCGTGGTCGGCGTGCCCGAGATCTTCGCCTACTGGCTCCAGGCCGGCCGGATCGACGTCGGCTTCCTCGGCGCCGCCCAGATCGACCGCCACGGCAA
>Ga0070684_100003187_pt1 | contig 12266 bp, 4 predicted proteins | sample KBSC723LmetaG_FD_65653 | JGI IMG/M metagenome (GOLD analysis project Ga0070684, IMG submission 65653) | Corn rhizosphere microbial communities from Kellogg Biological Station, Michigan, USA - KBS C7.2-3L metaG | ecosystem: Host-associated > Plants > Roots > Rhizosphere ...
TTCCATGCCAATGTGGGAAATATTTATCGCATCGTAACGCAGGGACTAGACAAGAATGGCGGCAAGGGGCGGAAAGACCCCAACAGCGGTTATTTGCAGGGACCTCGCTTTGCAGAAAACATTCCTGACATAAAATCCTTTGTACGTGTACAAAGCGGGGAGAGAAATGTCAAAATGGGAACAGAGGTAAAAGACCAGGAACTATTGTATGTTGATTCCGTTTTCTTTGATGTGTTCTCCTTTCCATTGATAAGTGGCAATCGTCACACTTGCTTAAAAGATCCATCTTCGGTTGTGATCTCTGAAGATGCCGCAAAAAAACAGTTCGGAACAACTGATGCCATTGGAAAAATAATCATGATGAAGGATGACAGTGTCTTCGTTCCGCACACCGTAACAGCTATTGCTAAAAAATGTCCGCAGAATTCCTCGATAAAATTTGAAATGCTTTTGCCAATAAAGGAGTCGAAAGAAGATGCGCTAAACAGTGAGAATTGGTTCAATTTTTTTCTGAACACATTCGTCGTACTTGATCCACATGCGAACATCCAGGTCGTTTCTACAAAAATGAATAAGTTCTATGACGAGGATACAAAGGAAGCCATAAAATCGTTAACGGCGAAGTTCGGCCCCGAGGCAGCAACCTGGAAAAGCCAATATTTATTACAGCCTTTTCTGGATATGCATATGAGCACCGAATTACCGGCACAAAATGGGCTTTCTGATGCCAGCAATCCAATGTACGCATACATACTTTCAGGTATCGCTTTATTTGTGCTGCTCATTGCATGTATCAATTTTGTCAACCTAACTGTTGCCCGCTCCGTAAAACGCGCAAAAGAAATTGGTATAAGAAAAGTGGTGGGCGGCGACAGGAAACAACTCATCCTGCAATTCCTGGGGGAATCATTCCTGCTTTGCATTATTGCCTTTGTGCTTGCGGTAGGATTGGTGCAACTTGTCCTGGCCGTTTTCAACAACCTTTCAAACAAGGCACTCGCCCTTTCTTATCTATTCGATGTAAAACTTGTTGCCGGTTATATTCTTCTCTTTATACTCACGGCTTTGCTTGCAGGTTTTTACCCTGCAATGGTATTATCTGGTTATAGCCCAGTACAAACTTTATACAGTCGTTTCAATCTTGCAGGGAAGAACTACCTGCAAAAGTCGCTTGTGGTTTTGCAATTTGCGCTGGCCTCGTTCCTTATTATTGCCACCCTGATCATTTACAAACAATTCAATTTTCTAACCACGGAGAAATTAGGTTATGATGACACAAATATTATCCGAGTTAATAAAGATTTTAAAACACATGATGAGGCGTGGCTTTTTAAAAATGAATTGATGAAAGATCCGAATATTATCAGTGTGTCGCCTCGCAATGGCGGACGCTGGGGAACTGTTGCAAAATTGAGTACTGATTCTACTATAGAGTTCACCTATGAAACGGTTGATGAGTCTTATTTGCCGGCATTGAGAATTCCTTTAGTACAGGGAAGAAACTTCTCGCCTGACTTTCCTTCAGATTCGGCAAATTCTGTTTTAGTGAATGAATCATTTGTGAAAAAGGCAGATTGGAAAAATCCGATCGGGCAAACTGTAAACTTTTGGTACAACAATAATAAAAGATATACGGTGATTGGTGTAGTAAAGGATTATCATTATGGATCGCTGACTGAGAAGATCGGCCCGCAATTATTCACTATGAAAAAAGATAATCCATATGGCCTGGTTTTTATAAAAATTAAACCAAACACTGCTGCATCAAGTTTGAGCACCATTCAAAAAGCATTTAAGCAATTATTTTCACTGAGTCCATACGGGTACACTTTCATGAATGAAGAAAATAGAAAAAACTACGAAGCGGAAGCGAAGTGGAAACAGATCATGTTGTTTGGAGCTATCCTGACAATCTTTATTTCATGTATTGGTTTATTTGGATTATCCGTTTTATCTGCCGAAAAGCGAACCAAAGAGATCGGGATTCGGAAGGTACTTGGCGCGTCTGTAAACAGGGTGGTCACAATCCTTTCAAAAGATTTCTTAAAGCTCGTTTCCATTTCATTGATCATTGCAATCCCTGCTGCATGGCTGGTTGCGCACAAATGGCTGGATAATTATCCTTATCGCATTTCACTTAGCTGGAAATTATTTGCAGCGGGAGGGATATTGGTGGTGTTGATCGCACTGGTGACGGTGAGCTTCCAGGCAATAAAGGCGGCGATTGCGAACCCGGTGAAGTCGCTGCGAACCGAGTAACGAGGCTACAAGCTGCAAGCCATAAGCTTATAGCTTGTAGCGTATAGCTAATAGCTTTTCTATGGTAAAAAACTATTTCAATATCGCGTGGCGAAACGTAAGACGGAATAAAGTTTACGCTGTCATCAACATCAGCGGCCTTGCTGTCGGCATAGCTGCTTGTCTTGTCTTGTTTATCGTGGTAAAGTATGAGCTGAGCTATGATAAGTTTCAGCCGAGCTATGATCGTATTTACCATGTAGCAGCTAAAATAAAAAGCGCCGAAGGGGATGGTTATGGTGAAGGTGTTCCGTTTCCTGCATACGATGCGTTGCGGGTGCAATTCCCAGATCTGATCACAGGAGCTATGTTTCAAAACTATAACGGCCAGGTCACTGTTCTCAACAGCGATGACGTGAACAGTACTTCCAATAAAAAATTCCTTGAAGAAACAGGTGTATTTTTTTCCGATCCTAATTTCTTTTCCATTTTCCAATATAAATGGCTGGCGGGTTCTGCACAGGTTTTAAAAAATCCTAACACGGTCGTGATCACAAGAAAAATAGCTGAAAAATATTTTGGATCCTGGCAAAATGCGATGAATAAAATTTTAAAACTCGACAATGCGGCAACTGTGCAGGTGAGCGGTGTTTTGGACAATCTCCCGCAGAACACAGACTTTCCGCTTGCCGTGATCGCCTCATATGAAACAATGAAAGCGCACCCGGATACTTATGGATATACAGACCGGTGGGGCAATGTTACCAGCAGTTTCCAGGCATTTATGTTGTTGCCCTCAAACGTTTCTGCCGCAGCCGTCAATAAACGGTTACTCGCTTTCAGCAATGAACATTACAATGCTGATAAGAAAGATATTTTTAAAACATACCAGTTTCTACAGCCTTTAAGTGACATACATTTCAATAAACAGATCGGCAATTTCGGTGACCACATTACTAGCCGTACAACTTTATGGACGCTTTCGTTGATCGGCATTTTTATTATTATAATGGCCTGCATCAACTTCATTAACCTTTCTACAGCCCAGGCAGTGCGACGTTCAAAGGAAGTAGGAGTGAAAAAGGTTTTAGGAGGCACCCGCGTGCAGTTGTTCCGTCAATTAATGGGCGAAACATTCATCATCGTTTTTTGTGCTGTTCTCTTGGCCGCCATTATTGCCGGCACCTGTCTTCCTTATATTAAGAATATTGCATCGATACAGGAAAGATTAAACCTGTTGAACATGTCCACTCTCTCGTTCATGGCAATTGTAATAATTGTAGTAACGCTTCTTGCAGGAGCCTATCCATCTATTGTTTTATCTGGGTTTAAACCGGTATTGGCGTTAAAAAACAAAATTACATCTGCGAGCATCGGCGGCATTTCAATACGAAGAGGGCTGGTAATAACGCAGTTCGCAATTTCCCAAGTTTTAATTACTGGAACTATTATAGCGATAAGCCAGATGAACTATATCCGCAAGGCGGACCTTGGTTTCAATAAGGAAGCCATCCTTGTTCTTAATAGTAATGTTGACAGCTCCGTCAACATCCGTCAGCCTGCATTTAAGCAAACACTGTTGGCTATCCCGGGAGTACGATCGGTAAGCTTCAGCTCTGATGTGCCTTCGTCAGAAAGTAATAATAGCGGAAACTTTGCTTATGATCACAAGCCAGACGAAAACTTCGAGGTATACAGAAAAATGGCGGACGAAGATTATTTCAAAACATACGGCCTTGAAATTATTGCAGGCAGGACATATAGTAAAAGTGATACGATAAAAGAAGTAGTGGTAAATGAAACCATGGTCAGAAAATTAGGAATAAAAAAGCCGGGTGACATTATTGGTCATGAATTGAGGCTAGGCGGGCAATGGCGCCCAATCGTTGGTGTCGTGAAAGATTTTAAAACCAATTCTCTTCGTGAAACCATCAAACCGCTGGCGATCGCTGAACGAAACAAACGATACTACTATACAGGTATTAAACTAAACGCTCTTCATTTAAACGAAGTGACAAGAAAGATAGAGGCTGCCTGGAACCAGTTCTTTCCTGAATACGTTTACACGCCTACATTCATGGATGACCGCATCAATGAGTTTTATAAACAGGAGAACCAGTTGTCACTTTTATATAAAATTTTTGCAGCCATCGCCATTCTCATATCATGCCTCGGGCTGTATGGACTTGTATCGTTTATGGCAGCACAAAAGACAAAAGAAGTGGGGATCCGTAAGGTGTTAGGCGCATCGGTCCTAAACATTATTTACATGTTTTCAAAGGAATTCACCATACTTATCCTGATCGCTTTTGCAGTGGCTGTACCAGTGGCCTATTATATGATGCATAGCTGGCTTGACAATTTTGCTTTCAGAATAAACATAACTGTATGGGTATTTATACTGGCCATTGCGTGCTCGGTGGCGATCGCATGGATAACCGTAGGATATAAATCGATACGCGCAGCGATGACGAGCCCGGTGAAGAGTTTGAGAACCGAATGAGTAATGAATGATGAGTGATGAGTGAGTCAACTCATTACTCATTACTGATTACTCATTCGACATAAAACAGAAAATTATGATTAAGAACTATTTCAAAACCGCCTGGCGAAATCTTATTAAAAACAAGGTTTCATCTTTAATTAATATTAGTGGTCTCGCGGTGGGTATGGCGGTTGCCATGTTGATAGGCTTATGGATCTTTGATGAACTCTCTTTTAATAAATATCACCAGAATTATGATCGCATTGCGCGGATAATAACACGGGGAGTTGATCCTAAAGAGGGTCCTTACACTAATAATTCGGTACAATACCCGTTAGCAACAGAACTACAGACAAACTATAGGGACAATTTCAGGCATATTATCAAGTCATCATGGGTGCAGGATTATATTCTTACTGCAGGAGATAAAAAGCTATCTGGTAAAGGAGCATTTGTGGACGAAGACGCACCTGAAATGTTTACATTAAGAATGCAGAAAGGAAGCTGGAATGGGCTACATGATCCTTATTCTATCATGCTTTCCGCATCGCTCGCCAAAGCCCTTTTCGGGAACACCGATCCCATGAACAAAATAATTCTCATTAGTAATAAAACGAGTGTAAAAGTAACAGGGGTGTTTGAAGATCTTCCTCTTAATTCTCAATTCAGCGCTGTCAAATTCTTCTCACCATGGGATCTTTGGGAAGCGGAAAACGATTGGATAAAGAAATCAACCAATGATTGGGATAATCATTTCCTGCAAATTTATGCAGAAATAAAACCTGGATTGGATTTTAAATCTGTCTATAATAATATTAAGGAGGTCGAACTTCAGAATATCAAAAAACTTGAAAACGCACAGGAAGCCATTGCCCGCAATCCCCAAGTATTCCTATTGCCTATGAGCGATTGGCATCTATACCCGATCGATCGCAAGGCGATGATTGATGCCAGGCCGATGGGGATGGTGTGGATGGTAGCTATCATCGGGATGTTCATACTACTTCTCGCATGTATTAATTTCATGAACCTGAGCACTGCACGGTCTGAAAAAAGAGCGAAGGAGGTCGGGATACGTAAAACGATTGGTTCGGTCCGCAGACAATTGGCATACCAATTTTTTAGTGAATCTCTTGTAATTGTTCTATTTTCCTTTATCGCGTCATGCTTCCTCGTAGACTTGCTCCTACCATGGTTCAACCAGCTTTCAGGCAAAGAGATGACGCTTCCTTTGTACAATTTTTACTTCTGGTTGATGTGCGGTGTCTTCATCTTAATTACAGCTTTATTGGCGGGCAGTTACCCGGCCTTATATCTTTCCTCTTTCAAACCGGTAAACGTTTTGAAAGGAACCTTTCGTGCAGGAAAGCTAGCTGCACTGCCTCGCAAAGTTTTAGTAGTGACACAATTCACAGTTTCAGTAGCGCTCATTATCAGCACAATCGTTGTTTATCGCCAGATACAGTTCGGCAGGAACAGACCGGTAGGCTATGATCGCGAAGGTTTGATCATGGTGGATATGAGATCGGATGATTTTTTTGGTAAGTATGATCTGTTGCGGTCAGAGTTACTTAAAACAGGTGTTGTATCAAACATGTCTGAATCCATGGGCAAGTTAACCGAAGTAGTATCGGGCAATGACGGGTTTGATTGGAAGGGAAGAAACCCCAATAAAACCGAGAGTTTTGGAACGCTTGCCGTAACTCATGAGCATGGGAGAACAGTGGGATGGCAATTTGTTGCAGGCCGTGATTTTTCAAGAGAGTTTAGTAATGACTCGTCGGGCGTAGTGATCAACCAGGCGGCTGCAAAATATATGGAGCTAAAAGATCCTGTAGGTGAAACAATCACGTGGAAATGGGGCGAGAATAAACCTGTACCGTATACAATCGTAGGAGTAATAAAAGATATGGTGATGGAATCTCCTTATGAACCGGTCGAGCCGACGATGTTTTTTATAAAGCCTCTTAACGGCGGCGTGAGCTGTATCAACATACGCGTTAAGCCAGGTGTTGTAATGAGTACCGCACTTCGAAGCGTCGAATCTGTATTTAAGAAACTTATTCCCTCAGCGCCGTTTGATTACGAGTTCGTAGACGAAGACTACGCTTTGAAATTTGCAGCCGAAGAACGGATCGGTAAGCTGTCGGGATTTTTTACAATTTTGGCAGTGTTCATTTCCTGCCTTGGCTTGTTTGGTCTTGCATCTTTCGTAGCTGGGCAACGTGCCAGGGAAGTTGGGATCAGAAAGGTTTTGGGGGCGTCGACATTCAGCCTGTGGCAACTTTTATCCAATGAATTTGTGACGTTAGTCATCATTGCTTTACTTGTTGCAGCTCCGATTGCATATTATTTTATGCATAACTGGCTGCAGGATTACCAGTATCGCGTAGCGTTATCATGGTGGATTTTTGCCGCGGCAGGAGCAGGCGCGTTAGTGATTACTTTATTCACAGTGAGTTTCCAAGCGATAAAGGCCGCGATTACAAGCCCGGTGAAATCATTACGAACGGAATAATCAAGCTACAAGCTGTAAGCCATAAGCTTATAGCTTGCAGCGTATAGCTAAAAGCTTTTTTTATGATCAGAAACTATTTCAAAACCGCCTGGCGAAATTTGTGGAAGAACAAAACGTATTCGTTGATCAATATAACGGGTCTTGCTATCGGCATGGCTGCCTGTCTTTTGATCCTGCTCTTTGTTTTTTACGAAAGAAGTTTTGACAATTTTCATAAAAAAAATATTTACCGGCTGAACGAAGTACAAAAGTTTGAAGGGATGGTCTCATCGCAAAAAGTAGCGTTGAGCATGTTCCCAATGGGGCCAACATTGAAACAAGATTTTCCTGAAATAAAAAATTTCACAAGAATAAATCGCGCGGACAAAGTCCCATTGAATAACGGCGATAAGAGAAATTATATTGATCAGATATGTTTTGTTGATTCTACGTTCCTGGACATCTTTGATTTCAGCCTTGCAAAAGGAGACCGCCGAACTGCGCTACAAAAGAAGAATAGCATCGTACTAACTCAAACTACAGCCCGGAAGATCTTTGGAAATGAAGACCCGATGGATAAAATGTTGATCAACTACGAACAAGACACTACCGCTCTTGTTGTCACAGGCATATTGAATGATGTCCCGCCAAATTCACAGATCCAATTTGATGCCCTTGTGCCATTCAGCACCATTGCCAGGCCTGATTGGATGAATAACTGGGGTGGCAATTGGCTGAATACGTACCTGGAACTAGCGCCAAACACCAATATAGCTTCGCTTGAGAAAAAATTCCCTGCGTATCTCAAGAAGCACATGTCAGAAGACAATTGGAAAAATTATGAATTGTTTCTATTGCCATTAAAAGATGTTCATGCCGGAGCGACCGATGTTGGCCTTGACAGCTTCAATTATCAACAATTCGATAAAAGTTACACAAAGACGTTTTTTATTATTGCGCTCATCGTATTGTTGATCGCTTGCGTCAACTTCATGAATCTTTCGACCGCACGTTCTGCGGAAAGAGCAAGAGAAGTGGGCGTAAGAAAATCCATTGGTGCTGTGCGGTGGCAACTGTCACTTCAGTTCATCGGTGAATCGATCATGCTAGCTTTTGTTGCAATGGTAATTGCTGTTATCCTGGTTTATGCTTTTCTACCGGCAGTCAATCAATTAAGCCGACGGCAACTTCATTTTCCTTTATTCACTAATTGGAAACTTTTACTTTCTCTCATAGCTGGCACTATCCTTCTTGGCACTTTATCCGGGCTCTATCCAGCAGCATATTTATCATCATTTATGCCGGTAACAGTATTGAAAGGTTCTGTGCAAACAGGAAAAAATAAAGGTGTATTAAGAAATGTCCTTGTTGTTGCCCAATTCTCCTGCGCGATCATCCTGATAACAGCAACTGTTTTTGCGCTGAGGCAATTGCTTTTTATGAAGAACAGGCCTACGGGTTTTAACCGCGAGCAGGTAGTTACAATACCCTTTGACCGTGGCGGTTCAAGAAAGTATGATGCGTTAAAAAAGGATCTTCTTCAGAGTACGCTGGTATCATCAGTTACCGCATCACAGGACATATTGGGGAGTCATCTCGATCAATCGGGTATTCGATTTAAAGGGGATGGGCCAATGCGAGAATTGACTTCTACAAGACTGATAGTAGATCACGATTACCTGACAACTTTCAAAATTCCATTAGTAGCAGGCAGAAATTTTTCACCGGAAAAGACAACGGACGGCAGGGAATACATTATTAATGAGTCGCTCGCGAAAGAGTTGTTGAAGGACAATCCCCGGGGGAGCTTTTCGTCGTTGCTTGGAAAACAATTTGGTTTCGATTCATTAGGCCAGATCGTGGGCATTGCCCAGGATTTCAATTTTAATTCGCTGCATCATAAGATCGAAACAATGTTTATGTTCAGCCAGACCGATTGGGGATTTTCGAACATGTCTGTAAAGATCAATGGCAATAAACCGAAAGAAGCGATCGCGTTCATTCAATCCGTGTGGCAAAAAAATCTACCGAACGTTCCTTTTGACTACCAGTTTTTGGACGAGCATTTTGAAGAACTTTACCGGGCGGACTCGCAGATCAGTACCATTGTCGGTTCACTGGCTATACTCGCGATTATCATATCCTGCCTTGGGTTATTCGGTCTTGCTTCTTATTCCGCTGAGAAAAGAATAAAAGAAGTGGGCATAAGAAAGGTGTTGGGCGCATCACTAAAAAATATTGTGATGATGCTTTCAAAAGATTTCTTAAAATATGTTTTGATAGCTGTCCTGATCGCGTGGCCCTTATCATGGATCGCCGTTCATAAATGGCTACAGGACTATGCTTATCGGATTAATATTAGCTGGTGGGTATTTGCGATGGCGGGAGTATTGGCGATGTTAATTGCACTGGTAACTGTAAGTTTCCAGGCGATCAAGGCGGCGTTGGCCAACCCTGTAAAATCGTTGAGAACAGAATAATTTAAGCTGCAAGCTACAAGCCATAAGCTTATAGCCTGCAGCGTATCGCTTAAAGCTTTTTTATGATCAAAAATTATTTTAAAACGGCGTGGCGGAATCTAACAAACAATAAATTCTATTCTGCTATCAATATTACCGGGCTTGCCATTGGCTTAGCAGTAGGAATTATGATCCTCTTATGGGTGCAGAATGAATTGAGCTATGACAAATTTCATCGTAATGCAAATAACATTTACAAGATCAATTCCCACCTTGGCTCAGGCACGAGTGCGCAGGTATGGGAAGGTGCACCGGGTCCTTTGCTTATTTTTAGCAAGCAATTACCTGAGGTCGTAAACGCAACCAGGGTAAATGAGATTTACGAACAATACCTTTTTAAATATCAGGATAAAAAATTCAATGAATCGAAATTAGCCTTTGTCGATTCAACATTCTTTTCCGTTCTGGATTTCAAACTGCTTGAAGGCAATGCAGCAAAACCATTCCCTGATCTCACTTCTATTATTATTAGTTCATCCGAATCAAAAAAATATTTTGGTGATCAGCCTGCCATGGGTAAAATCCTTACAACATACCAGGGCAATTTTACAGTAAGTGGTGTGATGAGCGATTTTCCGGAAAATTCAAGCATGCAGTATGACATGCTTTTGCCAATGAGCTTGTATGCCGGGCAATTTGGTGGCAATGGCGACTGGAAGACGATCGATGAAGATCTCGGCAATTATTATTTCCGCATCTATCTCCAACTTCGAAAAGACGCTGACCCGCAGATCGTTTCAAAAAAAATATCAAAGCTGTACCTTGACAAAAGAAAAGCAGATGTAGATGTAAAAAATAACTTCTTTACTCTTCAATCCCTTCCCTCCCTTCATTTGATCGCCGCTGATGGTAACACCAGTGCATTGCAGACAGTGAGAATATTTCTTATTGTGGCTATTCTCATTTTATGTATTGCCTGCATTAATTATGTAAATCTTTCGACTGCACGGTCTATGCTCCGGTCAAAAGAAGTAAGCATGCGCAAGATCATTGGAGCAGCAAGAGCACAGCTATTCTTACAATTCATTATCGAATCGTTGGTATTGTTCGTATTTGCATCGGCCCTTTCCCTGGTTATTATTTATTTGTTGTTGCCTCTGTACAATCAGATCTCCGGCAGGAATCTTTTATTTAGTTTTTCAAATGGCCCTGTCTTAATGGTCGTGGCTTGTGCCATCATCGGTTCGCTGGCTTTGTCCGGTATTTATCCCGCATTACAATTGTCATCTTTCAAACCGATAGAGTCTCTGAGAGGAAAACTTTCGATGGGAATAAAAAGAGCCACGTTCAGAAAAGTACTGGTCGTTACGCAATTTGCCTTTTCAGTGGGCCTCATCATTTCAACCATTGTCATCAGCAGGCAACTGCAATATATGAGAGAGAAGGACCTTGGATTTGACAAAGAGCATGTATTTGTCTTTGGATTAAGAAACGAATTGCGTGGTCATTTTGAGGCTGTGCGCAATGAACTCTTAAAGCAACCGGGTGTGCTGGGCGCCGCTTCTATATCCGGTACCATTGCGGGAGTAAATAGTACAACAGGCGATACATACTGGGAGGGAAAAGAAAAGGACCGGTCATTCCTGATCCACCCCAACGCGATCGACAAAGATTTTATTCCGCTGATGAAAATGAAAATCGTGCAGGGAAGTAATTTCACCGGTGCGCCTGCAGACTCGGCTCATTTTATATTAAATGAGACAGCTGTGAGGCAAGCAGGTATCAAAGATCCTATTGGCAAATCGTTCACACTTTGGGACGGTAAGGGAACCATCATAGGCGTCGTAAAGGATTTCAATTATTCGTCTCTGAAAGCAGCGATAGAGCCCGCGATATTTTATTATGATCCCGCGGGCTGGGCAATGTATGTAAGGACAACAGGCAAAGATGCTGCAAAGGCTATTGCTGGTGCGCAAAAGGTTTGGAAAACATACCCTTCAGAAGTCCCTTTCGAATATTCTTTTCTTGATGACGATTTTAACAGGATGTACAAAGATGATCAAAGGACAGGGACGTTATTTAACGTGTTTGCGATTGCAGCTATTTTGATTTCATGTCTTGGTCTTTTTGGTTTAGCCACGTATACCGCACAAGTCAAAACAAAAGAGATAGGAATAAGAAAAGTGTTGGGGGCAAGTGTCACAAGTTTGATCCGCCTGCTCTCCAGGGAGTTCATCATATTAGTAGTAACTGCCTTTATAATCGCCACACCTCTTGCGTGGTATTTTATGAGTAAGTGGCTGCGGGACTTTGCATACAGGATCAATATCACATGGTGGGTATTCCTGTTGACTGGTTTGCTTGCAATAGTTATCGCCCTACTGACGGTAGGTTTCCAGGCGATAAAAGCAGCAGTGGCAAACCCAGTGAAATCGTTGCGGACCGAATGAGTCCCGATAGCTATCGGGATGAGTGATCAGTGATGAGTGAGGTCAAACTCATTACTCATTGCTGATTACTGATTAAAACAAAAAACTTATGATCAAAAACTATTTTAAAACTGCCTGGAGAAACATCACAAGGAATA
>Ga0070684_100003189_pt1 | contig 12263 bp, 9 predicted proteins | sample KBSC723LmetaG_FD_65653 | JGI IMG/M metagenome (GOLD analysis project Ga0070684, IMG submission 65653) | Corn rhizosphere microbial communities from Kellogg Biological Station, Michigan, USA - KBS C7.2-3L metaG | ecosystem: Host-associated > Plants > Roots > Rhizosphere ...
TCGAGTTCGAGAAGTGCGAGGCCGGCGCCCGCGTCTTCCAGAAAGGGATCGCCACCGGAATCCCCACCGACACCATCGCCTCGATCGAGCGCACCAAAGTGGTCCTCAAAGGGCCGCTCGAGACTCCCATCGGTTACGGGAATCGCAGCGCCAACGTTACCCTCCGCACCCTGTTCGAGACCTACGGCAATATCCGACCGGTTCGCGAGCTGCCCGGCGTTCAAACCGCGTTCACCGGACGCGCGCTCGACATCGTCATCGTCCGCGAGAACATCGAAGACCTCTACGCCGGCATCGAGTACATGCAGACCCCGGGTGTCGCCGAGGGACTCAAGCTGATTTCGCGCGAAGGCTGCGAGAAGATCGTCAAGCTCGCGTTCGCGTTTGCCATCGCCGAAGGGCGCAAAGCGGTCCACTGCGCCACCAAGTCCAACATCATGAAGCTCACCGAGGGTCTGCTCCAGCACACCTTCGAGGAGTTCGCGCCCAAGTACCCGTCGATCACATCGAAGCACATCCTGATCGACAACTGCGCACACCAGCTGGCGATGCGCCCCGAGCAATTCGACGTCATCGTCACCACCAACATGAACGGCGACATCCTGAGCGATCTGACGTCGGGACTCACCGGCGGGCTCGGCTTCGCGCCGTCCGCCAACATCGGCAACGACGTGTCGATCTTCGAGGCGGTGCACGGCTCGGCGCCCGACATCGCGGGGAAAAACAAGGCTAATCCGACGGCGCTGGTTCTGAGCGGCGCGATGATGCTGCGCCACATCGGTGAGGGCAAGGCGGCGAACGATGTCGAGCAGGCAGTCCTGGTGACGCTGGAGAGCGGAATCCGCACCAGCGACATGATGGGAGCGGAGAAGCCGGCGAGCACCACCGATTTTACCAGGGCCGTGATCGGCAATCTGGGCAAGCGCTCGAAGCTCAGCCCCCCGAAGGAGTACACGCGAGTCGATCTTCCGCCCGCGCAACTCGGGGTGAACGTCGTGCCGGCGCAAAGCCGGCGTCTGGTCGGTGTCGACGTTTACATCGAATCCGATTTGGAACCGAAGGCGTTGGCCGCGGCGCTCGAGCCGCTCACCCAATCCTCGCCCCTCAAGCTGCAGATGATCACCAACCGCGGGGCGCTGGTATTTCCCGGCAACGACCGCCGCGTGTCACTCGTCGACCACTTCCGCTGTCGCTTCGTCCTCCGCGACCCCGCGTCGCAATTTGGCGATGCCGAGATACTTTCACTTCTCTCCGCCCTCGGCTCGAAGCACTCGTGGATGCACATCGAGAAATTGCAGGAGTTCGACGGGGAGCCCGCGTTCTCCAAGTCGCAAGTCTCATAGCTGGAGCCGCGCGTAATGCTGTGGTACGACACTCCGGCGCGCGATGAATTCAACTGAACGGGTGCGAGATGTCAGTGGCTTAGATGCCAGTGATCAGTTCACGACGTCGGGACGTTTCTTGTCCTCATATGCCACAAGCGGTTGATTTTGTCGTGATCGCAACCAGTGCCGTCCCGGCGTAGTGAACTGTAAACTCAAAACTACGCCACTGATTTCTGGCACCCGTTCTTGTGCAGTTGCCAGAATCTTTAGATCCAAGAGGAGTTCAGAGGATGAAATCGGAATTGGACCGCCGTCGCTTCATGTCCTACTTCGCCGGACTCGGCCTCACCTCCACCCTCTTCCCGGGCGTCCTCTGGGCGAGAGTCGCGAACGGCGAGGACATCACCGTCGACACCATCGCCAGTGCCGAGGAAGTCGCGGGGGTGCATTTCGACCAGGCCGAGCGCGAGCTGATGCTGGACGGGCTGAAGCAGCAGGAGCAGCGGATCGAGGCGCTGCACAAAATTCCGCTCGACAATTCTGTCAGCCCCGCCATCGTCTTCGATCCGCTTCCACCGGGAAAGACAATCTCGCCGGAGCCGAAGCGGCCGATGGTTCGGAGCACCGTCGCGCTGCGATCGGTGCCGCGCGATGTCGAGGAGCTCGCGTTTCTGCCGGTCACCGAATTGTCGGAGCTCGTACGGCGTGGTCGGGTAACATCGATGCAGCTCACCCGCATGTACCTTGCGCGGCTCAAGAAATACGATCCGGTTCTCAGGTGCGTGATCACCCTCACCGAGGATCGCGCGCTTCGCCAGGCTGCCGCCGCTGATCGTGAGATCTCGCGCGGTCGCTATCGCGGCCCGCTGCACGGAATTCCCTGGGGAGCAAAGGATCTTCTTGCCGTTCGGGGCTACAAGACCACCTGGGGCGCGGGTCCTTACAAGGACCAGGTCATCGACGCCGACGCCACGGTGGTGAAGCGACTCGACGATGCCGGCGCCGTGCTCCTCGCCAAGCTCACCCTCGGTGAGCTCGCGCAGGGCGATATCTGGTTCGGCGCGACGACGAAGAATCCGTGGAAGGTCGATCAGGGCTCGAGTGGGTCGTCGGCAGGTCCCGCGTCCGCCACCGCCGCCGGACTCGTTGGATTTTCGATCGGCAGTGAGACCCTCGGCTCGATCTCGTCGCCGTCGACCCGGTGTGGAACCACCGGTCTGCGTCCGACCTTCGGCAGAGTGCCGCGCACCGGCGCCATGGCACTGTCATGGACGATGGATAAGCTCGGACCCATCTGCCGGAGCGTCGAAGACTGCGCGCTGGTGCTCGACGCGATCTACGGCCCCGACGGGCAGGACAACACAGTTCTCCCGGCGCCCTACCATTGGGATGCGACGCTGTCGCCGAAGAAACTCAGAGTCGGTTACGTGAAGTCCGCCTTCGACACTCCGCAGACGGATCCGAACGACCCAAAGCGCAACTTGCATCCGACCAGAAAATTCGACGACGCCGCACTGGAAGTTCTGAAGCGCATGGGTCTCAACCTGATTCCTGTCGAGTTGCCGGATGTCCCTTACGATCCGATGCGCATCATTCTGACCGCGGAGGCGGCGGCGGCGTTCGACGAGCTCACCCGCTCCGATCGGGACAAGGAGCTTGTTCAGCAGGGCAAGTTCGACTGGCCCAATACGTTTCGCACATCGCGATTCATCCCGGCCGTTGACTACGTCAACGCAAACCGTTTGCGCTCGGTCGCGATCCGGAAGTGGGACGATCTGATGAAAACCGTGGACGTCATCGTCACTCCGACCGGTGCCGCGAATCTGAGCCAGCTGGTCGCCACCAATCTCACCGGCCACCCCGCGGTCATTCTGCCAAACGGATTTCGCGACGACGGCACTCCGGTCTCGATCACTTTCCTCGCCGGGCTGTACGAGGAGGCGAAGCTGCTGGCGGTGGCGCGCGCGTACCAGGAAGCGACCGGCTTTCATCTCAAGCATCCGGTCGTCCCACTTACCCCGCCCGCCGCGCCGACCACCTGATCTCTGCCGGCTAACCGAACAAACCAGAGAGATGAAGCATCGGTCGCGAGCACAAAAAACCCCGGATTGGCCGGGGTTTTTTCACTCGAGCGAGATCGGTCCCGACCTCACGGCGAGAACGAGAATTCGAGCTTCACGTAACCTGCGTTCTCGCGATCGCTGAAAAGCGATCCGCCGACGGATTTCCAACCGCCTGCAACGGTCGTTCTTAGCCGGCGCGTCCACGCATATTCGAACGTCGGGCCCGCCTGCCACGAGTTGCTGGTATTGTTATCCTTTCCTCCGCCCTGACCGACGACCTCCGCGCCAATTCGCGACGCGGCTCCGAAGGGAATCGAGCCGCGAGCCCGTGCCCAGATGTACTGGCTGTCGAAGTTGTAGCTCGAGAGGAGCTGGGTGCGCAGGGCGCGCCGTCCCGTCGCGTTGTGATACGCGCCGAAGCTCGCGCTGACGCCGCTGCTCCCTCCGCCCTCGGCGCCGGGTGCCCCCGGGTTCTCGTTGTGAACGAACGTGTACCCGGCGCCGAACGACACTCCGTTCGCACGGCTCGCGTAGGCGAGCCCTACAGTCGGCGCAACCGCGCTTAGTGTCGACGTTTCCGTTAGCGTTGGAATGGGCCGATAGTGCAGCGCGTATCCGTTGACGTTGAAGTACGGCGACCACCCGAGGCCGCCGACCCCCACGTACATCCCGAGCAGATAGAACTGGCTGTGCCGGGTGCCGACCTCTCCCGAGCCGTAGAAGGACGGGTGCAGCGCATATTGAGCGGCGGCGGGTTTGAAGGCCGCGAAAGCCGTCAGTGCCGTTAGCGCAAGAAAAAAGTTTCGATGCTTTCTATTCTTCATCTCTCTCTCAGTTGGTAGTTCCACCCAGCCGTGTTTCCAGGGACGCTATTTGATGACGCTTGCTCCGAGCGCGCGGTCACCCGGATGAAGTGTAGTTGCGGTACGGGCTCGATTGTTCTCTCTTTCGTCGCGCCAATAACCAATCGCCGTATTACCTCATCAGCATGCCCATCTTCAGAAGCGCGCGAACGGATCGGCGCTGCCTGGCCGCGATCGTCACGCTCACCACTCACGGCACTCTCGTCGCTTGTGCGCCGAGCATGACCAATCGCGCCCACGAGCAGCCGCTCTCGATCGCGATCGTCAACGGCTCGGTCTGGACTGGTGATCCCGCGCGACCATCGGCCGAAGCCGTCGGGATTTCGGGGGACCGCATCGTCGCGGTCGGGACGTCGAGCGAAATCAGAAAGCTCGCATCTCCCAATACGAAACTGATCGATGCGCACGGGGGAACCGTCGCGCCGGGTTTCGTCGATTCCCACGTCCATTTTCTCATCGGGGGACTGAACCTCACTTCCGTACAGCTGCGCGACGCGAAGTCGCCGGCGGAGTTCGTCGCCCGCATCAAAGCCTTCGCCGCCACAGTGCCTGCGGGCACCTGGATCACCGGTGGCGACTGGGATCACCAGAACTGGGGCGGCGAGCTCCCGACGCGAGCGTGGATAGACTCCGTCACCCCCGACAATCCGGTCTGGGTGAATCGCCTCGATGGACACATGGCTCTCGCCAACACCGCCGCCCTGCGCGCGGCCAAAGTCCCGATGTCGGGCGGCGATGTCGCGGGCGGCACCATCGTCCGCGACGAGAGGGGGCAACCCGCCGGCGTCTTCAAGGACAACGCTGAAGCACTTATCGATGCGGCCGTGCCGGATCCCGGTCCCGAGATGCTGGATCGCGCGCTCGAGGCGGCCATGACCTATGTCAATGCGCGCGGTGTCACATCAGTCGACCACATGGGAACGTGGGGCGATCTCGCCGTCTTCGAGCGGGCTCACCGCGCCGGCACTTTGCGCACCCGCATCTACGCGTCCGTTCCACTCTCGACCTGGGCCCAGCTTCGCGATACGATCGCTGCCCGAGGACGCGGCGACGACTGGCTCACCATCGGCGGCCTCAAAGGATTCGTCGATGGATCGCTGGGATCCCACACCGCGGCGATGCTTCAGCCATTTACCGACGCGCCGTCTGATACGGGTCTCCTCGTCAATACTCCCGGGGATCTCTACGCCTGGACCTCCAACGCCGACAAGGCCGGCCTCCACGTCATCGTGCACGCGATCGGCGACCGCGCCATCAGGCTTCAGCTCGACATTTTCGAGCGCGTGGCGCGCGAGGATGGTCCGCGCGACCGGCGCTTCCGCATCGAGCACGCCCAGCACATCGCACCGCCGGACGTTGCGCGATTCGGCCGGCTCGGCGTGATTCCGAGCATGCAGCCTTATCACGCCATCGACGACGGCCGCTGGGCAGAAAAGGTGATCGGCCCCGAGCGCGCCAGGACTACCTACGCGTTTCGCTCTCTGATTGACTCGGGCGCGCACCTCGCGTTTGGCAGCGACTGGTTTGTCGCGCCGCCGTCCCCGCTCTACGGCATCTACGCCGCCGTCACCCGCCGCACCCTCGACGACAAGAATCCGGGCGGCTGGGTTCCAGAGCAGAAGATCAGCGTTGACGATGCGTTGCGCGCGTACACCTCCGGCGGTGCGTACGCGACCTTCGCCGAAAAGCAGAAGGGCACTCTCACTCCTGGAAAGCTCGCCGACGTCGTAATCATCGATCGCAACTTGCTCGAGGTCGCACCCGAAACCATTCGCGACGCAAGGATCGAGTACACCATCACAGGCGGACGAGTCGTGTTCGCCGCAAACGACCAACAATGACTGACAGAAAGAGAACACCCACCGGCTTGAAGAGCGGATGCACTTTCTATCGCTGGGACTCCATGAAGAAGGAGCGTGTCAGCGACATGCTCGAGCGTCGCCTCGTCACCGGCGACCGGATGATGCTGGCCCACGTCTACCTCAAGAAAGGCTGCATCGTGCCCAAGCACTCCCACGACAACGAGCAGCTAACCTACATCCTCGAGGGAGCGCTCAAGTTCTGGCTCGGTGACGACGGCGCCGAAGAGGTCACCGTCAGCGCCGGCGAAGTCCTGCTGATTCCCTCCAACGTTCCGCACAAGGCGGAGGCGCTCGAGGAGACTCTCGACGTCGATGTATTCAGCCCGCCGCGGCAGGACTGGCTGGAGAAGAAAGACCATTACCTGAGGCGCTGAGCGTGGACCTGGGGATTCGCGGCAAGGTTGCACTGGTCGCGGCGAGTAGCAAAGGACTCGGTCGCGCCATTGCCGAGGAGCTCGCTGCGGAAGGCGCAGACCTCGTGATGTGTGCGCGCGGCGCGGATGCACTGCGAGCGACCGCTGACTCGATCCGCCGGCAGAGCGGCGTAAAGGTCGTCGATGTCGCCGCCGACGTGTCCGAGCAGGCAGGCTTGGAGCGCATTACCGCCGCCGCGTTCGATGCCTTCGGCCGCGTGGACATCCTCGTCAACAATTCCGGTGGCCCGCCGAGTGGACCTTTCGAGAGCTACACCCCGGAGATGTGGGAGTCGGCTGCCCGCCTCTTGCTGTTCAGCGTTGTCGGTATGACGAAAGCAGTCCTGCCTGGAATGAAGGAGCGCCGCTGGGGACGCATCCTCAACGTGACATCGATTGCAGTCAAGCAGCCCATCGACGGGCTCATGCTCTCCAACAGCGTCCGCGCGGCGGTGACGGGTTTCGCCCGCTCACTCGCGAACGAGGTCGCGCCATTCAACGTGACCGTCAATAACCTGATGCCCGGCTACACGCGCACCGATCGCATGGAGCAGCTGGCGCGTGCTGCGGCAGAGCGCAGCGGCGCGCCGATCAAGGAGACCTTCGCCAGGTGGGAGCGAGAAATCCCGATGGGCCGGCTCGGTGAGCCGCGCGAGTTCGCCGCCCTTGCGGCATTCCTCGCGTCCGAGCGCGCCGGGTACATCACTGGCAGCTCCATCGCCGTCGATGGCGGGTGGATTCGTTCGCTGATCTAGTAAACGCTATCGCGGCTGGTGGCATCTTCTCTGTGAAGATTGCGCGGAGCGTCGGGTGTCGAGCCAGTCGGGTGTCGTATTCCCGCAACCATATATTAGGCTTCCAATGCGCCTCAACAGGTTCGAAAAGCGCAAAAGCCGCGAAGGCGGAAACGACGAAGCCGTCGTTTACCGCGACCGTGCCAGCTACGCGCTCGATGCGCAGCTCGCCTCACTGGCTGCAGCCGGTGACGACTCCGCGTTCACGACCCTGGTCACCCGGTTCCAGCCCGCCGTTTTCCGCTGGGCGCTGATTTTCGCGCACGATCCCGACGAAGCGGAGGACATCACCCAGGAAGTATTTGTGCGCGCGCATCGGCGGCTCGCGGACTACCGCTCCGACGGTTCTCTGGACGCCTGGCTGTACCGCATCACGCGCCGCACCGCGACCCAGCTGCGACGCACTCGACGACGTCGTGGCCGGTTGGTGATGTCGCCGGCCGCGCAGCCGCAGCGCGATGTCTACACCACCGATCCCGGTGCGCGCGTCGATCGGCAACGAGCCGCCGAAGTCATCCACCACCTGTTCACCGGGCTTCCCCAGCGGCAGCGGGAGATCTTCGATCTCGTCGATCTGCAGGGACTGTCACCGGCCGAAGCAGCAGAGCGCACCGGCATGAAGCCCGTCTCGGTGAGAACAAACCTTTTCAAGGCGCGGAAGACGATACGCGATGGCCTGCTCGCGACGCATCCCGCCTACGGTGAGCTGTCGCGATGAATTGCCGGGAATGTCTCGCCGAGCTTTCGACCGCGTCCCTGCGCGAGATGCAGCCCGACTCCGCGGTGATGCAGCACTGCGCGACCTGCGCCGACTGCGCGAGCCTGACCACTCGCCTGCGCGAGCTCGAGTACAATTCGGCGAGCGCCCTCAACAATCTTCTCCCTCTGACCAGTCCGGTGGGTCTCGCCGAGACGTCCGCCACTCTGTCACGTCGGCGACGCGTCGGACGCCTCGTCGTCACCATGAGCGGCATCATCGGGGCGATCATCATCGCGGTGGTGGCATCGACGATGATGGTTCCGCAGACGATCTGGAACGGGATTACCGGATCCGTTTCAGCGAGCGAGCTCAGAACCGAGACCATAACATTGACTTGCCTTTCGCCAGAGCAGGCGGGGGAGATCATCAGTCCCTACGTTCGCTCCCACGGCAGTGTCTACTACACTCCGACCGCGGGCCTCTCGGTGATCACCGTCCGCGGCACCGCACGGGAGATCCAGCGGTCTCGCGATCTCCTTGCCGACCTCGAGGGTGACCCGGGAGCCGCGTGCCATAACCCGGCCGACGCTGACGTCGCGGATATGAAGAGACGCGCGGATGAAGATGCGGCCAGACCCGAGCTCGCCGGCACCGACGTCCGGCCGACGCCGGCACCGATGCCGGCCCCCCGACCCAAGCTCGCTCCGACGGGTCACTGATCATGCAACCACCCAACCTTTCCGCTCGTAAGACTGTCTAAATCGGACGACGACATCGTCGTCCCACCCTAACCCGTTCACGCATGACCTGCCGTCGTTTTGTTCAGTGCCTCGTCGCGCTGATCGTTGCCGCATCCGCATCCGCGAGCGCGCAAAATCCGAATTCCCAACCGGTCCAGAAGCCAGGTGATTCGGCGAAAGTCGGGGCGACGCCGCTACGGACCATGCGCGCGAGTCGGCTGACTGGAACGATCAGCATCGATGGAAGGCTCGACGAGCCTGCCTGGGCGGCCGCGGTCCCTTCGTCGGATTTCATGCAGAGCTATCCGAAGGTGGGTGCCAAGGCCACCGACCCCACCGAAGTGCGGGTGCTTTACGACGACGACGCCCTCTACGTCGGCGTGCGAATGTTCGACTCGCGCCCGGATTCCATCGCGGCCCAGCTCGCGCGGCGCGATGCCAGCGGCATCTACTCCGACTGGCTGCACGTCATGATCGATTCGTATCGCGACCGTCGGACGTCGTTCCGGTTCTCCGTGAATCCACGCGGCGTCCAGAAGGACGTGCTCGAGTTCGACGATCGCAACGGTGAGGATCTCAACTGGGATGCAGTCTGGGAGGTTGCAACCCGGGTCGACTCGCTCGGCTGGACCGCTGAATACAGGATTCCGTTCTCGCAGCTCCGGTTCGGCGGCGCGCAAAAGGGAGCGGAGCGTATCTGGGGATTTCAGGTGATGCGCGATGTCGCGCGACGCAACGAGCGCGACAGCTGGTCTCCCTGGAAGACAACCGATCCTGGCTTCGTTTCGAACGAAGGAGATCTCTACGGCATCGTCGACATTCCGACGCCGCAGCGCCTCGAGGTCATGCCATACGTGAGCGCCAGGCTCACCAGAGCACCGGGTGACGCAGCCAATCCGTTTTATCGGTCGAACGACACCAAACCCTCGGCCGGCGCCGACCTGAAATATGGATTGCCCAACGGGCTCACTCTCACCGCAACCGTGAATCCCGATTTCGGCCAGGTCGAAGTCGATCCTGCCGTCGTGAATCTCTCGGCCTACGAGACATTCTTCCCCGAGAAACGCCCCTTCTTCGTCGAAGGCGCGAACATCTTCAACATCGGCTCGATCAACGGCGGCCCCAGTTTCGGAAATCAGCAGATCTTTTATTCCCGTCGCATCGGCCGCCCACCGCAGCGGTTTGCCGAAGGCGCGTTCGTTGATGCCCCGGACCAGACCACCATCCTCGGCGCCGGCAAGCTGACCGGTAAAGTCGGGCAATGGACCGTCGGATTTCTCAACGCCCTCACCGCCGAGGAAACGGCGAGGATCTCCGATGGATCGGGCGTCGAAACATCAGCGCCAGTCGAGCCGATGACCAATTATTTCGTCGGTCGCGTTCGCCGCGACTTCCGCGCCGGTCAGACCGTGCTCGGCATCGGCGGCACTGCCGTAAATCGGGATCTCAGCGATACTGCTTTCAAGAGTCTGCTCCGCACCAGCGCCGATGTCGGCAGCATCGACTTCGATCACAAGTGGGCGAACCGCGCCTGGCAGCTCACCGGCGCATTCGCGAGCTCGCTGATTCAGGGGTCGCAGCCCGTCATGCTCGCCGCGCAACAGTCGAGCGCGAGGTACTACCAACGGCCCGACGCCGATTACCTGAGTGTCGACCCGAATGCCAACTCTCTCTCCGGCTACTCGGCCAAGCTCGGTTTGAACAAGTCCGGAACATGGTCGTTCTCGGGGACCGCCAAGGCGATCAGTCCGGGCTATGAAGTGAATGACCTCGGCTTCATGGGCCGCGTCGACTATCGCAACCTCGGCGGCGGCGCGTCATACAACAACACGGAGGCCGGGAAGATCCTCCGCGGTTACAACCTCTTCGCTGGGACCAACCACGCCTGGAATTATGGTGGTGACAAAATCTGGACGAGCTTCTTCAACCAGATCACCCTCAACTTCACCAACCTCTGGAATGTCTATGGCGGCGGGGAGTATGACCCGAGCGCCATCGACGATCGCTTGACCCGTGGCGGACCGCTCGGCCGACAACCGACGCAGTGGGGTCTCTGGACCGAGATCGACACGGATACCCGCAAGACCGTCTCGTACAGCCTGGTCGGGAACTTCTATGGCGACGACAAGCAGGGGTACCAGCGAGACGTCAGTTTCGGTTTCAACATTCGTCCGAGCTCGTCGATTCACGTCACGGTGTCGCCGGAGATCACCCGCTACCACAACACCATTCAATACGTGCGCAGCGCGACCGACGCTGCGGCGACGTCGACCTTCGGGCGGCGTTACGTGTTCAGCGACATCTACCAGACGACCCTCTCCGCTACCACGCGCGTCGAGTGGACGCTTTCGCCATTGCTCTCATTCCAGCTCTACGCCCAGCCGTTCGCGTCGGCGGGTCGTTACCGCAACTTCAAGGAGCTCGCGACGCCTGGAACTCAGGACTACATCCGCTACGGACAGGATAATGGCAGCACCATCGTCCCGGTTGCCGACCCGACCACCGGAGAAGTCAAATCCTACACCGTTGATCCCGACGGTCCCGGGCTCGGCTCGCCGTTCTCGATCGGGAATCCGGATTTCCGCACCCACTCGCTGAGAGGCAATGCCGTCGTGCGCTGGGAATACCGACCCGGCTCCGCGTTGTACTTCGTCTGGCAGCAGCAGCGCGAAGATTTCCTGCCATTCGAGGGTGATTTCCGCACCGGCCGCGAGACGCGGATGATCTTCGGCCGCCCGAGCAACGTTTTCCTTGTCAAGGCGACCTACTGGTTTGCTCGCTGACAATTTGCGGCCGTGCTCGCATGACGATTTGTATATTTCAGTCAGCTCAGTTACGGAGCAGGAATGCCGACGGATGAAAAGCCGAGCAGGAACGAAGACGAATACTTCGCGAAGCGAAATCTCGAGATCATTCACGAGATGCGAGCGAAGCTGGACGCCGAGCGCCGCGAGAAGGAGCGCGCGGCGCATCTGAACAAATGTCCGCGCTGCGGCGGCGATCTTGCCGAGCAACACGCCGAACACGTCAAGATCGACGAGTGCCTCGAGTGCGGTGGTATCTGGCTGGACAAGGGAGAGCTCGACCAGCTTCGGCGCGTAAATAGCGCTCGCGGGGTTACCGGCGGCCTTCTCGCTTCGCTGTTCAGACGCTGACAACCGGAGATCCTCGGCCGGTCTAATTGGTGTGACGTTTGATTCTCAAAGCTTCGGCATTTCGCCGGAGCTTTTTGATTATCGCCGGTAAATCCCGATGTCCCGGGACCATGACTTCCCCGTCAGGTTGAATTCACGATTCCGTCATCCGTTCGGGTCGACCTTGTCCGGGTACTCCAATCTCGAGAGAAGAAGATGAATACCAACAAAAAGGGCTTTACGCTCATTGAGCTTTTGATCGTCGTGGTCATCATCGGCATTCTTGCCGCGATCGCGATTCCGAAGTTTGCGAACACCAAGGACAAGGCTTACGTGGCGGCGATGAAGTCCGACCTGCGTAACCTGGCC
>Ga0070684_100003190_pt1 | contig 12260 bp, 18 predicted proteins | sample KBSC723LmetaG_FD_65653 | JGI IMG/M metagenome (GOLD analysis project Ga0070684, IMG submission 65653) | Corn rhizosphere microbial communities from Kellogg Biological Station, Michigan, USA - KBS C7.2-3L metaG | ecosystem: Host-associated > Plants > Roots > Rhizosphere ...
GACGGGCGCAAGCTCGACGGCAACGGCAACTACACGTTCGGCCTGACCGAGCAGTCGGTGTTCCACGAGATCGACCAGGACCGCATCGACCGCCCGCGGGGCATGGACATCACGGTGGTGACTACCGCCAAGACTGACGACGAGGGCCGGGCGCTGCTCAAGCTCCTCGGTTTCCCGTTCAAGGAGAACTGACGCAATGGCAAAGAAGGCGCTGATCCTCAAGGCGGCTCGGAAGCCGAAGTTCGCGGTGCGCGCGTACACCCGCTGCCAGCGCTGCGGGCGGCCGAAGGCGGTCTACCGCAAGTTCGGCCTGTGCCGCGTCTGCATCCGCGAGATGGCGCACCGGGGCGAGCTGCCCGGCGTGTCCAAGGCTTCCTGGTAACCCTCCTTCGCTGAAGGCCCGTCGAGGCGACGTGGAACCGCGGCGAGAAAGGCAAATAGACCTATGACCATGACCGACCCGATCGCAGACATGCTGACCCGTCTGCGCAACGCCAACCAGGCGTACCACGACCGGGTGCAGATGCCGTACTCGAAGATCAAGGCGAACATCGCCGAGGTTCTCAAGTCCGAGGGCTACGTTTCCGCTTGGCAGGTGCAGGAGCCCGATGAGGGCAAGGTAGGCAAGACGCTGATCGTCGAGCTCAAGTACGGCCAGAGCCGCGAGCGCAGCCTGGCCGGCATCCGCCGCGTCTCCAAGCCCGGCCTGCGTGTGTACGCGAAGTCGGCCGAGATGCCGCGCGTGCTCGGCGGCCTCGGCGTGGCGATCATCTCCACGTCTCAGGGGCTGCTCACCGACCGGCAGGCCCGCAAGCGAGGGGTGGGCGGGGAAGTCCTCGCCTACGTCTGGTGAGGAAGGTCTAAATGTCACGCATCGGACGTAAGCCGATCACCGTCCCGACCGGTGTCGAGCTGTCGATCGACGGCCCGAAGGTCACCGTCAAGGGCCCGAAGGGGTCGCTTTCCCACACGCTCGCCGAGCCGATCACGATCGAGCGCGACGACAGCGGCAGCTTCACGGTGCTGCGCCCGAACGACGAGCGCAAGGCCAAGGAACTGCACGGGCTGTCCCGCACGCTGATCAACAACATGGTCGTCGGCGTGACCGAGGGCTACCGTAAGAGCCTGGAGATCTCCGGCACCGGCTACCGGGTGACGGCCAAGGGCACCGACCTTGAGTTTGCTCTGGGCTTCTCGCACCCGGTCGTGGTCCCCGCGCCGCCGGGCATCACCTTCACGGTCGAGCGCCCGACGCTGTTCCATGTGGCCGGGATCGACAAGCAGCAGGTCGGCGAGGTCGCCGCCAACATCCGCAAGATTCGTCCGCCGGAGCCCTACAAGGGCAAGGGCGTGCGTTACCAAGGCGAGGTCATCCGCCGCAAGGCCGGAAAGGCAGGCAAGAAGTGAGCGCCACGTTGCTCAAGCGCCGGAGCTCCGGCGGCAACGCCGCGACGCGCCGCGTCGGGCGCGCACGCCGGCACTTCCGCATCCGCAAGCGGGTCAATGGCACGTCAGAGCGTCCGCGCCTGGTGGTCACCCGCTCGCTGCGGCACATCAGCGCCCAGATCGTCGACGACCTCAAGGGCCACACGGTGGTCTCGGCGTCGTCGATGGACGCGACCATCCGGGGGGCCGAGGGCGACAAGAGCGCCATCGCCCGCCGGGTCGGCTCGCTGCTCGCCGACCGGGCCAAGGCCGCGGGCATCGAGAAGGTCGTCTTCGACCGTGGCGGCAACCGCTACGCCGGCCGCATCGCGGCCCTGGCGGACGCTGCCCGCGAAGCCGGACTCAGTTTCTAACGCCCAGGAGGGGTTGAATTCATGCCTGGTCAACAGCGCAGGGGCGGCGGGTCCGGTGGCTCCGAGGGTGGCGGCCGCCGGGACAACCGGCGCGAAGGCGGCCGCGGCAACGCGCCCGCCGAGAAGACGCCGCATCTCGAGCGGGTCGTCGCGATCAACCGGGTCGCCAAGGTCGTGAAGGGTGGCCGGCGCTTCAGCTTCACCGCGCTGGTCATCGTCGGCGACGGTGACGGCACGGTCGGCGTCGGCTACGGCAAGGCCAAGGAGGTGCCGGCCGCCATCGCCAAGGGCGTCGAGGAGGCCAAGAAGCACTTCTTCAAGGTGCCGCGGATCGCCCAGACGATCCCGCACCCGGTGCAGGGCATGGACGCGGCCGGTGTGGTGCTGCTCAAGCCGGCCAGCGCCGGAACGGGCGTCATCGCCGGCGGTCCGGTGCGCGCCGTCCTCGAGTGCGCCGGCATCCACGACGTCCTGTCCAAGAGCCTCGGTTCGTCCAACGCGATCAACATCGTGCACGCCACGGTGGCCGCGCTGAAGAAGCTCGAGTCGCCGGAGGCGGTCGCGGTGCGCCGCGGCCTGCCGGTCGAAGATGTCGCGCCGGCGGCCATGCTCGCCGCGCGTGCCGGGGCGGGGGCATAAGTGGCTCGGCTCAAGGTCACCCAGGTCCGGTCCGGGATCGGGTCGAAGCAGAACCAGCGGGACACCCTGCGGTCGCTCGGCCTCAAGCGGATCCGTGACGTCGTCGTCAAGGAGGATCGCCCGGAGATCCGGGGCATGATCCACACCGTGACGCACCTCGTCCAGGTCGAAGAGGTGGAGTAGTTCCATGGCAATCAAGATCCATCACCTGCGCCCGGCCCCGGGCGCCAAGACCGCGAAGACGCGTGTTGGTCGCGGCGAGGGCTCCAAGGGCAAGACGGCCGGCCGCGGCACCAAGGGCTCGAAGGCCCGTAAGAACATCTCGGCGGCGTTCGAGGGCGGGCAGATGCCCATTCACATGCGCTTGCCGAAGATGAAGGGCTTCCGCAACCGGAACAAGGTCGTCTTCCAGGTGGTCAACCTGGACCGGCTGGCCGAGCTCTTCCCGCAGGGCGGCACCGTCGGACTGGGCGAGCTGGTCCAGGCGGGCGCGGCCAACAAGAACGAGCTCGTCAAGATCCTCGGCACGGGCGAACTCGGCGGAGTGAAACTGCAGGTCACCGCGCACGCTTTCAGCGGGTCCGCCCGCGAGAAGATCGAGGCGGCCGGCGGCTCCGCGACGGTGCTCGGCGCCTAGGCCCTGTGTCAAGGTGGGGGTCGGTGCGAGGCGAGGCTCAGGCGCTGGCTGGGGCCCGCGACGGGCGTGGCCGGATACCGGGGTTGTATCCGGCCACGATCGGCGTGGTTCCAGGCGGCGTGATGAAACTGCTCCGCCGTCGCCCGGCCACCCACCTCGACACCGGGCCTTCCGCAACGTCATGTGGCGCCCACCGCGTCTGCCTTCGGCAGCACCGGTGGGCGCACATGTGCAAATGACCCTATCCGGATCGCCAGGGCGTGATCTGCCCCGAGCGTACTGTTAGAGTCCGTTCCGCAGCGCACGTCATCTGCGCTGGAAACACCGTGACCCACACCAGCCGGCCGCCGTGGCCGCCTCGCGCAGGAGGAAGAAGTTGCTCTCCGCCTTTCTCAGTGCGTTTCGTACGCCTGACCTGCGCAAGAAGCTGCTCTTCACGCTGTTCATGATCGCGATCTACCGGCTCGGCGCGACGATGCCGAGCCCAGGCGTGTCTTACGGCAATGTGCAGAAATGTCTCGACGCCGTCAACAACAGCGACCAGAGCGGCGTCTTCACACTGCTCAACCTCTTCTCCGGCGGTGCGCTGCTGCAGCTGTCGGTCTTCGCGCTGGGCATCATGCCCTACATCACCGCGAGCATCATCCTTCAGCTGCTGACCGTGGTCATTCCCCGCCTGGAGCAGCTGCGCAAGGAGGGCCAGTCGGGACAAGCGAAGATCACCCAGTACACCCGCTATCTGACGCTCGGCCTGGCGATCCTGCAGGCTTCCGCGTTCGTTGCCCTGGCCCGGTCGGGCCGGCTCTTCAACGGCGCGTGCGACCAGACGCAATACCCGATCATCCCGGACGTGAGCGCGCACGGCGTCCCGCAGTGGCTGACCCTGTCCGTCCTGGTGATCACCATGACCGCCGGCACCGGCGTCATCATGTGGCTGGGTGAGCTGGTCACCGACCGGGGTGTCGGCAACGGCATGTCCGTGCTGATCTTCACCTCGATCGCCGCCCGCCTGCCGCAGGAGGGCTACCAGATCTGGCAGAAGAACAAGTACACGTTCGCCGTGGTCATCGGCGTCGGGCTGCTGGTCATCGCATTCGTGGTGTTCCTCGAGCAGGCCCAGCGCCGCGTGCCAGTGCAATACGCGAAGCGGATGATCGGCCGCCGCATGTACGGCGGGACCTCGACCTACATCCCGCTGAAGGTCAACCAGGCCGGTGTCATCCCGGTCATCTTCGCCTCGTCGCTGCTCTACCTGCCCCAGCTGGCGATCTCGTTCGCCGGTCAGAACAGCACCAACGCCGTGGTGCTGTGGATCAACCGGCACATCGTGTCGCAGTCGGACTGGGTGCACATCGTCCTGTACTTCATGATGATCGTCTTCTTCACGTACTTCTACGTGTCGATCACGTTCAACCCGACCGAGGTGTCGGACAACATGCGCAAGTACGGCGGCTTCGTCCCGGGCATCCGGCCGGGCAAGCCGACCGCCGAATATCTCGACTTCATCCTCAGCCGCATCACCCTTCCCGGCGCGCTCTACCTGGGCGTCATCTCGATCCTGCCGAACCTGTTCATCGGCCTGGTCGGGGGCGGGACCGCCCTGCAGAACTTCCCGTTCGGTGGCACGGCGGTGCTCATTATTGTTGGGGTGGGCCTCGAGACCGTGAAGCAGATCGAGAGCCAGCTCATGCAGCGCAACTACGAAGGGTTCCTCCGGTAGTGAGGCTGGTGCTGGTCGGTCCCCCAGGGGCGGGAAAGGGGACCCAGGCCGAGTTCATCGCCGCGCACCTCGCCGTGCCCAAAATCTCGACCGGAGACATCTTCCGTGCCAACGTCGCCCAGGGGACTCCCCTGGGCGTCGAAGCCAAGCGCTACATGGACGCCGGCCACCTGGTGCCGGACGAAGTCACGATCAACATGGTCGGCGAACGGCTCTCCGAGTCCGACGCCGCCGACGGCTTCCTGCTCGACGGCTTCCCGCGAACCGTCCCCCAGGCCAACGCCCTGGACAAGCTGCTGGCCGACCTCGGCGGCGGCCTCGATCTGGTGATCGAGCTGGTGGTGGAGAACGAAGAGGTCATCCGGCGGCTGTCCGGTCGGCGCACCTGCCGCGGCTGCGGCCGGATCTGGCACATCGAATACGACGCCCCCTCCCACGACGGTGTCTGCGACCGCTGCGGAGGCGAGCTCTTCCAGCGCGACGACGACAAGGCCGAGACGATCGCCGAGCGGCTCAAGGTCTACGCGCGCGACACCGCGCCGCTGGTCGACTACTACGGGGCGCAGGGCAAGCTGGTCGGCATCGACGCCACCGGCCCGGTCGAGGACGTGACCGTGCGCGCCATAGACGCGCTTCGTTCCTACGGGGGGTGACCCACCCCGTGCGGCACCTGGAGATCGAGCTCAAGTCCCCGGAGCAGATCCGGTTGATGCGCGCGGCCGGCCTCGTGGTCGCCGACACTCTCGCTAAGCTTCGCGACGCCACCAAACCCGGGGTTTCCACCGCCGAGCTCGACGCGATCGCCGAGGCGTCGATCCGTGAAGCCGGCGCCATTCCTTCGTTCCTGGGCTACCAGGGCTATCCGGCGTCGATTTGCAGCTCGGTCAACGACCAGGTCGTGCACGCCATCCCGAGCCCGGACCAGGTGCTGCGCGAGGGCGACCTCATCTCCATCGACTGCGGGGCCGACCTGGACGGCTGGCACGGCGACGCGGCGATCACCGTCCCGGTCGGCGACGTCGCCCGGGATCACCTGCGGATGATCACCGTGGCCGAGGACGCGATGTGGGCCGGTATCACGGCCGCCGCACAGGGCCTGCGCTCCGGGCGGGGGCGGCTGACCGACATCTCGCACGCCGTGCAGTCCTCGATCCGCACGGCCGGCCGCTACGGGATCGTCGAGGGCTACGGCGGGCACGGCATCGGCAGTGCGATGCACCAGGACCCGCTCGTGCTCAACTCGGGCCGCCCGGGCAAGGGGCCGCGGCTCGTGCCGGGCATGGCCCTGGCCATCGAACCGATGATCACCCGGGGCAAGCCCGGAGTCGCGGAGCTCGACGACGACTGGACCGTGGTCACCGTGGACGGCTCGATCGCCGTGCACGTCGAGCACACCATCGCGCTCTGCACGGATGGGGTCTGGGTGCTCACCGCCCACGACGGCGGCCAGTCTCGGCTGGGCGACCTGATCACGGCGGAGGCGTCCCTTAAGGCATCTACCCGGTTCCAAGATCCGGCCTACGAGTGAGACCCTAGTGTGCACACGCGGGGAGGAGTGCGGTGGCTGAACGGCGGGAAGATCTGCGAGCGGCGGACGTCGACCGGCAGTTCGTCGCGGAGCGGCTGAAGGGCGCGCTCGACGAAGGTCGGCTGGATCTGCACGAGTACGACGAGCGCCTGCAGGACGTCTACGCCGCCAAGACCTACGGCGACCTTGACAAGGTGCTCGCCGATCTGCCCGGGTTCACCCCGGTCGGCCATTCCCAGGTCGTCCCGACCGCCGCCGACAACCGCTACCCGACCGCCGTCGCCCGCGAGGAGCTCGCCGGCAAGCCGCTGCGCAACATGCCCAAGTGGCTGATCGGCATCTGGAGTGCGTGGCTCGTCGCGGTCTCCGTCAACGTGGTGATCTGGCTGCTGGTCAGCCTGTCTTCCGGGGAGTTCGTGTACTTCTGGCCGATGTGGGTGGCCGGCCCCTGGGGCGCGCTCCTGCTCGCGACCACGCTGACCGGGATCATGAGCGGCGATCCGGAGAAGCATTTCGAGCGCCGCGCCGAGGAACGGGCCCGGCGCCAAGAGGACCGGCGGCGCCGCCGCGAGGAGCGGTGACGGCCAATTTGGTGGGACCGGTGCGCACGCGTACACTGGTCTATTGGCGCACAGCGTCCACTCCGGCGTGCCCTGCATGCGCTTCTGTAGGGGTTCGGAGCCGCGGCTGGCGCGTGACCTGAGAAATCGGCGATCGCGAAAAGGATGTTGCGTGCCATTCACCAGACCCGATGTCAGGTAGCGGAGGACATGCCGAAGAAAGACGGGGCCATCGAGATCGAGGGCCGAGTGATCGAGCCACTCCCGAACGCGATGTTCCGGGTGGAGCTCGCCAATGGCCATAAGGTCTTGGCGCACATCAGCGGCAAGATGCGGCAGCACTACATCCGCATCCTGCCGGAAGATCGGGTAGTCGTGGAGCTCTCGCCCTATGACTTGACCCGGGGCCGCATCGTCTACCGCTACAAGTGACCTCTCGGGCTGTTCGCCATTCCGGTCCGTCGCTCGAGTCTCGAGCGTGCGCGAAGAGTTAGGCACACCGTGAAGGTCAAGCCGAGCGTCAAGAAGATCTGCAACAAATGCCGGGTCATCCGGCGGCATGGCCGAGTCATGATCATCTGCTCGGACCCACGCCACAAGCAGCGCCAGGGTTAACCACAGAAAGCTCGTCGCGGCCACCGGAAGGTGGCCCCACCCCCGGTCGGAGGCCGGGGCCCGTCTGGGCAGGCGGGGCGGCGTCGGGCAACGACCTCCGTGAAGCATGAGGAGCACGCCCACACATGGCACGTCTACTCGGCGTCGACCTCCCCCGTGAGAAGCGGGCGGAGATCGCGCTTACGTACATCTTCGGGATCGGCCGGACCCGTGCGGTCGAGACCCTGGCCGCGACGGGCATCGACCCGAACAAGCGCGCCCGTGACCTGACCGACGACGAGGTCGTGCGGCTGCGCGACTTCATCGAGGCGAACTACAAAGTTGAAGGTGACCTTCGCCGCGAGGTCGCCGCCGACATCCGCCGCAAGGTGGAGATTGGCTGCTACCAGGGCATCCGCCACCGTCGTGGCCTGCCCGTGCGTGGACAGCGCACCCGGACCAACGCGCGCACCCGCAAGGGTCCCAAGCGCACGGTCGCCGGCAAGAAGAAGCCGGGCAAGAAGTAGTAGCCGCCGGATACTGAAGCAATCTAGGAGCGCACACCAATATGCCGCCGAAGGCACGCGCCGGCGCGACCGCAGTCAAGAAGGTCCGGCGCAAAGAACGCAAGAACGTCGCCCATGGGCAGGCGCACATCAAGAGCACGTTCAACAACACCATCGTGTCCATCACCGACCCGACCGGCGCCGTGATCTCCTGGGCGTCCGCCGGCCAGGTGGGCTTCAAGGGCTCGCGCAAGTCGACCCCGTTCGCCGCGCAGCTGGCTGCCGAGGCGGCCGCCCGCCGGGCCATGGAGCACGGCATGCGCAAGGTCGACGTGTTCGTCAAGGGCCCGGGCTCCGGGCGGGAGACGGCGATCCGTTCGCTGCAGGCCGTCGGCCTCGAGGTCGGGCAGATCTCCGACGTCACGCCGCAGCCGCACAACGGCTGCCGTCCGCCGAAGCGCAGGAGGGTCTGACGATGGCGCGTTACACCGGAGCCGACTGCCGTCGCTGTCGGCGCGAGAAGATGAAGCTGTTCCTCAAGGGCAGCAAGTGCGACGGGCCGAAGTGCCCGTTCGAGTCGCGTCCCTTCCCGCCCGGCCAGCACGGCCGCGGTCGCCCGAAGGAGACCGAATACCTGCTGCAGCTGCGCGAGAAGCAGAAGGCCCGCCGCGTCTACGGCGTGCTGGAGAAGCAGTTCCGCAGCTACTACGAGGAGGCCGTCCGCAAGGAGGCCAAGACCGGTGAGGTCCTGCTGCAGATCCTCGAGTCGCGGCTGGACAACGTCGTTTACCGGGCCGGCCTCGCGACCTCGCGGGACGCGGCGCGCCAGCTCGTGCGCCACGGCCACATCCAGGTCAACGGCAAGAAGGTCGACATCCCGTCCTACCGGGTGCGTGAGCACGACATCGTGCAGGTCCGCGAGAAGTCGCGCCAGCTCACCCCGTTCCAGATCGCCCAGGGCCTCGCGGGCAGCAAGACCGTCCCCGCGTGGTTGGAGTTCATCCCGAGCGACCTGAAGATCCTGGTGCACAGCCTGCCCTCGCGGCCGGTCATCGACACCCAGGTCCAGGAGCAGCTCATCGTCGAGTACTACTCGAAGTAACGCCATTGTCGGAGCGCGTCATATAGCGGGCGCGCAACGAATCGGAGGAAACGCAAGTGCTCATCTCCCAGCGGCCGACCCTCGCCGAGGAGTCGATCAGCGAGACCCGTTCCAAGTTCACCATCGAGCCGCTCGAGCCTGGCTTCGGCTACACGCTCGGCAACTCACTGCGCCGCACCCTGTTGAGCTCGATCCCCGGCGCCGCCGTCACGAGCATCAAGATCGACGGCGTGCTCCACGAGTTCACCACGATCCCGGGCGTCAAGGAAGACGTCGTCGAGCTGGTCATGAACGTCAAGGAGCTGTGCGTGAGCTCCGAGCACGACGAGCCGGTCTCGATGTACCTGCGCAAGCAGGGCCCGGGGGACGTCACCGCGGGCGACATCCAGCCCCCGGCCGGTGTCTCGGTGCACAACCCGGAGCTCAAGCTGGCGACGCTCAACGGCAAGGGCCGCCTCGACATGGAGCTCACCGTCGAGCGGGGCCGGGGCTACGTCACCGCCGCCCAGAACAAGCAGCAGGGCCAGGAGATCGGCCGGATCCCGGTCGACTCGATCTACTCGCCGGTGCTCAAGGTCACCTACCGGGTCGAGGCCACCCGTGTCGAGCAGCGCACGGACTTCGACCGGCTCATCATCGACGTCGAGACCAAGGCGTCGCTGACCCCGCGGACCGCGCTGGCTTCGGCCGGCTCGACGCTGGTGGAGCTCTTCGGGCTCGCGCGCGAGCTCGACGAGACGGCCGAGGGCATCGACATCGGCCCGTCGCCGCAGGACGCGCAGCTCGCGGCCGATCTGGCGCTGCCGATCGAGGAGCTGGACCTCACCGTCCGCTCGTACAACTGCCTCAAGCGCGAGGGCATCAACTCCGTCGGCGAGCTGATCAGCCGCACGGAAGCCGATCTCCTCGATATAAGGAATTTCGGGCAGAAGTCGATCGACGAGGTCAAGATGAAGCTCGCCGGGATGGGCTTGGGGCTGAAGGATTCCGCCCCGACCTTCGACCCGGCCCACGTCGTGGACTCCTTCGCCGAGGTTGACTACGACGCCGACGACTATCGCGAGACTGAGCAGCTCTAGTCCGCTGCTCGTTGATTGAGGAGCCCCAACCATGCCCACGCCCAGCAAGGGTCCCCGCCTCGGCGGCAGCCCCGCGCATGAGCGGCTGATGCTGGCGAACCTGGCCACGTCGCTGTTCAAGCACGGTCGCATCCAGACCACCGAGACGAAGGCCAAGCGGCTGCGCCCGCTCGCCGAGCAGCTCATCACCAAGGCCAAGCGCGGCGACCTGCACGCGCGCCGTCGCGTGCTCACCGTGGTGCGGGACAAGGACGTGGTGTATGCGCTGTTCGACCAGATCGCGCCGCGGTTCAGCAACCGCAACGGTGGCTACACGCGCATCGTGAAAACCGGTCCGCGCAAGGGCGACTCGGCGCCGATGGCCATCATCGAGCTCGTCGAGGAGCTCGAGGTCGCGACGCCGACGCCGACCCGGGCCAAGGCCGCCAAGGCCAGCGCCCGCAAGGCCGCGCGGGCCGACGCGGTCGCCGCGCTGGCCGGCGACGACGAGGACACGGAGACGACGACGATCAAGCCGGCGTCGACCGAGCCCAAGGCGTCGACCGAGCCCAAGGCGTCGGACGAGCCGGCGGCGGAGTCCACTGAGGACACTGACGAGGACACCGACAAGTCCTGAGCGACGAGTAACCCGGCCCGGTTCCCTCATCTGAGGGGCCGGGCCGAGTCATTGTGGAAGGGAGAGCGGGCGGTGCGGCTGCGGCTCGACCTCGGCTACGACGGCGCGCGCTTCTCCGGCTGGGCGATCCAGCCGGAGCGCCGGACCGTGGCCGGGGCGTTGACCGGCGTACTGACCACACTCTTCGGGACGGTCGACAAGCTCACCGTGGCCGGCCGCACCGATGCCGGCGTGCACGCCACCGGCCAGGTCTGCCACGTCGACGTGCCGGACGCCGCCTGGCCGGCGCTGTCCACCACGATCGTGCGGCGGCTGGCCGGCCTGCTGCCGCTCGACGTCCGCGTGTATCGGGTCACCCCGGTGCCGGAGACGTTCGACGCCCGTTTCTCCGCGCTTTCCCGGCGTTATGTGTACCGGGTGAGCGACGCCGAGTACGGGGCCGAGCCGCTGGCCCGCCACAACACCGCTGCCTGGCCCCGGCGGCTGGACGTCGACGCGTTGAACGCGGCCGGGGCCGGCCTGCTCGGGCAGCACGACTTCGCCGCGTTCTGCCGGCGCAAGGAGCACGCGACCACGATCCGGGTGATCGGGCGGATGGACTGGCATCGCGACCCCGACGGGATCGTCGTCGCCACCGTCGAGGCCGACGCCTTCTGCCAGTCGATGGTGCGCAGCCTGGTCGGGGCGCAACTCTTCGTCGGGGACGGCCGGCGTCCGCCCGGCTGGCCGGCTGGACTGCTGAGCCGGCGGGACCGCTCGAGCGAGGTGATCGTCGCCCCGGCGCACGGGCTGACGCTCGTCGGCGTCGAGTACCCGTCCGACGCCGCCGACCTCGAGCGGCGGGCCGAGGTGACCCGCCGCCGGCGCGACGACGAATAGCGCTACTTGCCGGCCGAGGCGCCCGGGGCCGGCGTGTCCGCCACGGTCGCCCGCTTGCCGATGATCGTGCCTTCCAGATAGGTCTCGACGATGTCGAGCGTGATCTGGTTGGGCGTGTCGTCGCTGGAGGCGAACGCCTGGCCGTCGGTGCGGGCGATCACGCAGTATGCGATGAAATGCCCGCGGAAATTCCAACCCAGTTGCGTCGGCGCGCGCACGATCGCGTCGGTGCCGGTGTTGGGCCCGACGCTCATGCCGACGAATCGGCCCTTCTGCGCGTCGATGATCGGCTTGACCCCGTTGAAGGCGGTCTCGGCCGAGGTCTGGTCGGTCAGGTTGAACAGCCCCGCGGTGATCAGGTAGTCGCCGGTCGGCGACTTCATCGTGGCTCGCACGACCTGGTTGCAACCCTGCTGGACGAGCAGCTTGCCGAGGTCGTCGGCGGCCGCCACGGTGCAGTCGGCGGCGATCTGGGTCTTCAGCACCTGGTAGGGCGGGTCGTTTTGGTCGGTCACGATCTGCTTGTTGGGGAAGACTTCGACCTCGCTGAGCGCGGCCGCGTCGGCCTTCCGCGAGCTGATGTCGCGCTGCTTCGGTCCCT
>Ga0070684_100003193_pt1 | contig 12252 bp, 11 predicted proteins | sample KBSC723LmetaG_FD_65653 | JGI IMG/M metagenome (GOLD analysis project Ga0070684, IMG submission 65653) | Corn rhizosphere microbial communities from Kellogg Biological Station, Michigan, USA - KBS C7.2-3L metaG | ecosystem: Host-associated > Plants > Roots > Rhizosphere ...
GTCCGCTCGGCGTCAGGTGCATAGTAGTCGCTGCACTTGTAGGTGAACACCACATCGTCGCTCAGCGCCACGAATCCGTGGGCGAAACCGGCAGGGATGTACAGCTGCCACGAATTCTCATCCGACAGCTCGGCGCTCACCCATTTGCCGAACGTCGGCGATCCGACGCGGACGTCGACCGCAACGTCGAAGATCCGTCCCTGAAGAGTACAAACGAGCTTGGCCTGGTCATGCGGATGCTGGAAATGCAGACCACGCAGCACTCCGCGGCGTGATACCGAAACGTTGTCCTGTACGAACGGACCAATCCCGTGCTCCGCGTAGCCGGCTTCGCGCCAGGTCTCGAGAAAATGGCCGCGATCGTCACGATAAGCTCGGGGCTTGATCAGAAGGACTTCGCGCAACCCAAGTGGCTCTACGTTCACGCGCGCGGGCCGTCCCGTGCCAACCGGTTGAGATAATCGCCGTAAGGATTATTGCGCATCCGGGTGGCGAGCGCGGTGAGCTCGGATGCCGTGATCCAGCCACTGCGAAAGGCGATTTCCTCGGGGCAAGCGATCTTGAGGCCCTGTCGCTTCTCGATCGTCGCGACGTAGCTGGACGCCTCGTGCAGGGTGTCGTGAGTCCCGGTGTCGAGCCAGGCCGTGCCGCGACCAAGCACACGCATGCGCAACGCACCTCGTCGCAAATACTCCCGGTTCACGTCGGTGATCTCGTATTCCCCACGAGCCGAAGGCTTGAGCGAGTCGGCGATGCTGATCACCTCGTTGTCGTAAAAATAGAGGCCCGTGACTGCGAAATTGGAGCGCGGACGAGCGGGTTTCTCCTCGATACTCAGGACATTGCCGGCGTCATCCATCTCCGCCACGCCATAGCGCTCGGGATCGTGCACACGGTACCCAAAGATGGTGGCTCCTTCCTTTCGCGCGCTCGCTTCGCGCACGAGACCTGTTACCGTATCACCATAGAAGATGTTGTCGCCCAGCACGAGGCTGACTGAGTCATCACCAATGAAGTCGCGGCCGATTACGAATGCCTGCGCCAGTCCATTGGGAACGGCTTGCGGAGCATACGCGAAAGTCAGCCCCCACTGATGGCCGTCTCCGAGCAGCTCACGGAATCTCGGCAAGTCGGTCGGTGTCGAAATGACGAGGATCTCGCGGATCTCGGCGAGCATGAGCACGGAGAGCGGATAGTAAATCATCGGCTTGTCGTATACCGGGAGCAGCTGCTTGCTGACGGTATAGGTTATCGGCCACAGTCGACTTCCGGTTCCGCCCGCGAGGATAATTCCCTTCAATTCCGTTCTCCGGGAGTTGTGTGAGACAGAGAATCCTGCGCAACCCTTCGCAGGCCGTGGTCCACCGCGTGAGGTGGCGTCCAACCCAGCATGTTTCGCGCTTTGGAGATGTCGACCTGCAGCGATCCACACAAACGCTGCGCGATGGACCGCTTACCAATCATGGTCAGCGAGGCTTCCAGAATACGTGCTGGAACGGGTATCAGGAAGGCTCGGCGACCCAGCGCGATCGCCATGCGTCGAAGAAGCTCCGTCGTCGACAGATCTTCGCCATCGCTGGCAAGAAAAACCTGGTTGGCGGCAGCCGGGTGGCTCGCACAAGTGACAATCAAGTCAACGATGTTGTCCAACCCCACCAGGCTGCGCCGGTTATGGATCGCGCCGAGCGGCAACGGAACGCCGCTGCGGAGGAGACGAATCAAACTGGCAAAATTTGCCTTGACCCCGGGACCGTAGACCAGTGGAGGACGAATGACCACAACCTCGAGTCCAGTTTCGTCGGCGACCTCCCGCAGTCCGAGCTCTGCCTCGTGTTTCGAGATGCCGTACGGATCCAGCGGCCGCGGCACACACTCCTCGGTGAACGGCTTACCCGGAACGGTCGACTCGCCGTTGACCTTTACGGAGCTCACGTAAACGAGTCGCCTCACGCCGGCCCGCGCCGCCTGCCGGGCAAGATTCACGGTGCCCGCCGTATTCACGGCGCGAAAAGCACCGACCGGGTCGCGCGCGCTGTCGCGCATCACGTGGACCCGAGCGGCAAGGTGAATCACTGTGTCGACACCAGCGACAGCCGTCGTCCAGTCGGTTCCCGCAGCGACATCGGGAATGGTGATGAATTCGGCGCGGTCCCGCGGCGACCCTGGACGGCGACTGGCGGCGCGCACCCCGAGCGTCGAGATCCCGAGCAGTCGATCGACGAGAGCGGAACCGACGAAACCGGTCGCTCCGGTGACGAGAACCGTACCGCGCGATCTCTGCGGGCGAGTCATCTCAACGCCGTCAGGATTTGGTGTACCGCCGCCGATGGTGAGAAAAGTCTCTGAGCGAGCGACTTGCCCCGAGCCGCCATCGCTTCGCGACCAGCCGGGTCGTCGACCATCGCGATGGCGAGAGACGCGAGGTCATCCAGCGACGCTCCCGCCTCAACGCGTCCGACGCCCTCGGACTCGATAAGACCGACGAGGTCATTGTTGGCGTTGATCCGCGCCAGGACCGGCAGACCCGCCCGCAGATAAGTCAGAAACTTGCCGGGGATATTGTGGGTTTTGTGTCGCGGGTCGAGCGCGAGGAGACCGATGTGACATTGTGCCAGGAGTCCCGGGATCTCGGTCGGATCTACCTCGTCGCGGAACAGAACGTTGTCGAGGCCGCGCTTCGCTGCCGTGCTTCGCAGCCGCTCCACCTCGCTGCCGCGTCCGACAAACAGGAAGCCGATGTCCTCGCGTGAATGCAGCCGGCCTGCAAGCTCGAGGAGTACATCCACTCCCTGCGCCACTCCCATGTTGCCCGCGTAAACGAGAATGGTACGCCCGGCCAGCGGTGTTGCGTCGATCTCGATACTGCAGCCCTTGTCCGGAGCCGGCGCCAGCCAGTTCCACAGGACTTCCACGCGCTGATCAGGGCGGCTGCCGTTCGCGCCCAGGTATTCGCTGTTCGAGGGAGCCTGTATGCCGATGGTGTCCGCCGCGTCGTGCTGCTGACGCTCGATCATCTTGAAGACCCGGTAAGCCAGCCCCCGTTTCATCAGACCCAGGTCGACCGCCCACTCGGGGAAAATATCCCTGAGGATCAGGTAGCTTCGGCAGTTGGACCGGCTCTTGAGCTTTGTAACGAGGGGACCAAAGAAGATCGAGGGTGAGTACCAAACCACGGCATCCCATCGCTGCGAGCTCAAAGGACTCCTGGCAAGACCGCGCAGCATCGCCCACGGCAGCAGGAACTCCGTGATCGTTCGCGCGAGATATCCGATGTCGCGGATGGGCAGTGCACGGAGGCGGAGGACTTGAACTCCATCCTGCTCCTCGAGACTCCACGGGCGCCTGAGAGTTTCGTCGGGAACCATCATCACCGGCTCGTGTCCCTGGCGCGCGAACTCCTGCGCCAGGTCCCGCATCTGTACAGCAACCGAAGAGCGCACCGGTGGATACGCCACCGCAATCAATGCGACGCGCAATTTCCGCTCTGAACAGTCAGGTCGAACGGTTGGTCAAGGTTCGGCGCCGGACTAGAAGAAGTTGGTTATCTGGGTGCGAATGACGTTGATCACGACGTTGGAGGGCGAAAACTTCTCCTCCAGCTCGTACCACGCGCCCCACGGCTCGCTTACGGCAGTGGCGACTGATTCCACGATGTTCTCGAGATTCATCCCCGACACGATCGTCCCGCCGCTCTCCACCGTCTCGGGCCGCTCGGTCGCCATGCGCAAGCTCACGTTCGGCACCTTGTAAAACAGGCCTTCCTCGGCGGCGGTCCCGGAATCGGAAAGGACACAGAACGAGTCTTTCAGAAGTCGGTTGAAGTCGTAAAAGCCGAGCGGAAGCATGATTCGCACGTCTTTCGGGACCGTGATCGACGACACCTTGCTCTGGGTTCGGGGATGCATGGGGTAGATGACCTCGCGCTTGAAGCGCTGGGCGAGCTGCCCGCAGGCTTCAATGATGGTGCCGAGGTACTCGGGCTTGTCAACGTTCTCGCTGCGGTGCGCGGTGACCAGAATGTAGTTCTTCGGTGTGAGGCCCAGCCGCTGGACGATATTGCTCGCCTCGACCTGCGGGGCAAACGCGCGCATCGCCTCGAAGGTGGTGTTGCCGGTAACGAATATCTTCGAAGGGTGGATTCCTTCGCGGAGCAGGTTTTCGCGGTGGTACCTGTTGTACGGCAGCAGAATGTTGCTCATGTGATCGATGAGGATGCGATTCCGCTGCTCCGGCATCCTCCGGTCGAACGCTCGCAGGCCTGCTTCCATGTGGAAGATCTTGATGCCGCGATTGGCGGCGGGCATGATGGACAGCCCGCTGTAGGTGTCGCCGAGGATCAGGAGCGCGTCGGGCTTTACCTTCTCCATCAACGCGTCGGATTTCAGTATCACGTCCGAGACTTCTTTCGCGTAGCTGGATGTGTCGATCTGGAGCTGGAAGTCCGGCTCGCGGAGCTTGAGATCGGTGAAGAAGAAATCCTTCAGCTCGGGAGTGAAATTCTGGCCCGTGTGCACCATGATGTGCTCGAAGTTCAGATCGTCGAGCTTTTTCAGGGTGCCCCACATTTTGATCATCTCGGGACGCGTCCCGAAGATCGACATCACTTTCATTTCAGTTACTCCAGGGGTATCGCCGGCTCAGCGCGCGGAAGGCGCGACGACGTCGGGTGTCACCCGAACCTCGGGGAGCGGAATGATCATGCGACCGCCGTTATCCAGGTAAGAGCGATTCTTTCTGGCAATCTCCTCGAAGAAGCTCCACGCGAACAGCAGCAGGTAGTCCGGCGGATCCTTTTCCAGGACCGCGCTCGAGCGAACAAGGAAATGCGAGCCCGGGGTATAGAAGCCCTGTTTTGCCGGCGCGTCGTCGATCACGTACTCGAGGAGACTGTGATCGATGCCGCAATACTGGATCATGGTGTTGGCGCGGCCTGACGCTCCGTACCCGGCCACCCGCTTCCCATCGCGGCGCAGACGCTCGAGCAACGCCATGAGGTCGGCTTTGCGTTCAGCAACGTCGGCGGCAAACCGCCGGAAAGTCTCGGCGCGGTCGAAGCCGTTCGCGAGCTCCTCGTCGCGGAGCTTCGTGACGGCGGGCGACACCGAGCGCGCGTGGGCGCTCTCTTTCTTGCAGACGTAGAATCGCATCGATCCGGCGTGAATGGGGATCGGCTTGACGTCGAAGACCACCATGTCGTATCGGGCGAAGTGATTGATCGCCGAGAGCAGCGAGTAGTAATAGAGATGCTCATGATAGATCATGTCGTACTGCATCTCGTTGATCACCTTGCCGAGGTAGTGGACCTCGAAGATGAAGACGCCGTCGTCCTTGAGGGCGGCGCGCACGGCTCGGGTGACGCCTTGAATGTCGGGGATGTGCGCGTAGACGTTGTTCGCCATCACCAGATCGGCTTTTCCGTAGCGGCCGATGATTCCCTCGACTACCGGCTCGGTGAAGAAATCGTTGACGACTGTTACCCGCGGGTCATCGATGGTCTCTACGACGTTGGTGGCGGGATCGACGCCAATCACCGTTCGGATCCCCTGGTCGGCGAGTGGCCGGAGCAGGATACCGTCGTTGCAGCCGAACTCGATTACAGTCGACCGCTCGGGCTGGAGGAACCGCGACGTGATCTCGGCGGCGTACGAAGCGAAGTGGTCGCGAAGCGTCTTGATGGAGGAGGAGAAATAGAAGTAATCGTGGAACAGCACGTCAGCGCTGACCTTGTCGATTACCTGGACGGCGTAGCAGTCCTGACAGAAATCGAGGCGCAGCGGATAAGTGGCCTCGGTGGCAAACTGCTCGGGTTTAAGGAACGCTCCCGCGAGTGCGACGTTTCCAAAATCCATGATCTCGCTCATCCGGCTGCTGTCGCAGAACGAGCAGGTCGCGCCGGAAGCAGCACTCACGAGCGCAGCTCCGCCTGGACGTAGTCCAGCTCGAGCAGGAGCTTCTTTACCTGCCCGACGTCGAGGCGCTCGGTGTTGTGGGATGTATAGTCGTCGAGACGCGAGATCTTCTCTTCCCCGACGCTGAAGTACTTGCTGTAATTCAGGTCGCGGGTGTCCGCGGGGATGCGGAAGTAGCGGTCGAGATCCTGGACTCTGGCCATCTCCTCGCGGGACACGAGCGACTCGTAGAGTTTTTCGCCGTGCCGGGTGCCGATTATCTGGATCGGATTGTCCTTCCTGAAGATTTCCTTCACCGCCTGCGCGAGGTCCCCCATGGTGGACGCGGGCGCCTTCTGAACGAAAATGTCGCCTTGTTTCCCGTGCGCGTAGGCATGGAGCACGAGATCGACCGAATCGTCGAGGGACATCAGGAATCTGGTCATGTTGGGATCTGTGACCGTCAGCGGGCAGCCTTTTTTCAGCTGATCGATGAAGTGCGGGATGACCGATCCGCGCGACGCCATGACGTTGCCGTATCTCGTGGCGCAGAGGACGGTCTCACCCTCGTTCTGGAGGCGGGCGCGGGCGACCATCGCTTTCTCCATCAGGGCTTTTGACATGCCCATCGCGTTGATGGGATAGACGGCCTTGTCGGTGCTCAACACGACGACCCGCTCGACGCCGTTCTCGATGGAGGCTGCCATCACGTTTTCGGCGCCGAAGAGGTTGGTGCGGACGGCCTCGATCGGATAAAACTCGCACGACGGCACCTGCTTGAGGGCGGCGGCGTGGAAGACGAGGTTGACGCCTTTGAGCGCCTGGCAGGTGCTGTCGTAGTCGCGGACATCACCGATGTAGAACTTCAGCTTGTCGTTGTTGAGCGCGACCCGCATCTCCTCCTGTTTCTTTTCGTCGCGGCTGAAGATTCTGATTTCACGGACGTCGGTCGAAAGGAAACGGCGCAGCACGGCGTTTCCGAACGATCCTGTCCCGCCGGTGATCATGAGGACTTTGTTGTTGAACACTGGGCTTACCTATCTGAGGGCGTGCATGGTTCGAACGAGGGCCGGCCAATCGGGGGCCGCGTACCCGGTTGCAGCGCGGAATCGCCCCGCATCCAGGCTGCGATCGATCGCAACGCCATCATCCTCGAGAATCTCGATCTGCTTCCCGTAGGTCCGGGCTATCAATCTGAGAAGCTCGCATTTGGTAATAGCCTGCGATGCCACGTGATACACGCCCGAGAGCTCCGGATGCGGTAGGACAAAGTCCCGAACGACCTGAGCGAGCACGACGGTCGGCAGCCCTGAAAATACTGCCCTGCGGAAGCATTTGCACCGCCCATTCTGTGAAAGGAACCATTCGAGGAGCCCCGTACTACCGGTGAGCTCGTGCCCGATCATCGAGGTGCGGAGATTCACGACGTGCGGGGCGTCCACTTCGCCAAGGTGCTTTGCGATGCCGTAGACGTCAGTTGCATCGCAGGTATCCATTTCTGTGTAGCCGCCTTTCCTCCCCGAGAAAACACCATCGGTGCTGACATGCACGAGCCTTGCTCCCATGTCGGCGCACGCGGCGGCGAGCCGGTGCGGCAGGAGCGCGCAAACCGGGATGATCGCAAGCGCGTCGCCTTTGCCGAGCGATCTGCGGTCGGGGGATATGCAATTGATGATTACGTCGGGACGAAGGCGAGCCAGGTGCTCCGCGACCCGCTCGTACTCCATGACATCACCGAGGATCTCGAGGCGCTCCGCCAGCCGCGGCGCGAACAGCGCTTTCGATTGCTCCGACCGGACGGTCCCTACGACATCGACAGCATCCGACTCGGCCATGGTCCGCAGAACCGCATTGCCGAGCATGCCGGTCGCCCCGAGCACTACTACCTTCATGGTGCGATTACCCCGGCCGGGTCAGATCTCCTCAAAGAAACCCCACAGATAGTCTGTGCTGACTTTCACCGCGCCCTGTATGCGTCGTCGCTTCTGCCATACGGAGCGCCACTGGCCGAGAAACTGTCGCCACCCGTCAAAAAAAGCGCGTATGCTCGAAGGCGAGCGAATGAGGAAATAAGGCAGCATCAGCACTTCCGCGACGACGAGGTATGGCAACAGCCGGGCGAGCAAGGCCAGAGGCAAGTCCTTCGCGATGATGATAAGCCGATTGCGGACAATGCGGGTGCGGTATTGGACACTCTTGGTGAGAAAGGTAGTGTTGCCTGCTGCGGCTCCCGAGCCGACGTGCCAGCCATATGCCGCCGGCAAAAAGACGCAGCTCCAGCCGCGCAGCTGCATCCGGAACCAGAGATCGTTGTCCTCCCAGCCGGCGAAAAAAATCGGATCGAAATAATCGCCGGTAGCGTCAAAGACGTCTTTGAGCATGCTCATTCGCAACAGCGGGAAACACGAGGCCGGTCCAAAGCTGGTGGTCTCGCGCGGCTCACTCTCGTAGGCGCGAACCTGGAAGCGTTTGCGAAAGTAATACCGGCCGCCCTCTGCCTTTCGCAGGACGTCGGTCAAATGGTCGCCGTCCCACTGGAACACCCGTCCTCCAACCGCCCCGAGCCGGGGCTCGGACAGCATTTTGGCGAGGGAGACCGCGATGAAGTCTTCCTGGAGATAGGCATCGGAGTTCAGCTGCACCATGAACTCTCCGGTGGCGGCCTCGATCGCCTGGTTCATCGCCGGCGAATACCCCCGATTGTCCGCGTTATCGATGTACCGGCACGCTGTCCCGTATCTCGCCTTGATCTTCTCGCGCGACCCGTCGGTCGACCCGTTGTCGACCACTATCACTTCTATCGGTCGATGGGTCTGGGCAAAAGCTGATTCGAGGCAGCGGTGGATGTACTGCTCGCCGTTCCAGTTGACGACGGCGATCGTCACGAGCGGATTCATGCGCCGATCGTGCCTAGAGAATGTGGACGAATGGGATTGGAATGATGAACTTCGAATGGAAGTTTCCGCCCCCTCGCACCTTGGCGATTATCTCTTCCTTGTAGTTCCAGGCCGTCAGAAGATAGTAGTCGGGCGGATGTGCAACGCCCTCCTGCTCGGAGATGATCGGAATCCCGGACTGAGGAAGATATTTCCCCTGCTTGAGCGGCGTGCTGTCGACGCACGCGGTTATCGTAGACCGCGTCAGGCCGACATAGTTGAGCAGCGTGTTGCCCTTTGCGGTTGCGCCATAGGTGCAGATCGTTTTGTTCGCGGCGTGAAGCTCGTTGATCAGCGCGTGCAGATTCTCGGCAATCAACCGCGTATTTGCTGCAAACCGCTGCAACGCCTCGCGGGTCATGAAGTGCGCCTCCCGCGTCAGGTACTGCTGCGTCGATTCGGACCTGGTTGAATCCGGGCTCTTCTTCGCTACGAAGATCGCCGACCCTCCATGAACCAGGGACATCACCACATCGACGAGCTGCATGCCGTGAATCGCGAGGAGATTCGCCATCGACCGGATGCTGAAGTAGAACATGTGCTCGTGATAAATCTGGTCGAACTCGTTGTTCTCGATCGTGTTGAGGGCGTAAGCGTTCTCCACGACCAGATGAGCACCATCACCGAGAAGCGCGACCGCGCCGGCAATAAGTGGGTGCGGATCGCAGTTGTGGGCAAAACAATGCCGCGCGACGAGCAGGTCCGGCTTTCCGAATTTCTCGGCGATACCGCGTGCACTTGTTTCGGAAAAGAAATCGCAGATCGTCGGGATCCCGGCGGCCACGGCGAGCTTGCAGATATTTTCCGCGGGATCGATGCCGATCACCCTGCCGACGCTGGGCTGGATGTGTTTGAGAAACAGGCCGGCGTTGCTCCCTACCTCGACCACGAACGAGCTCGGCGTGACGTAGCCTTGCGACGAGAGATAGTTCAGCAGGTAGTCGTAGTGCTTGCTGAGCGTCTCCGACTCGGGAGTGACGTACAGATAGTTCCGATAGAGGTCATCCGACGCCAGGCAATCTCTGAGCTGCAGATTCGAACAGCTCGCGCACCACTCGAGAACGAGCGGGTATGCCTCCAGTACTGTTTCTGGGGAGTCGGTGATCGCGTTTGCGGGGGGAGTCCTGCCAAGATCGAGAATCTCCTCAGTGCGCGACCCGCAGATCCTACACGGCAAGACCGTCCTCCATGGCGACGCCCCGAGCCCTTTCACCCGCGGCTGCACCTCGGTGGCCGCGAAGGCCGTTAGCGAAGATCATAGGACCCGGTCTTGCCGCGGATGCCGTCCTGAATGCCTTTGACAATCATCGACAGATTTTTGAGACGCGGTTGAATTGCGGTGGCGAATACGACGCTCTTGAATATCAGGCGGGGAACGTCCTGCAGTACCCACCTCGCAGGAGTGTCCCGGCGTCCGTACAAAAGTAGGTGGTTGCGCATGATATAGTAGAGCCGCACCGGCCGATGAACGACTATGTCGCGGACGAAGGGAGCGCGAATTCTGGCGATCTCGTCGCCAACCGTATGGGTCATGGCTGCGCTACAAACGCCGAACAGGCCATACCCTTTCGACATAACACGGAAGCACCATTCAGTATCGACGTTGTCCACGAACAGAGCTTCGTCCATCCCGCCGACAGCGTCGAGCACCGTGAGCGGAACCAGTGTACCGGACGTTATGAGGTGATCGCACCGGATGGTCCCTCTACCCCGTTCTTCACAGGTCAGGTGAGTGTTGCGCACGAATCCAAATCGCACGAACGGCGCGGGTTGCCCATTCCGTCCATCGATCTGGCTCGGACCGACCGCACCCACCACCTCTCCTGCCGTCGTCAGAGCCACAAAAGCGCGCCGCAGCTCGGCGACCATGTTGGCAGCCGGCAGGCTATCCTGGTCGAGCAGGAGCACGGCGTCGGCGCGCGCCAGACGTGCCTTTGCTATGCCAACATTGTGTGCCGCGGCAACACCGGTATTCCGCTCGAGAAGCTCCAGGCCGCAGCCGCGCGCCCCCGCGCTCTCGCCCAGCCAATCAGCCATCCCGGGCGAGCCATTGTCCACGATGATGACGGACTCGACTTGCGATCCAATGACATCGAGCAGCGCCGACAGCCTGGCAGGTTCAGGGTGATACGTGACGACGACCGCAACGATCCGCGCCAGAACTTCGGGTCCGGACGGTTCGTCCGGGCGGTCGGGGAACGGGCGGACCTCAACCCTCATCCGGCGTCCGCGGCTCGCCGCGGTCCTTTGGAGAACGTAAGCGAGGCTACCAGACCGAGCACGAGCATGCCGTTCGACGAAAGCAAATAGGGATTCGAATAACTCTCGATCAGGTACGCAGCGTAGCCCACGGTAACGTAATACCGCGGATCACATGCCCGGACGAGCGCAAATAGCGGGTACACGAGGTAGAGAAAAAAGGCCGCTCCGACGAAGATCCCGTAGGTGCGGATCACCTCGAAGTAGCTCAGCTCCGTAATCGAAACGACTTCGCCGAGTCCGGATGCGAAGAACCGCGTTCCGAGGCCCTGACCGATGAGGAGATTTTTCGCGTTGGAGAAGATCGCCGAATAATCCGAGAGGTAAGCCAATTTTGCGGCGTTCGACACATCCTCGGGATCGAACATGCTGCGCAACACACTGGCACCGAGAATTATCACCAGTGGTACGGTGAGAAACAGTACGACCCTGCCGCGGCGATGGAGCAATAAATAGTATGCCGGTATCAGCAGCGAAATCAGAATGTTGTTTCGGGTCCCCGACAGGAATAACCCGGCGAAGCTCACCGCGATCATGTAGAGCGTTCGCTTGTCCATTTGACGATTCGCGCGCTCGAGGTAATAAGGCAGACAAAAGACCAGAAGCGGCGAGGTCACGTAATACGTCGTCGGAAAGTGAACACCGGCGTACTCCCGCTGTCCGAGCAAAAACATCCCGCTGTGATTGCCGAAAATCACAATCGCGTCGTAGATGGGCAGCGGCACAACGATGCTGATCAGAAACAGCGCGATAATAACGTGGCCCAGAAGTACGAGCAGTCTTATGAAGGTCTTTTCCGCGAAGTCCAGCAAGCTCGGCGGCGTCAGGAAAATCGAGAAGACGAGAAAGAGGTGGGATTTGAAATATTGAAGTCCGTCCGTTCCCATGCTTCCCGGATTGAAGACCAGCGAGACTGCAAGGCCGAACGCCGGAAACACGAGCGCGAGAGCGAAGACGTAAAGCAGCTGCGGAAATGAGGGTATGGATGCGTTCTCGTCGACGAATAAGGCCACGACCCCGAGGAGAACGAACAGCGAGAACAGCTCCACCTTCATCCCGAATACGCGGTCTGCGGGCTCGAATATCGCCGAGAAGAAGAGTAGGAAGAGCGCTACCTTGCGCAGTGACGTGAGCGTCATCGAGCAGGGGCTACGGTGTGTTGGTGGAGG
>Ga0070684_100003197_pt1 | contig 12244 bp, 9 predicted proteins | sample KBSC723LmetaG_FD_65653 | JGI IMG/M metagenome (GOLD analysis project Ga0070684, IMG submission 65653) | Corn rhizosphere microbial communities from Kellogg Biological Station, Michigan, USA - KBS C7.2-3L metaG | ecosystem: Host-associated > Plants > Roots > Rhizosphere ...
GAACGTGGAGCTCGGAATCACGCGGTCGAATCTCGTGAAGTCGGTCGGCGTTCGGGGATACAACCATCTCGTTTCGGCGAGCGACTGGGGGCACCCGCTGAGTTTCGGCAGCTCGTTCTCGGCGCTCATGTTCGGGCGCGACGAGGGCTTCTATTATCGCGCGACGGGGGCCGAGCTCACCGGGACGCGTGAAGCGGGCTTCGGCGGCGGCACTCACATCGAGTGGTCGGCGTTCGTCGAGCAGCAACGGACCGCGGCGGTGAAGACGACTTTTGCCGTGAACGGCGCCGATTTCCCGGCGAACATAACCGCCTGGCGCGGCACGTACGAGGGCGCCGCCGTGCGCTTCCAGAGCCAGCACGGCCTCGATCCACGCGGTCTCCGCTTGTTCAGCGATCTCAGATTGGAGGCCGCTCATGGCGACTCGATCTATGGCCGCGGCGCACTCGACCTCACCGCGTCCCACGGCCTCGGCCGCCTCGCCGGGGCGCTGACGGTTTCAGGCGGCAGCTCGCTCGGCGCCCTCCCGCCGCAGCGCCTCTGGTATCTCGGCGGCTCGAAAACGGTTCGCGGCCAAAGCCCCGACACGTCCTATTCCGGAAACGCCTTTTGGCTTTCGCGCCTCGAGATCGGCGCCAACGACGCCGGTATGCGTCCGACGGTGTTTGGAGATCTCGGATGGGTCGGTGATCGAAATCACATGACGCAGAACGTCAAGCCGATGAGCGGAGTTGGGGTCGGCGTCTCGTTTTTGGACGGAATGTTCAGGTTTGATGTCGCCCGAGGGATTTACCCAAGAAAGCAATTCCGGGTTGATCTGTCCTTGGAGTCGATGTTCTAATTCCAACTGAGAAAGGGCGACAACTGCTTTGAGCACGGAGGACACAGAGGAAATAGAGGACACGGAGGGAGTTCGTCTCGGGGACGGCCCCCTCTTTTCTACGAGCCCGGACAATCAATTTTTACGAACGACCTCGGCACACGTCTTCAAGCGGCCCTCTGTGTCCTCCATTTCCTCTGTGTCCTCTGTGTTTCAAAAACCGTTGTTAGCAGTAGGTCGGCTTGGGAAGCGTGAGCGGCATCACACAAAGGTTACATAAACAGCCTTGACGCCCTTGACTCCCCCCGTAGCTTGCGATCCATGACCTTCGCCCAGACCGCAATGTGTTGTTGTTGCGCGTGTCCCATGTGTCAACCGACACGTGGCGTTCTGGGCGTCCGCATGTAGCAACGAGCAACTCACTGCGACTCGCGCTCCGATCCCACGTCAGGATCGGAGCGCTTTTGTTTTCGCGAGTGCGAATGGCGTGACGGTCCAGGTGGCAGGAGAAAGCGGTCGAACCCACGACCCTTACCCGGACTGCCCTCATGCATCCCATCGCGATCTACCACGAACATCCCGACTGGTTCAAGCCGCTCTTCGCCGAGCTGGAGCGCCGCGACGTACCATACGTCCGCTTGGACGCCGCGGCGCATGCATTCGATCCCGCCGAGCGCGAAGTGCCGTACTCGCTCGTCTTCAACCGGGCGAGTCCGTCGGCGTACCTCCGCGGCCACCGCCAGACGACCTTCCACACGCTGCATTGGCTGAAGCATCTCGAACGGCTCGGCGTGCCGGTCGTCAACGGATCGACGGTGTACTCATTCGAGCTCTCGAAAGCCTCGCAGCTCGACCTGCTCGACGAGCTCGGCCTGCCGTTCCCGCGGGCGATCGCCATCAACGATCCGTCGCGAGCCGTCGACGCGGCGTCGGGGTTGCGCTACCCGGTGCTGATCAAGGCGAACATCGGCGGCAGCGGCGCGGGGATCGTCCGCTATGAGACCGAGGCGGCGCTCGCCGCCGCCGCCGCGCGGGGCGAAGTCGACCTCGGCGTCGACGGCGTCGCGCTCGTCCAGGAATCGGCGCCGCTTCGCGACGGACACATCGTCCGTGTCGAAACGCTCGGCGGGAAATACCTCTACGCAATCAAGGTCTATCCGGCGGTGGGCTCGTTCGATCTCTGCCCGGCCGATGCTTGCCAGACGACGACCGGCGTCGAGCTCGTGCGCGGCGCCTGCGCGGTGGACGCGCCGAAGACCGGACTCAAGGTCGAGCGATACGAGCCGCCGGTCGCGATCATCGAGCAAGTCGAAGCGATCTCGCGCCGTGCGGCGCTCGACGTGGGCGGTATCGAGTATCTCGTCGACGACCGCGACGGCAAGCACTACTTCTACGACGTCAATGCGCTCTCGAACTTCGTCGCCGACCCGGTGCACGTGCTCGGCTTCGACCCGTGGAAGCCGCTCGCCGACTATCTGCTCGAGCGCGCCGGCGCGCCCAAGCAAGAGCCGCGGAAGACGGAAAGCGGAATTCGTCGCGCAGCGCGCGAGACGGCGACCGCGCTCGCGTCGGCCATCATCTCGGCGCCGGCGCTGCCATGAGATACGGATACTGGTTGCCCGTCTTCGGCGGATGGTTGCGCAACGTCGACGACGAGGGGATGGCCGCGTCGTGGGAGTACGTGAGCCGGCTCGCCAAGCGCAGTGAAGAGATCGGCTACGACATCACGCTCGTCGCCGAATTGCTGCTCAACGACATCAAGGGGATCGCCGCGCCGTCGCTCGATGCGTGGTCCACGGCCGCGGCGTTGGCCGCGGTGACGGAGCGTCTCGAATTGATGGTCGCGGTGCGTCCGTCGTTCCATCCGCCGGCAATTCTCGCCAAGCAGGCGGCCAACATCGATCGGATTTCGAAGGGCCGGCTCGCGCTCAATGTCGTGTCGGCGTGGTGGAAGGACGAGGCGCGCCGCTTCGGCGCCGCGTTCGACGAGCACGACGATCGCTATGGACGCACGAGGGAGTGGCTCGACATCCTCGACGGCGCGTGGTCGAAGCCGGCGTTCAGCTACCACGGGCGCTTCTATCAACACGACGACATCGTGCTCGAACCGAAGCCGGTGTCGCGTCCGGGCCGTCCGCGTCCGGTGATCTATGCCGGCGGAGAATCGGAGGCGGCGAAGACGATGATCGCCCGGCAGTGCGACGCGTACGTCATGCACGGCGATCCTCCCGAGCGCATCGCGCCGAAGATCGCCGACATGCGCGAACGACGTGAACGAGCGTCCGAGGAAGCCGGAGTCGATCTGCCTCCCATGCAATTTGGCGTCGCGGCCTACACGATCGTGCGCGATTCACGCCACGAAATCGACGCGGAGCTCGAGCGGATCACGAACGTGTCCGAGGGATCACCCGGCTACGGCAACTATCGCGACTGGATCGCGAACACGAAGCTGGAACAACAAGTGACCTTGCAGGATTACTCGGTTTCAAATCGCGGCCTTCGCGCCGGGCTTGTTGGCACGCCCGAGCAGGTCGCGGAGCGAACCGCGCAATTCGCCGAAGCCGGCGTGGATCTCCTGTTGCTGCAATGCAGTCCGCAGCTGGAGGAGATGGAACGGTTCGCGGGGGAGGTCATCTCGGCCCGGGTCTGACGGCAACTGCCCGTGGGCCCGGGAGTTACGCCTTCCGAGCCCACCGATGTGTCGCAGAAGGAGGCAGGCCGTTGCAAGGCGCGAGTCGCGTCGTCTGTTTCATAAGCGATCTCGAAGATCGTAAAGTGCCTAATTGCAACGAGTTGAATTTGGAGCCGAGCCCCTCCGGCCGCTGGCCCAATAATTACCTAGTAGTGCACAATTTCTCCTTCCGTACGCCCGCACGGACAGCACTGTTTTTGTGAAGACCTCGCCGCCGCCGCTCACCAGTTCAAGTAATCCGCTTTGGGCCGACACCCGGGAGGCGACGGTCGTGGACGTGCTGGTGGGTCAGGCGCGGACTCGCGTCGTGCTCGCCGCGATGCTTGGGGTGGTAACGCTCACGCTGCAGATGTTGGGCGTGTTGGGCGGGCAGGAGCGTTTCGTCCTCGGCGCGACGGCCGGTTACATCGTGGCCGTCCGGGTGCTGACCATCGTCGCGCGACGGACCGGCCAGGCCGGCGACATGATCGTCGGCGCCACCGTGTTCAGCGATCTGGCGCTCGTGTTCGCGACGACGCTCGCCTCGTCGCCGGGCGCGCACTATTACAGAATTCTCATTCTGTCCTTCTTCGTCCTCAATGTCGCCGAATCGTTCTTCGGCGGCCGGCACGCGACGATCGGCCTGATGGCCGTTGTCGTCGGCTACCTCGCCGTCACCGGGGGCGGCACGGGGACGATGCACATCGAGAATCTCTGGACCATCGCCCTGTTCGCGGCGACGGAGCTCATGTTGATCACGCAGTACAGCCGGTTCCAGCGGCATCTCGAGCACATCGTCGAGCTGTTCGAGTGGGCGGAAGACGGCGACTTCAGCCACGCCTACGAGGTCAACCCGGAGCGGAACCCGGCCACCATCACGCGCGTCGGGCGCGCGTACAACCGCGTCCGGCTCAAGTTGGCGAGCATGGTGCTCACCGACCCGTTGACCGGGTGCCTCAACCGGCGCGGCCTCGACCAGGCGCTGGCGCGCGAAATCGCCCGCGCCTCACGCGCCGGCAGCAATCTCTCGCTGCTCGCCCTGGATCTCGACCACTTCAAGGAGATCAACGACACGTACGGCCACATCGCCGGCGACGTCGTCCTCCGTCAGGTCGGGGCGCTGCTCGCGCAGACCGCGCGCGCCGGTGACATGGTGGCCAGAACCGGGGGCGAGGAATTCACCGTCCTCCTCCCGGACACCGATGCCGACGGCGCGTATCACTCCGGCCTGCGCATCTGCGAGACGGTCCGGTCGCACGCGTTCATGGTGAACGGCAAGCGCCTCCACCTGACGATCAGCGTCGGCGTCGTCTCGTCGACCGCCGTCGGGGGCGACGCGGTCGGGACGAACCTGAAGGAGCACGCCGACGAGGCGTTGTACACCGCGAAACGGGCGGGCCGTGACCGCGTGAGCGTGTGGGACCAAACGCTCCCGCTGACGCTGACGCCGATTCACACGCTCGTCGTTCCCGCGAAATCCCGGCTCTGACGTGCGACGGCGCGGCCAGGTAGCCCTGGCCGCGCCTATCTTCGAGCGCGAGATTCAAGCGTCGCCGTTAGCGACGCGTCACGCTCACTTTGCCGTTCCTGCCGCGGGCCGGCCGGATCACGATGTCGATATCGCGCCCCAGCCGGGCCAGCATGCGAATGAGACGCTCCGTGGAAAATCCGCGCAGCTTGCCGGTGACGACCAGCGAGATCTGCGACGGCGCGTCGCGCATGATGTAGGCGGCCTCGGTCTGCGTGAGCTGCTGACTCTCCAGAATGCTGGCAATTTCCTTGGCGAGCACATTCTTGGGAATCACGGACTCGGGAACCGCTCGGGGGCGGCGAAGCGCTTTAGCTCGGGCCACGGTGTATTGGGTAAGTGGGGAGAGTGAAGTCGACCAAAGATTAGAGCGCTTTAATCTTATTGCCGATGGCTGACGGCGAAAAGGGTCGACTTCGATTTGTTAAAATGTTTGGAGTCGCTTTGCCTCAACATTGTGTCCAATTGAGCATACGCAAAACTGTTGTGCAATCGCCCGTGGACCTTAGGGTAACTTAGCCCCCTAGTCACGTAGTGCATATATCAAACTCTGATGACTGAATTCGCCGACCAGTTGCAGGACGCGCTCGGCCCGACCTATCAGCTCGACGATGAGCTGACCGGCGGCGGCATGAGTCGGGTCTTCGCGGCAATCGATCGCTCGCTCAACCGGCGCGTCGTCGTCAAGGTGCTGCCGCCCGATCTGGCGGCCGGCGTCAATCGCGAGCGCTTCCGCCGAGAGATCCAAGTCGCCGCGCAGCTCCAGCATCCGCACATCGTCCCGCTGCTGTCGGCGGGTGAGCATGGGGATCTGCTCTGGTACACCATGCCGTTCATCGATGGCGAATCGCTCCGCGCCGCGATCGAGAGAAAGAAATCTTTTTCCGCTCGCGAAGTCGTCCGCATCCTGCACGACGTGGTCGACGCACTCGCCTTCGCGCATGCGCGCGGCGTCATACATCGTGACATCAAGCCCGCCAACATCCTCACACAAGGCTCACACGCGCTCGTCACCGATTTCGGCGTCGCCAAAGCCATCAGCGCCGCACTGCCCATCGGCGCGGTCACCACCGCCGGAATTGCAATCGGGACGCCCGCTTACATGGCGCCAGAACAACTTGCCGGCGATCCAGCGGCGGATCATCGAATTGACATATACGCCGTGGGATTGTTGGCCTATGAATTGTTGACCGGCGTGTCGCCATTCACCGGCGCGTCGCCGCGTGAGACACTCGCCGCCCAGCTCACGCGCGATCCGGCGCCGCTGCATGAAGTCGCCCCCGGTGTGTCGCGCAATGTCTCGACGCTCGTCATGCGCTGTCTCGCCAAGGATCCCGACGCGCGTCCGCAGTCCGCCGACGAAATTCTCCAAGAGCTCGATTCGCTGACGATGCCATTCGGCGTGACGCCGCAAACCGGCGGCGTCGAAGCGCCGAACCGCAAGCGTCCATGGAGAAGCGTCGCCGCGGTTGCCATCCTCGCCGCCGTGCTTGGCGGAGTGGGCTACGCGGTCAGCCGCCAGCGCGATCGAACGACGAACGTCGGCTCGCGCCCAACACCGCCCACGGTGACGAGCGTCACAACTGACACATCGCGCCAGCTGTCTCCGCCCGCCGCGCCGGTACTCGCCGCGCCGGTGCCACCGCCGAAACCGGTCGTGAGCCACGACGACTCCGTGCGCATCGCCGCCGCCGTGGAGAAGCGCGTCGCGGCGGCCAAGCTACGGGACTCGATCGCGAAAGCAAAGCTCGCCGAGCAGACGCAGCGCAAAATGATGGACTCGATCATCGCGGCGAACTCGGGGAGCGGAGCGGTCGCCGGCGCCGGCGCCCCGCGACGGCTGATCATCGCCGAGCAACCTGAGATCGCGCAATGGCCGGAGGCGGCGCTGCTCGGGCGGGCCGTGGCCGACAGCCTGCGCCGGATGCTGCGCGGCCGCTCCAGACAGTACACTCTCGTCGATCAGGACTCGGTGCGCTCGGCACTCACTCGGTCGCGTGACGTCACCGAAATGGGGCGCGCATTCGCCAGCGAGCTACTCGTGTCCATCCGGCTCACGCCGCTGCCACGAGACTCGGCGGTGCTCATGCTCCAGCTGTGGGACCTCGGAGCGAGCAACGCTTATCGCTCGCGGATGAGCGGTGGCCGGAAAGTCGCCAGGAATGAAGTACTTGCCGGGTTGGACGCCGTGCTTCTCAGCACGCTCACCTACCTCGACGAGATGTCTCGCGCGCCTCGTCGTCCCCCGCCGGCGCCGACTCCTCCGCCTAGCGGACGCTGAGCAGCGGAAGGACGCGGCGCTTGCCGTCGTTGTCGGAGATGTTGATCAGTCCGACCTGCGCGCCGTGGAGATCGTGCGCGTAATTCCACAGGCCAATCGTGAGGCCGTGCTGCGAGCCGCTCACGTTGTTCACCGCCGCCAGTGCGCCGCCGTCGAAGCGTCCCTTCTCATCGACCTTGAAGTAAGCGCCGGTGAGCACGATGGCCTTCACGTCCACACCGCCGACCCCAACGAGGCTGGCGGCGACACCGTTCAGCTTCGGCGCACCGACGCCCACGCCACCAATCGCGAGGCCCCTGACCGTTCCGCCGGAGCCGACACCCACGCCGCCAATCAGCAGTCCGGTCGTGTTGCCGCCGGTCCCGACCCCGACACCACCGATGCCGATCCCGGTGAAATCACCGGCCCCGCCGACACCGATCCCGCCGATTGCCACGCCTTTGACATTGCCGCCGCCTCCGACGCCGATGCCGCCGATGCTTAGGCCGGTGAGATCAGCGCCGCCGCCAACCCCGATGCCGCCGATTTGAATACCTCTTAGCGCGCCGCCGCTTCCCACCCCGATGCCGCCCAAGGTTATCCCTTCGACGCGGCCGCCCGCTCCCACTCCAATCCCGCCGACGAAGATGCCCTTCATATCCATCCCGCCGCCCAACCCAACGAGGGCAAGCCCAACGCCGTTGAACGTGTTCTCGACGCCGACGCCAAGCACCCCGATGCCGACGCCGTTGATGTGCGCCGCTCCCGTCGCCGGAAGACCGAGCGCGACGCCGTTCACCGTTCCCTTGGCCGGGGAGTAGGGAACCCAGATGGTCGCGTTGACGCCGTTGAGGCGTTCCAGATGCCGGTCGCGGAAGTTGAAACGCAAGCCGTTCATATTCGGTTTATCGCCAATGGCGAGACCGTTCCCGTCAACCGTCAGGTCAATGACCTGGGCATTCAGCGGAGCCGCGAACAGGATGGCAGCGGAGAGGAGGCGAAGCAGGCGCATTGTCGGAGGGAGGTGGGCTGACCCAATGTACGACTTGGGAGGTGGGATGTTTCGCCGTTCGTTGATGCTGATATTGGGACTCGCTGCGTGCTCGCGCGTGCAGCTTTCCCCGACCCCGGACGGGGGCGGAGTAAGTACGCGGGAGCTCGAACAGCGGCTTACCGCGTTTGCGCATGATTCGATGATGGGGCGCGAGGCGGGCACGGTCTGGAACGCAAAAGCGACGGATTACGTCGCCGCGCAGTTCAAGGCGCTTGGCGTTCGGCCGGCCGGAGAGGAAGGCGGGTTCTTTCAAATCGTAGAAGGGCTCAAACCCTCCGACCCCTCGCTGCAGATTGCCCCCGCGCGCAACGTGATCGGCATCATTCCTGGGAGTGATCCGGCGTTGCGCGGCGAGTACGTCGCGATCACCGCGCACAACGATCACGTCGGGTTCAATCATCGTCCGGTAGATCACGACTCCCTCCGCGCCTTCAACGCGATCGTCCGGCCACTCGGCGCCGACAGTCCGAATCGACCCGCAACGCCCGAGGAAGCGGCTCACATCGCGCGGATCCTCGACTCGCTGAGAAAGATTCATTCGCCGCGACTCGATTCGATCCGTAACGGCGCAGACGACGACGGCAGCGGGACGATCGCGCTGATCGAAATCGCCCGAGTGCTGACGCGTTCCGGCGCGCGTCCGAGGCGATCCATTCTGCTCGTCTCGCACACCGGGGAAGAGAAAGGCTTGCTCGGCTCCGACTGGTACACCGATCATCCGACCGTGCCGATCGATGCGATCGTCGCCGAGTTCGATGTCGATATGATCGGGCGAGGCGCGGCGACGGATATCACGGCGGGCGGTCCGACGTATCTCGAGGTCGTGGGGCTGCGGCGGCTGTCGAAGGAGTTCGGCGACTTGGTCGAGGCGGCGAACGCGCGCGAGTCGATGCCGTTCGTCTTCAACTACGAGTACGACGCGCCGGGTCATCCCGATCAGTACTACTGTCGCGCCGATCACTACAGCTACGCGCGCTACGGAGTTCCCAGCGTCTCTCTCTCCCGGGGCCTGCACCGCGACTACCACCAGATAACCGACGAGGCGCAGTACATCGACTATCCCGATTACGCGCGACTCACGCAGATGGTGCTCGACGCGGCCGTTTTCGTCGCGAACGCCGATCATCGCCCGCGGCTCGACGGACCAAAGCCGACGAATCCTCACGTGCCCTGCCGGCAATAGATCATGCTGCGCGTCGCGCTGGCGACCTACGAATCGGCGCCCGAGCTCGCGCCCGACGACCGGCCCCTCGTACCGGCGCTGGCTCGAGTCGGCGTTCGCGCCGAACCGGCCGTGTGGTCCGATGCGTCGCTGCCATGGGAGTCGTTCGATGCGGTCGTGATACGATCGTGCTGGGACTATCATCTCCGTGTCGCCGAATTCTTTTCATGGCTCGATCGCCTCGAGTCGGCCGACATCCGGGTCTGGAATCCGCCCACGATCGTGCGCTGGAACGCGGACAAGCGGTACCTGCTCGATCTCACGCGACGCGGCGTTCCGACGATCCCGACGATGATCGCGCTACGCGGTCGTCCTGGCGACGTCGAGGCGATCGTGCACGCCGAAGGCTGGCGGCGCGTCGTCGTCAAACCGGCGATCTCGGCGAGCGGGTTCGAGACCCACAGTCTCACGAGCCCGTTCGACGCCGCGGCACGGGCGACGATCGAGCGTGTCGCGGGCCTGAGCCACGTCCTCGTGCAGCCGTTCGTCGAAGAGATTCCGCGAGACGGCGAGCTCTCCTTCACATTCATCGACGGCCGATTCAGCCACGCCACGCTCAAACGGGCGCGAACGGGGGAATTCCGCGTGCAGACGGAACATGGCGGCTCGGTCGAGAATACGACCGTCGACGCGACCCTCGTCGAGCAGGCTTCTCGCGTGCTCGGCGCCGTCGACGACGTGCCGCTCTACGCGCGCGTCGACGGTGTCGTGCGCGGCGGCGATCTCCTGCTTATGGAGCTCGAGCTCATCGAGCCGAACGTGTTTCTGGGCGCGCGCGACGGCGCGGTGGACGACCTCGCCGCGGCGATTCGCTCGCGGCTCGACGCTTAGAAGCGGCGCGTTTCGCCGTGCGCGAACGTCCAGTTGCGATCGGGCTGGAGCTCGGCGTGCTGCCACAGCTGGGCGAAGCGCCGGGGTGGCTCTTCGACCGCCTCGTCGGTCAGGCGGAAGGTGCCCCAGTGCAGCGCGAGACAGGGCGGCTGCACTCCCGGCGCTCGCAGCGCCTGATACGCCTGAACGGCGTCCTCGGGGTTCATGTGTACGCTGCGCATGAACCAGCGTGGCTCGTACGCTCCAATCGGCAGCATCACGAGATCGAACGGCCCACAGCGACGACCGATTTCCTCGAACTCCGGGTGTAGCGCCGTATCACCGGCGAAGTAAACGCGAACGCCGTTGGTCTCGAGCGTCCAGCCGCACCAGAGCGTGTTGCCACGATCGCCGATGCTCCGTGCGCTGAAGTGCTGCGCCGGAACGCACGTCGCCGTGTAGGAGAGCGTCTCGACCGACTCCCACCAATCACGCTCGACGATGTGTCGCACGCCGAACGACCGCAGCAGGCGTCCCAATCTCAACGGACAAAGCCACGCCGCCGCGGGGAAGCGTTGCGCGAGGCGGCGCACGGTCGGCGCGTCGAGGTGGTCGTAGTGGTTATGCGAGAGCAGCACGAGGTCGATCTCGGGCAATTGCTCGAAGCGGACTCCCGGCGGCATGAGCCGGCGCGGACCGATCCATCGAATGGGAGAGGCTCGGTCGCTCCACACCGGATCCGTCAAAACATTGAACGGCCCGACTTGAAGCAGGACGGTCGAATGGCCGACCCAGGTCACCGATCGATAATCGCGCGCGGCGCGCGGCGCGGCGATCACCGGTGTTCGTATCGGCAAGGAGCCGCGCGGTGGACTGGGCGGGATCGGTTTCCGGCGACGCTCCTGTAATCGCCATCGGAGAAAATCGCCAAAACCGTGCGGTTCGGTGCCGGGCCACGGGTTCTGAAACCCGCCGCCCGGCCGATGATGCGGCGGCGACGTCAATCCGCGCGCATGGCGATGACCGGGTCGACGCGCGCCGCACGCCGCGCCGGCAGATAGCTCGCCAACGACGCAACTCCGACGAGCACCGCGGCAACAGTGGCGAAGGTCAGCATGTCAGTCGCTTGCACACCGTACAGTAAGGCGGCGAGCAAGTGGACGAGCCAGAGGGCACCGGCGACGCCGATGGCCACCCCGATGACACTGAGCCCAATTCCCTGACTGAGTACGAGACGCAAGACGCGATCGTGCGTCGCGCCGAGCGCGATGCGAATGCCGAGCTCACGCGTCCGCTGCGCGACGGAGTAGGAGATCACGCCATAGATGCCGAGCGCCGCGAGCAGCAGCGCCAGGCCTCCGAACGCCGAGAGCAGCGTCGTGTAAAAGCGCGGCTGCGCGACGGATTCAGAAACGACGTCTTCCATCGTCCGCAGCTCGTAGACGGGCATCGCCGGATCCACGGCTTGAACCGTCTCGCGGATCGCCGCCGACAGCGTCGCGACGTCGGACGTTGATCGCACGAGGATCGACATGTCGCTGATCGGGAACGTCCCCCAGCCGAGGTACGTCGTCGGGTACGCTTCGGACGCCAGGCCGCGTTGCTTTACGTCGCCGACGATCCCGATGATCTCGCCCCTCGCCGTGACGTTGCTCTTCGCGTTGGCGAGCGTATCGTGGTCGATGCCAAGCGTGATGCGCTTCCCGATCGCGTTCTGATTGGGAAAATACTTCTTCGCGAAAGACTCGGACACGACGACGACCTGCGGTACCCCGAAGTTCTCTTCTTGCGGCGCGAAGGCGCGGCCGCGGAGGACCGGGATCCCCATGTTCGCGAAGAAATTCCACGACACGGGATGCACTTCGGTGAGCATGCGCTT
>Ga0070684_100003201_pt1 | contig 12241 bp, 14 predicted proteins | sample KBSC723LmetaG_FD_65653 | JGI IMG/M metagenome (GOLD analysis project Ga0070684, IMG submission 65653) | Corn rhizosphere microbial communities from Kellogg Biological Station, Michigan, USA - KBS C7.2-3L metaG | ecosystem: Host-associated > Plants > Roots > Rhizosphere ...
TGCTCGCCCGCGAGGGGCAGACGCGAGTCACGGGCCGGCTCGTCTCGCTCGGCCTCGCGTCGAAGCACGCGCACGAGCGCTGGGAGGCGCGTTCGGAGCAGCTCGGCCAGCGACTCCGGCTCGAGCCCGGCGACGACGTCGTCGTGCTAGCCGTCGAGGAGGACCTCGCGATCATCCTCGACAACCTGATCGAGAACGCGCTCCACTACTCGCCCGAGGGGAGCTCGGTCACGATCGAGTTCGGCCGCGAGGGCGCCGACGCCTATCTCGCAGTGCTCGACGACGGCCCCGGGGTCGAGCCGGGCGAGGAGCAGGCGGTATTCGAGCGCTTCAGGCGCGGGAGCGCCGGCAAGAGCTCCCCCGGGACGGGCCTCGGGCTCGCAATCGTCCAGACCCTCGCCCAGCGCTGGGGCGGCCGCGCAAGCCTCGCCGCGAGGCCGGAAGGCGGCACCCGGGCCGAGCTCCGCCTGCCCGCGGGCGATGCTTTACCAAGTTCTAACCCGGAGTTGGGCGAACCGATAGGTGCCCCTTCCTAGACTGGGAGACGCAATGCGAGCGACGCTGACAGTCATCGTGGTCGCCCTCGTCGGGCTCTTCGGGGCCGCGTCGCTCGGCTACGCCGCGTACGTGGTCTCGCGCGACCAGGTCGGCCTCCCGGTGACGAAGCTCCAGACGCCGGCCGGAAAGCTGGCCCCCATCCCTGCCAAGACCCCTGCGAAGCGTAAGCGCGTGGTGCCGCCTCCGCCGCCTCCACCACCGCCGACCACGACGACACGTGAGTCGGGCGACGACCACGGCGGTCGCTCACGCGGCGGCTCGGGCGGCGGCGGCCACGGCAGCGACGACTAGCTCTCGGCGCCTCCGAACCACGTGCTGAGCGCGTTGGCAAGCCCTGCGTCGGTTTCCTCTCCGACCCAGGCGACGTGTCCGTCGGGGCGAATGAGCACGGCGCTCGGGGCCGGGACCGCGCCGATCACCGGAAGCTCCCAGGCACGGACCGGCTCGGCCCGGACCGCATGAGCCCGATCGGGCAACGGAGGGACGACCAGTCGGCCGAAGTCGATGAGCAACGGCCGGGCGTCGTGCAACAAGCTGAAGACGCGCCGCGGCCCGTCGGCGGTAACCAGGTCGAGATCGGGCATGCGCCGGCCCAGCAGTGGATGCCCGTCGCCGAACTCGTACCGGACGTCGAGGCCGGACATCATCCCGGCGAGCCGCCGGCGAGGCTCGTCCATGCTCAACAATTCGGCGACGGTGGCGCGGACGGCGTCGATCCGCGGATCGGAGCGGGTGAGCGCCGTCGCCGCCATCGTGTTCTGCAGCACGCCGGCGGCGACCGGGTGACGCTCGGCCTGGTAGGTGTCCAGCAGGTTGTCCGGCGAGGCCCCCTGAACCACCTGGGCGAGCTTCCAGCCGAGGTTCACTGCATCCTGCACGCCGATGTTGAGGCCCTGCCCTCCCACCGGGTAGTGCACGTGCGCCGCATCGCCTGCCAGCAACACGCGCCCCTCCTTATAGGACGCCGCCTGACGGGTCATGTCCGTGAACCGTGAGATCCAGGTCGGGCTGTGCACCCCGTAATCCGTTCCCCAGACCGAGATGAGAGCCTGGCTGAGCTCACGCAGGGTCGGGTCACCCGTCTGCCCGGCGTACGGCCGGCTGATCACGACGCCGACCCGCTTCCCGTCCTCCCGTACGCCCAGTGCTTGCGTGCCGTTTTCGTCTTGCCGGATCACTCCCGGCCGTCCGCCGACGTCGTCCCACTCCGGCTCGTCGCCGAGCTCGACCTCTGCGATCAGCGAGCTGATCGAGGGATCCCAGCCCGGGAAGTCGATGCCGGCAGCCTTACGGACGATGCTCCGACCCCCGTCGCACCCGACGAGGTATTCCGCCCGCAGCGACCGGCCAGCGGAGAGCTCCACGTCGACGCCGGTCTCGTCCTGCGCGAAACCGGTCACCTCGCGTTCGCGAGCGATCGGTACCCCCAGCTCGCCGACCCAGCCGGCCAATATGCGCTCGAAGTCCTTCTGCCACAGCGCGAGGCCGTAGTTGTGCCGGGTTGGAAAGTCGCTGATGTCGAGGGGGATCCTGGCGAAGCTCTGGACCTGCATCGCTCGACCCTCCGCGAGGAACCTGTCGGCGATACCCCGCTGATCGAGCACCTCGATCGTCCGTGAATGGAGACCGCCCGCGCCGGACCGGGCGAGATCCTGGGTCAGGCGCCGCTCGACGATGACGACATCGACGCCGGCCAGGGCCAGCTCGCCGGCGAGCATCAACCCCGTCGGGCCGCCGCCGGCGACCACCGCCGCATGCTCGGTTCGTCGGGCGATTAGAGCTTGTCCCTCAGCTCGCTGAGGGCCGCCCAGCGGGAGTCGAGCTCTTCGTCGTCGTGTCCGTGCGGATCGACGTTCAGGTCGCGCCCGCACACCGGGCAGAGCCCCGCACAGTCGATGCGGCACAGGATCTTGTCCGGCAGCTGGAGGACGAGCGCGTCGCGGGCCCACGCCGAGAGGTCGAGCTGGTCGTTCTCGAGGTACGGCGTCCGCAGCTCGTCTGACTCCGGGTCGGTCGCCTGGTACTCGCGCGCCGAGACGTCGATGTCGACCACGGCGTCCGCGAGGCAGCGATAGCAGGGGCCGTGCAGCCGCGTCTCGAAGCGCAGCTCGAAGACCGTCCCGGACTGGGCGCGGCTGACGACGAGCTCCGCCTGCACCTTGTCCGGAACAGGCAGGTAGCGCTGGCCGCCGAGCGCGATCGGCTCGAGCGCGACCTCCTTCGGCTCACGGTGCTCCTGGCCCGGCTGCAGCCGCAAGGAGCGCACGCTGAAGCTGGTCATCGCGCCAGAGTAGCGACCGGACTTTCGCTAGACGCGGAGGCGAAGCCGACCGCGGCCGCTCATGTGTCCACTCAATAAGGCGGCTCTTCGTTGTCGGAGCCGGGAGCGCCGACGCCGGCGACCACCGTCTCCTGCGAGCGCTCGTGCAGCCGCTCGCGGCCCCGCTTCACCGCACCGAGGAACTTGTCGAGATTGACCTCGAGCGTCGAGAGGATCGAGTCCGCCCAGTCCTCCATCTCGAGCCGCGTCTCCCGAGCCTGGCGCCGCGCGTCCTCGAGGATGTCCTGTGCCTGCCGCTCCGCGAGCTTGACGATCTCGGTCTGCGACGCCTCGCGCGTGGCCTGCTCGCGCGCCTCGCCCAGGAGCCGGTCGCACTCCCGCTTCGCCTCGGCGAGCATCTCCTGCCGCTCCTTGACGATCCAGCGGGCCTGCTTGATCTCCTCGGGGATGGTCGCGCGCATCTGGTCGAGGATCTCGTAGATCTCCTCGCGGTCGATTCGCACCTGGTCCGTGAGGGGGACGGCCTTCGCGTTGTGCACGAGGTCGTCGAGCTTGTCGATCAAAACGAGGACGTCCATGGCGTCAGTCTAATGGCTGTGCCCGGAAGAGCCGCTACTCGAACGGATCCGGGAGCCAGAGGACCTGGCGCTCGCTCGGGTACGACGGGCCGACCGGGTGCGGGTCGTCCCCGTTCGCGAACGCGATGTACGTGTGCTCCGGGCAGATGTTCCGCGCGCACTTCTCCGCCCGCATGAAGGCGATCAGCTTGCCGTCGCGCGACCAGGCCGGCGAGTGACCGTCCGGGATCAGCTTGTGCGGATCGGTGCCGTCCGCATCGATCGTCCAGATCGAGCCGTTGTGGACGTAGAGGAGGCGTTTCCCGTCGGGCGACCAGTCCGGTGCGTCGCCGTCGACGAGCGTGTGCGCGTCGTCGCCGTTCGGTCGGACGAGCGACACCTGGCCCTCGAGCGTGTCCTCGGACCAGTTCTGAACGTATGCGAGCCAGTCGCCCGTCGGCGACCAGGCGACGTCCGAGACGTTGCGCGTGTTCGTCTCTTGCTCCGCGTTCGAGGTCGTGATCGAGGTGACCCAGATGTCGTACCGGCCGTCGTTCTTGGGCGAGTGCAGGAACGCGATCTTCGTTCCGTCCGGAGCCAGGCTGGGCGCCGAGTTCGCCCCCAGCGGCACCGGCGCGCCGATGGGGCTCTGGCCGTCGATCCCGGAGACGAGGATCTCGTCGCCGCGCTGCGTGTCCCAGGCGAGCTTCTCCCCGTTCCGGGACACGCTGACGTTGTCGAAGACGTCGTGGAGGCACATGACCTTCTGATCGGTGGCGTCGATGTACATGTGGCGGAGGCCGCAGCCGTCGCGAGTCGCGACGCGACCCGGGAACTTCGGGTTATGCGCGTCACCACGGGTGAACGCGAAGCCGAGCGCGGCAACCACGGCCGCCAGGACGACGAGCCCGGCCAGAAGTGCGACGACGCGTGCCCGGCGGTTCATTCCTGCGGCGAGACGGGCGCTCCCGGCTTGCCCGCCGGAAACATCTCCTTGAAGCGGCGCGCGACCGGCTCGGGCACGAGCTCGTCGACGTTGCCGCCGAACGACGCGACCTCCTTCACGCCGCTCGAGGAGACGAAGCTGTACTGCGGATTCGACATCAGGTACACGGTCTCGACGTCCGGGGCGAGGGTGCGGTTCAGGTGGTTCATCTGGAACTCCCACTCGAAGTCCGAGATCACGCGCAGGCCCTTGACCATCGTCCGGGCGCCCCAGCGATGCGCGAACTCGACGACGAGCTCGGCGAAGACGTCGACCTCGACATTGTCCTCGTTGCGCAGGGCCTCCTCGAGGAAGGCGACGCGCTCCTCGACCGAGAACATCGTCTGCTTGTGGCTCGGCTCGCGGACGACGCCGACGACGACGCGGTCGAAGATCATCGCGGCGCGGCGGATGATGTCCAGGTGCCCGAGCGTGACCGGGTCGTAGCTGCCCGGGCAGATCGCCGTGCGGAGATCGTTGGTCATTCGAACAGTGTGAGCCGCGCCGAGCCGTACGTGCGGCTCGTCCGCTCGGTGAGCGGCAGCTCGGGCGCGGTGCGCTTGTCGGTCTCGACCACGACGAGGCCGTCCTCGGCGAGGAGCGCAGGCACGTACGCGGCGAGTGTCGGCTGGAGGGAGTCGAACATCCGGTAGGGCGGGTCGACGAGGACGAGATCGTAGCGCCTGCCCGCGGCCGCCTCGGCTGCGAGCGCGCGGCGCGCATCGGACTTGACGATGCGCGCCCCTGTCAGCCCCAGCTTCTCCAGGTTGCGCTCGATCGCGCGTTGCGCCTCGCGGTCGGACTCGACGAAGACCGCGCTCGAAGCTCCGCGTGAGAGCGCCTCGAGCCCCATCGCCCCTGAGCCGGCGAAGAGGTCGAGCACGGCCAGCTCGTCGACCGGGCCGATCAGGTTGAACGCCGCTTCGCGCACGCGGTCGCCGGTCGGACGCGTCTCGCCCCTGGGCGCGAAGATGCGCGCCCCTTTCCGGCTACCCGCGATGATCCGCACGAATCAGCCGGCCGGTGATCGACCACGCCGACCACGCGAGCGCGCACATCGTGAACGTGACCGCCAGGTGGAAGCCGATGAGCTTCTGGTCCGCGAAGAGGTCGACCACGACCGCCCCCAGGCCTCCGACGAGCCCGACGACGAGGGGCCAGAGCGACCGCAACTCACGGATCGCCGCGACCACGCCCGCGGCGATCGCGAGGACCATCGCGGCCGGGAAGTAGATCAACAGGACTGCGGTGACGACCACCCCGAGCACGACCGCGGTCAGCCATTCGCCCCTGTTCATCAGGCCTGCACGTCCTGTCCGGCGAAGACGCGCTCGACGTCGTCGTTCAACGGCCCCTCGTAGTCGACGAGCGTCTCGGCCGCCTCGCGGGCACGCTCCAGAAGCCTGCGGTCGGAGCGCAGCCGCGTCCAGCGGAGATCCGAGAACCCGGCCTGCCGCTTGCCGAGCAGCTGGCCCTCGCCGCGGATCTCGAGATCCTTCTCGGCGAGCTCGAACCCGTCGGTCGACGCCACGAGCGCCTCGAGCCGCGCCAGCGCCGAGTCGGTCAGCTCCTCCTTCGCGCGGGACACGAGCAAGCAGTACGACTGCTCGGCGCCACGGCCCACGCGTCCCCGCAGCTGGTGGAGCTGCGCGAGCCCGAAGCGGTCGGCCTCCTGGATGATCATGATCGTCGCGTTCGGAACGTCCACGCCGACCTCGATCACGGTTGTCGCCACCAGGACGTCGAGCTCCCGCGCCTTGAACTGCGCCATCAGCTCGCGGCGCTCTGCGGGCCGGAGGCGCCCGTGCATGAGCCCCACGCGGTACCCCTTCAGCTCGCCCTTGCGGAGCCGGTCCGCCTCCCGCTCGGCAGCACGCGCCACCGACGTCTCCGACTCCTCGATCAGCGGGCAGACGACGTACGCCTGGCGGCCGTCGTCGAGGTGCTTGCGCAGCCGCCGGTACGCCTCGCTCGAGCGGTCTTCTGTGACCCAGGCCGTCTTGACCGGCTTGCGGTTCGCCGGCGGCTTCGCGATCTCGCTCACTTGGAGGTCGCCGTAGACCGTGAGCGCGAGCGTCCGCGGGATCGGCGTCGCGGTCATGTGCAGGACGTGCGGCGTGCGTCCACCCGTGATCGCGCGGCGCTGTTCCACTCCGAAGCGATGCTGTTCGTCCACGACCGCGACCGCGACCTCGCTCAGGTCGACGCCCTCCTGGATGAGCGCGTGCGTGCCGACGAGAATGTGCGCGCCGCCCGGGTCGTCCTTCACCGAGCGCGTCAGGAGCGCGACCTCGACGCCGAGCTCGCGGCACGGTTCCTCGAGCGTGAGGAAGTGCTGCTCGGCGAGCGTCTCGGTCGGCGCCATGAGTGCGCCCTTGCGCCCGGACTCGACGGCCCGCAGCAGCGCGTACAGCGCGACGACGGTCTTCCCCGAGCCGACCTCGCCCTGGAGCAGGCGCTCCATCGGCGTCGTCCGCGCGAGGTCGACGTCGACCTCCTCGATCGCGCGCTGCTGGTGCTCGGTCAGCTCGAACGGCAAGAGCGTGCGGTAGCGCGCGGTCAGCTCACCGGGCTCCCCGAGCGCCGGAGCCTCCTCACGCTCGCGCCCCCGACGCCTGCGGGCGAGCCCGACCTGCAGCACGAGCAGCTCCTCGAACGCGAGCCTGCGGCGACCGAGCTCTGCGTCCTCGGGAGCAAGCGGCACGTGCAGGGCCGTGAGCGCGTCGGCGCGCAGCGGCAGATCGTCCGCCACTCCGGCCGGGACCGGATCTGGGAAGTCGCCGGCAAGGGGCAGCGCGCGCCCGATGACGTCGCGCAGCTTCTTGACGGTCAGGTCCTCGGTCGCCGGGTAGACGGGCGCGAAGTCGGCCGTCGCGGAGGCGCCGTTCAGGTCGTAGGAGCGGACGTTGAACTCGTTCCGCCGTAGGTGCCCGCGCAGGCGGACGTGCGTGCCGGGCTTGAGCTTTTCCGCGAGCCACGCCTGATTGAACCAGACGGCAGTGATCTGCCCGCTCTCGTCGGCGATGCGCGCCTGGACGATCGCGAGCCGCCGCCGGGGCCGGCGAATGCTCGTCCGGACGACCTCGCCGGAGATGGCGACCTCCTGCTCGCCGGCGAGCAAATCTGCGATCTGCACCTCCTCCGCGGCCGCCTCGTAGCGGTGCGGTCGATGCTCGAGCAGGTCGGCGATGGTCGTGAGGCCGAGCTTGCCCAGCCGCTTCGTGACCGCCGGGCCGACGCCGGGCAGCACGTCGACGCTGCGGGCCAGGCGTTCGGGACGCGAAAAGCCGCGCGGGCGGGGCCACGCCTGGGGCTCGGAGGTCTCGGAGAACGCCGTCGGTGCGATGCGGCCGAGTATAGGACCGCGCAGCGGCTAGCCCTCGGCCGCGACTTCCTTCGGCGGTTGGCGGCGCTCCTCGAACGTGACCGCGAGGCGCAGGATCCTCTGGCCCTCGACCTCGACCACGTCGAAGCGCAGGCCGTCGAAGTCGACCGAGTCGCCGGGCTCGGGTGCGCGTCCGAGCAGCCCGAAGACGAAGCCGCCCATCGAGTGGTAGTCCGCGATCGGGATGCGCGTCGCGAACTGCTCGTTGAAGTCGTCGATCGGGAACGTGCCGTCGATGCGGATCGTGTCGTCATCAATGTGCTCGATCGACTCGTCCGGAAGGTCGAACTCGTCCTCGATCTCGCCGACGATCTCCTCGAGCAGGTCCTCGAGCGTGACGATTCCTTCCATCGAGCCGTACTCGTCCACCACGATCGCCATGTGCTGGTTCGCGCGCCGGAACTCGGTCAGCATGGCGGCGAGGTCCTTCGTCTCCGGGACGAAGTGCCCCGGGCGGACGAGCTCCGCGACCTGGACGTTCGCGATCCCGCGGTCGACGAGTGCCGAGAAGAGGTCGCGCACGTGGAGGATGCCGAGGACGTTGTCGAGCGACTCGCCGTAGACCGGGTAGCGCGTGTACGGCGAGTCGATGACCGCCGCGAGGCATTCCTCGGGCGGGAGGTCGACGGACAGCGCCACCACCTCGGGCCGCGGCACCATCACTGCCGAGACCTCCTTGTCGGCGAAGTCGAAGACCTTGTAGAGCATCTCCTGCTCCTGCTGCTCGATCTCGCCCTCCTGCGTCGAGCGCGAGAGGAGCATTTTCAGCTCGGCCTCCGAGTGGACGCCGCCGCGTTCCTCGCCTGGCGGCTCCAGGCCGAGCACGCGAAGCGCGCCGTCGGACGACTTCTGGAGCGCCCAGATGAGCGGCTTGAAGACGAAGAAGAACGCGCGGACCGGGCTCGAGACCGTGAGCGCGGTCGTCTCCGGGTGCCCGAGCGCGATGCCCTTCGGGATCAGCTCTCCGACGACGACGTGCAGGTACGTGATCAGCAGGAACGCGAGGAGGAAGGAGACGATCGTCGCCGGGATCGGATCGAGGAGATGGGCGAAGACGGGCTCGCCGAGGGCACCGATGGCCAGGCTGGTGAGCGTGACGCCGAGCTGCATCGCGGCGATGAAGCGGTTCGGGTGCGACGTGATGCGCAGGACGGCGCGTGCGCGCCGGTTGCCCTGGTCGCGGAGCTCGGTGATGCGCGTGCGCCGCGCGGTGACGAGACCGTATTCCGCCGCAACGAAGAACGCGTTCAGCAGCAGCAACGCGAGAACCGCGAGCAGCTCGAGTGGAAGCGTCACGCCCCGCTCACCGGGGCAGCGGTACTAGGCGGATGGTCGTCGTCGTCCAACGGCGATCTAGGTCGGAGTGTAGCCAAGCAGTCGGCGCCCGAACCCCCACCCTGGGTGGGGAAAGAGGTTCCACCCGCCACCCGCGGTGAGCGTATCGACCAACTTGCGGCCTGTCTGAGCCAATGGCGCGCCAAATTGCGCACCTCGCGAACGTGTGTTCGTATAATGCGTGCGTGGCTCCCGAGTACCGCGAAGAGCCGTGCCGCAGCGCCTTGAACCGCGTCAAGGGGATGATGTTCGACTGGTCGCTGAACCCGTATATGGGCTGCGTCCACCGCTGCACGTTCTGCTACGTCCGCGCCTTCGAGCGCCGCGCCGACCGGCCCTTCGACGACCGGTACGGCACCTCGATCCGCGTCAAGGTCAACGTCGCCGACGTCCTCCGCCGCGAGCTCGCCCGCCCTTCATGGGCACGCGAATGCGTTGCGGTCGGCGCAGCAACCGACCCCTACCAGCCCGCCGAGGGCCGGTACCGCCTGACTCGCGCCTGCATCGAAGCCCTCGGGGAGGCGCGCACGCCGTTCAGCATCATCACGCGCGGGCCGATGATCGTCCGCGACCTCGACGTGCTCGTCGGAGCGGCGCGTCGCGCGCACGTCTCGGTCACGTTCTCGATCCCGACCCTCGACGACGACGTCTGGCGCAAGACCGAGCCCTCGACCGCTCATCCGCGCCAGCGCCTGCGCGCCGTCGCGAGGCTCGTCGACGCCGGAATCAAGACCGGCGTCGGCATGGCGCCGGTCCTCCCAGGGATCTCCGACCGACCCGAGCAGCTGCGTGAAGTCGTGCGGGCGGCCCGCGAAGCCGGCGCGACCGGTGTCTGGACGAACCTCCTCTTCCTGCGCCCCGGCACGCGCGAGCATTTCCTCCAGCACCTCGCCGAGGACTGGCCCGAGCTCGTGCCGCGCTACCGCGAGCTGTACGGAAATCGCACCTACCTGCCCGCCGCCGAGACGAAGCCCGTGCGCGCCCAAGTCTCGGCTTTCGCCCGCGATCTAGGGGTCGCCGACCGCCGGATCGACCCGGCCGAACCGGCCCATGAGCCCGAGCAGCTTGCACTCGGGGTCTGATCCCCGGAATACAATCCTCGGGCCGTGCCCGAAACCGCCAACGACGGCAAGTCCGAGATCACCTGCCTGATCGTCGACGACCACGAGGTCGTGCGTGAAGGTCTCCGCCTCTCGCTCTCTCGCGCGCCGCACATCCGTGTGATCGGCGAGGCGTCCGACGGCGCCAGCGCGGTCGCCCTCGCCGAGCGGCGCAAGCCCGACGTCGTGATCATGGACGTCCGCATGCCCGGCATGGACGGGCTCGAGGCGACGAAGCAGCTCAGCGAGAAGGTCCCGGACACAGCCGTCCTCATCTTCACCGCGTTCAGCGAGCGCAGCCTCCTCGGCCGCGGCCTCGAGTCGGGCGCGAAGGGCTACATCCTCAAGGAGGCGCCGCACCAGACGCTCCTGCGGGCGATCGAGAAGGTCGTCGCCGGCGAGGGCTACGTCGACCCGGCGCTCATGCCCGCCTTCCTGCCCGGCAAGGGCGAGGACATGCTGACGACGCGCGAGCGCGAGATCCTCCAGCTACTCGCGGACGGCATGTCGAACGCCGACGTCGCAGCGAAGCTCTTCATCAGCCAGGAGACCGTCAAGAGCCACGTGCGGCACATCCTCACGAAGCTCGAGGCCGACACACGCACGCACGCGGTGGCGATTGCACTTCGCGAAGCGATCATCGACTAAAGCGGGGTCGCTTGTCGCGCTGGTGGTGGCCGGCGCGGTCGTCGGGGTCATCGGCATCGCGGTCGAGCAGGACTGGCTGATCCTGCTCGGCCTCGCGTTTGCGATCACGGCCGCGGGCGCGATGCTGCTCTTCACGGAACGGCATCAGGACGAGTGGGTGGAAGAGGAGGTGCAGCGGCTCGAGGCCGAGCACGCGCGGCTCTCCGACCAGCTGATCACGGCCGAGCAGGAGGAGCGGCGCCGGATCGCGCTCTTCCTCCACGATGGGCCGGTGCAGTCGATGTCGGGGATCGCGCTCATGCTCGACGGCGTGATCGACGCGGTCGAGGCCGGCCGCACCGACGAGGCGATGCAGGTGCTCGGATCGGCACTCCAGAAGCAGCGGCAGACGATCCGCTCGTTGCGCGACCTCTCGTTCGAGCTGGAGCCGGTCGTCCTGCGCGACCAGGGCTTCAGTCCCGCTGTGTCCGCACTGGCCGACCAGCTCGGCATGTCGAACAGCATCCAGATCGACCTCGACGTCGAAGCAGCGGAGACGCTGACCGAGCACGCCCAGGTCGCGATCTTCCAGATCATCCGGGAGGCGCTGCATCACGCGATCAGGCGCGGGCCGCCGACCCGCATGTCGGTTCGCGTCGCGGAGGCTTCGGGGGACATCGAGGCCGTGATCTCGGACGACGCGCCCGGCGAGCGGCGCCGTGCGAGTTACGAGGAGCTCGCCGAGCGGGCGCGCTCGCTCAACGGACGGATGACCGTCGACTCGGGCCAGGACGGCGGGACCGTCGTCCACGTCGTCTTTCCGCCCTACAGGGTGCGCCGATAAACTCGACGCGCGATGGCCCCCCAGTCCGGACACTGCCTGTTCGTCTCCAAGCCGACGGGCTACGAGCTCCTCGACCGCGAGGGCGAACCGCCGGCCGTGGGGTCGACCGTCGAGCTCAACGGCGAGGGCAGCTGGGTCGTAAACCGGATCTCGCAGTCGCCGCTCCCGCAGGACCGCAGGCCTTGCGCGTACCTGCTTCCGGCGTCTAGCTGAGCGCTCCCTCGGCCGCGATCCGGCCGAAGACGAGCGCCGCGGCGAGCCCGCTCGAGTAGCCGCCGGTCGCGAGACCGCCCGCGTCGGCGCCCGCTGCGTAAAGGTTCTTCGCGCCGACGACGCGGGCGCGTTCGTCGATCCGGATGCCGCCGAGCGTCTGCGTGACGGTCGCCTGGACGAGCACCGAGGTGTACGGCGGCTCCTCGCGCACCACCGCGCCCCTTGCGCGGGCTTCCTCGATCATGTCGGCGACGGTTTGCTCGCGGACACGCTCGTCAATCCGGTCTTCGTGCACGCGGTACCAGGCGCGCCCGCCCGGCCAGCGGGCGATCGCCTGAACGAGGTTCGTCTCCGAC
>Ga0070684_100003204_pt1 | contig 12239 bp, 8 predicted proteins | sample KBSC723LmetaG_FD_65653 | JGI IMG/M metagenome (GOLD analysis project Ga0070684, IMG submission 65653) | Corn rhizosphere microbial communities from Kellogg Biological Station, Michigan, USA - KBS C7.2-3L metaG | ecosystem: Host-associated > Plants > Roots > Rhizosphere ...
CGCGTACCCCCCGGTCGGCCGCGTACTCGGCCACCCGCCGGTAGCAGTCGGCGACCTGCTCCAGGTGTGCCGCCGAGGCCATCGCGCTGCCGTTGACGGTCCAGTCGCGGTCCCAGTGCTCGGCGTCCCTGACCAGCCAACCGCCCGCGCCGTTGATCAAGGTGATCCCGTTGGCCGCGCAGCCGTCGACGAGCGCGCACAGCTTGTCCACCCAGTACACGCGCTCTGCCTCGTCGTCCGTGGTGAACACGGCCCAGTAGCCCGCGCAGAAGATCTCCACCCGGTGGTGGCGGCCGGCCTCGACCGCCGCCGCGAGGCTGTTGCCGGCATCCGAACCGGCGTCGAAATGCCACGACGACAGCTCGATCGCCGGCCACCCGCATGCCGCGGCCACCCGCATGACATGGGCGAGGGGATAGTCGCGCAACGCGTAGCTGTGCATGATCGGGCGCATTCCCCGTCACCCTGCCTTCCGATCGTGGACCGGCATAACCGGCTGCATCGTCGCCGGCTGCCTTGCGCCGTAGAGGAAGAATGGTGCGCCGTCGAGGCTTCCGGTGACGTTGCCCGCCAGGTGACCGATCAGGGAGTCCACGCCGCCGCGCAGGCCCGACCAGTCCCGGTCGGCCAATGGCGGTAGGTCCGGACGTGGACGGCTGCGTGCCAAGGGCGCGCTGGCCCGCCAGCGCCGCAGCACCCGTCCCAGCTCCCGGGTGCCGGCGCGGACCTTGCCCGGATCCGCGCCGAACATCCCGGCCGCCACTGCCGCATCCGCGGTGACCGCACGCAACAGGCCGTACCCCAGGCGCAGTTCGGTCGGGTTGATCAGGAACCCGATGTGCGGCCCCCAGTCCGCCACCCGGTACTCCCACCCGGTGCCCGAGCGCCAGCTCAGCGCGTGCACACCGGCGGGCAGCACGCCGGCCCGGGCCAACGCGCCGGCCAGCCACGCGTGGTCGTAGCCCCACGCGAACTGCTGGGCACGCGTGGCCCCCGGTGTCTTGCGGGCCTCGTCGAGAACCTCGGCGGCGGGCACCGACCACAACTCCCCGAGCAGACACAGCACAGCCATCGCGAGCATGTCCTCGCTGCTGCCGTGCGGCGTGCCTTCGTAGAACAGCGGCTGCCGCTCGCGGATCCACCGCAGGACCGGATCCTGCCGCACCAGCAGCCCCACGGTCCGGCCGGTGACCAGGCTGCCGTGGGAGGTGACCGACAACAGGTCGTACCCGCGTCCGCCCAGCGCCCCTGGTAACCGTCTCGGCGGCGCCGCGGCGTGCGGAGCACCGCGCCCCGTGCCGTGCCGCAGCGAGGCCGCCAGATCGGCCACCGGTACGACGCGCGGGCACGCGGCGATGGCCCGGTTCCTGACCTCCAGCGTGCCGGCGAGCGCGACCAGCGCGGACGGCGCGAGGGCGGTGTCGTCGTCGAGGAAGAGCAGCCATCGCCGGCGCAACTGCGACGTGGCGGGAAGTGCGGCCAGATACGCCAGCCCGGTGTTGCGGGCCATGGCCGCCGTATACAGCTTGCCGCTCACCCGAGGTGCGGCAACGATGTGGTAGGCCCGACCCGTGGCACGCAGCAGCCGGCGGACCTCCCTCGCATCCGCCGTCGACAGCCCGTTGTCCACCACGAGCAGCGCCACCGGCAGCCGCCCCCCGGCCGGCTCAGCAGCCAGCACGCTGGACAGGCACAGCCCCAACGTCGCGACGCGTCCACCCCCGGATGGCGTGTAGGTCGGGATCAGCACGGTGACCCCGGGGGGTGACTCGGCGTCGGCGCCACCATGGTCGAGCCCGGGGGGCGGCGGTTGCCGCAGCAGTGCGAGGTAGTCGTCGCACATTCACGTGTACTTGCTGATCAGACCGCGCCGCAGGAACGAGCGCAGCGAGAAGACCGCGAACGTGAAGGACGCGGCCATGAGTACCGCCGTGGCCACCGCCGCCACGCCGATCGAGCCCCACGGCGAGCCGCTGCCGTCCACCACCGTCCGGGCGGCGTTGAAGGCGTAGGTGGTGGGCAGCACCGCCGATATCGGCCGGATCACCGCCGGCAGTACCGACACGGGGTAGAACACCCCGGACAGCGGCATGATGACCAGCAGCAGACCCCAGGCCAGCGTCTCGGTACCGGAACCGAGGAACATCACCACACCCACGACGATGAGAGCCATGGCCCACCCGGTCAGCAGCAGCAGAGCCATCACGGGTGCGATGGCCAGCCCGGCGTCGGTGACGTGTACCCCGAACATGACGGCCGACGCCACGGTGACCGCGCCGACGCCGACCCCGACCTTGATCAGCCCCTCCAGGGCAGCCCCCAGGACCCATTCGGCCGGACGCAGCGGAGTGGTCAGCAGGCTGGCTAACTGCCGCGTGTAGATCTCGTGGAAGAAGCTGTTCGAGACGGCGTTCTGGGCCAGGTACATGACGTGCCACATGACGATGCCGGTGACCACGGAAATCACCGTTCTCGTCGACGCGGAACCGCCGCCGGAGTCCCGCGCGTAGACCGCTATGGATCCGTACAGAAGCGTGTTGAACACCGGCCAGACGGCGATGTCGAGGATCCGTGGGCTGCGCCGCGTCACGCACCAGTGGCGGATGGCCACACCGCCGATGCGGCGCAGGGAACCACCCGGTCTGCCGGCATCCGCGATCACACTCATAGCGACGCTCCCGAATCGGCTTGCAGGCTCTCGGTCGGTACTTCCGTGGCTGGAAGCTTCGCCCCGTTCGCCTCCCGCAGGTGCAGGAAGATGTCCTCCAGGCTGGACTGGCCGAGCCGGGCTGCGATCACCTCGAGCGGTCCGTCCACCAGTACCCGACCGGCGTTGAGGAACACCACGCGCTGCGCCAGTCGCTCCACCTCGGACATGTTGTGGCTGGTGATCAACAATGCGGTGCCGTGCTGCTCGCACATGTCCAGCAGGTCGGCACGTACCCGTATCGCGACGTCCGGGTCGAGGGAGGCGGTCGGTTCGTCGAGCACCAGCAGCGCCGGCGAGTGCATGGTGGCCTTGACGATGCCGACGATCGTGCGCTGCCCGCTGGACAGCTCCACCCCCCACCGGTGGGCCAGCTGGTCCGCGTCCAGCCGGCGCAGCGCCGCCATCGCCTGGTCGTGCGGGCGCCGCGACCCGTACAGCCGCGCGTACAGCGCCAGGTAGTCGATGACGCGCAGGTACGTCGGGAGCGAGACGTAGCCCGCGGCGAACCCGACCCTGGCCAGGGCCGAGCGGCGGGCCCGGACGCTGCGCTGTCCCAGCAGCTCGATCACGCCCGCGTCCGGGTGTACGGCCCCCAGGCAACTCATCAGCGTTGTCGTCTTGCCCGCGCCGTTGGGTCCGACGAGGGCGACCCGTTCACCGGCTACGACCGTCAGATCGATGCCGTCCACAGCGGTCACCTGCCGGTAGCGCTTGCGCAGCCCGCGCACATACAACATCGTTTGCTCAGTCACGCCGCTGTCTCCCTTCGCGGAACCTGACCAGCCTCAACAGAGCCTCTACGGTGGGAAGTCCGGCCATGCAGGCGTCCGCCCCGCGCAGCCGCGCGGGCGGGTGCGTGGTGGCGACCGCCAGCACAGTGCAGCCCGCAGCCTTGGCCGCGGCGATGCCGTAGGGTGCGTCCTCGACCACCACGCAGCGGCACGCAGGTACGCAGAGGCGGCGCGCGGCCGCGAGGTACCCCTCCGGCGAGGGTTTGCCGTGGCGGACGTCGTCGTCGTACACGGCCACTGCGGGCACCGGCAGCTGGTTTGCGCGGAACGACTCGTGAACGAACCATCGGCTGCCCGAGGTGACGATCGCCCACGGCAGCCCCCCGCAGTCACGCAACAGCCGGCGCGCGCCGGGCACCGGCCGGACCTCGCCGAGGTGCTCCCGGGTGATGGCATCCAGGGTGCGCCGCTCGGTGACCGGGTCGAGGTGCGGTGCCACCTGGTCGAGGATGTCGGCGGTGCGCCGTCCGGAGGTGTGCGCGAGCACCCACGTCGCATCCAGCGCCCGGGCGGCCGCCCAGGCACTCCAGACCCGCCGGAACAGATCGCCGCTGTCCAGCAGCACGCCGTCGACGTCGAACAGCATCGCCAGGTCGGTCCCCATCTCACCCGCCTCCGGTGCCCGGGCCGGCAGCTGTGACCAGCCGTGCCAGCAGGCTGCGGTCCGGCAGCGCCCGGTGGGTTGCCACAGTGATCTGGCTCAGGGTGCGCTCGGCCGTGGCCAGTGTCGCCGGTGTGCGACCTTCGGCACCGGGGGGGCGGGTGACCAGCAGGACGCCAACCCTGGGGTCGGCGTACACGGCCTGGAAGGAGTGGTGGTTCCAGGCACTGCCCTCGTGGACCTCACAGCGACGCCCGGTCGCCGCACAGAACCGGCCGGCGTCGAGGGCGGCCGGCGGCGCGGCGGACCAGTACCGCACCACGTGCAGCGTGTCCAGATCGGTACGGGGGGCGAGCCAGGCGGCGGCGAGCGCGGGCAGGTCCTCCGCGGCCACCGGCCGGGCGGGTACGCGGTCTGGATCGGCCTGTGCCAACAGGTCCTTGTACGCGTGCACATGCGGGTGCTCGGCTACCTCGATGCCGGCCCGAAGGCCCACACACGCGACGAACACGCCGGCCACATAGAACAGGTCCATCAGCTGCGCCAGGCCGCGCCGCAGGGTGCCGAAGTCGACATGCGCATCGGTGTGTCCGCGCCGCTCCCCGAAGCCGTACACCTCGACCGACGCGCGGAACCGGTCGGATTTGCCGCACAGGACCTGCCGCCCCAGTTGCAGCAGCCAGCGACGCAGGCCAGGCCCGGCCCAGCGGGGGACCGTGAAGCCGACCCTGACGTCCCCGCTCACGGCGACGGCGACGGCGCGCCGGGCCGCCGAGGCGCCCAACCGCCGATACCTGCGCAGCAGCCGTGGGTAGACCGCCGCCAGGGCGGCACCGTCGACGGCGTCGGCGGCGACCAGGAAGGCCATCGACAGCGGCGCGCCGAGCATGGCGACATGATCGCGAGTGCCGTGGGCGGACAGCGCGTAGGTCGCCGGAGGCGCCGTGCCGTCTTGCAGCCAGACGAGGCGACGGGCGCAGCCCGCCGCCACCACGTCGGCCAGGCGGCAGGTCTCCAGGGTGGTGCCGGAGCCGGAGACCGCCAGGAACCCCTGACGCCGGGCCGGACCGGGGTCAAGGACGGCCTGGATCGCGGCGCAGTCGAGGCTGTCCAGCGGCACGAGGCGCGAGGTGCCGCCGACCGTCTCGCACAGCGCCTGCGCCGCGAAGCTCCATCCCCCGGTACCCAGAAGTACCGTCTGCGGCGCGCCCAACGCGCTCCGCACTGCCGAGACCGCCCGGCGCACCACTCTCCACGGCGCCGGCCGGACCCAGCCCAGCCGCGGGGAACCTGCGCTGTGGCACAGCCGGGCGACGGTACGGGCGGGTTGGTCATGCGAGCCGGCCGCGGCCGCCAGCACCGTGCCCCACAGGGAGTCGGCGTCCAGCATGGCGAGCCCGGTCATGATGGTGCTCCGAGCTGGGGCAGGTGCGTACCGTCCACCGCGCGGACCGAGCGACCGGCCAGCGACATGTCGACCACCACGCGCAGTGGCGGATCACCGGCTACCCGACCGGTAGCGGCCAGCTCGTCGAGGACCGCCGGTACCGCGTCCAGCGACACGACGTGGCTGACCAACGGTGCCAGCGGAAGCCCGGGGGTCCGCAGGCACAGGTCGAGGGCCTCGGCGAAGTCGGCGGCCGACGCCCCGCGCGAACCGACGAGAGTGCATGTGCGGCCGTCGGCCAGCGCGACGGGATGCGGGCGGCCGGACCGGATCGGATGTGTCGCGACCGCCTGGCCGTCCGGGCTGTTGAGCATGCCGCCCGGTAGGAAGCCGCCGAAGAGGTGGACGGTGGCGCCATCGGCCAGCACGGGCCACAGCTGGTCCACAATGGACGGTCCGATGCCGCCGGACACCGAGACCACGACCGTGTCCAGGCCGCGGCCCCCGGTGGCCTCCGCCAGTACCCGCGTCAGGTTGCCGGTCAGGGTCAGGCACTCGTCGGCGGCCACCAGGCCCCGCGCCACCGCCAGCCGCAGGCGCTGGCCACCCCGGTTGGCTAGCAGCACCTGGCGAGCACCCCGATGGCGCGCCAGCAGCACGTGCAGCAGGCCGGAGACGCCGCCGCCGATGACCAGGACCCGACCCGGCCGGCCCGGACCGCCGGCGGGTCGCAGCGAGCGGACGGCGCACGCCAGCGGTTCCACCAGGACCCACTCGGCCCGGCCTTCGTCCGGTAGCCGGACCGCCTGACCACGGTCGGCCAGGTGGCCGTCCCACACCACCATCTCGCGCAGCACGCCCGGCTGGTTGTGGCCGATCTTGGCGTCCTCGTCGTACGGATGGTTAGGGTTGACCACGATCACCTGACCCGGTGCCACGCTGTGGACCTCGCAACCCACCTCGACCACTTGGGCGACGCACTCGTGGCCGGGGACGCCCGGTTCGCAGCCGCGCTCGCCGCGCAGGATCTGCAGGTCGGTGCCGCAGATGCCGGCGAAGGCGACCCGTACTGCGAACTGCTCGCGTCCGCAGCGGGGCACCGCCCGGCGACGCACCAGGGTGGTACCCACGCCGACCGGCTTGACCACCTCGCGGTGTCGCCGACGGCGGGCCGCCAGCAGGCATGCCATGCCCACCAGGCTGTCGTCCCCGTCGCGTGAGGGCTGGACCAGCGCGTCCAGGTGCGCGTCGGTCCAGCCGGTGAACCAGCCGCCCGCCGGCAACCATTCGCGCAGGTTCAGCCGCAGCGCCGCGAACCACGGAACCCCGACCCCGTGCGCGAATCCCCCCATCACCACGAACTGCCGCAATCCCAGCAGCGCCGACGTCTGCAGGATCTGTACGGCCAGCGGGCGGGTCGACACCCGCAGCACACCGGTGGTGAACTCGTCGCCGCAGTTCGCCGCCTGCGCCAGGTCCGCGGTTGTCAGGTGCTCGGCGGCGCCTCCACATAGGACGTGAAGCTTCGATCCGCGCCACTGGTCGACCCAGACCCCGGCCAGCAGCGACGCGAGCCGCACGGTGGCCGGCCCGGAGGTGTAGGAGCACAGGTCGCTGACGTTTCCGCACTCGCACCACGGTGGCTTTCGGCCGGCGATAACGGAGGGCGGGTCGATGCGCACGTGGCCGATCTCCCCGCCCAGGCCGTCGTCGTCAAGGATCAGCTTGTGGTCGAAGGCGAGCCGGTCGTCGAACACCTTCACCGCCAGTCCGGTGCTCACCGTGACCAGGGCGAACCGGCCCAACCCCCGGTAGCGCCACGCCGCTGCGGCGATGTCGTTCGCCACATGCAGATCGGCCCAGCCAAGGCGGGCCGACAATGCCGCCGCGATGTCGAAGCCGCCGTTCGCCTCGTGCCACAGCATGGATGCATTGCGTACCAGGCCGGTGCTGTCGACGGTGGCACCCAGCGCGACGCCGACCTCGCGCACCGCCCGGTCTGCTCCCGCCTGCCGTACCTGCTGCACGGCCTCGGCGACCCGATCCAGGTGCAGCTCGCGGATCGACTCGCCGGCCGCCGACTTCGGCGTGGGGAACCGGATGGTCCCGGGCAACAGCCGTTCTCCGTCGCACAGTCCGACCCGGGTTGTGGTACCACCCATGTCGACGCAGATCGCCGAGTCACTCACCACACACCGTCCACGTGCCAGGCCCGCAACTCGGTGCACGCATCCCGGATCATGTCGACACTGATCTCGTCGAGCGAGTCGATGAACGCGCCCACCCCGATGCCAGCCGGCACAACCAGATGCAGCTTGCCCGCCTTGTGCGCCACCACGTCATCAGCCAGCCGGCGCCACAACAGATCGGGAGCGCACACCGGGTCGGCCACGGACAACCCGGTCCGGCCGATCAGGGTGAGCAGACGGGCCAGGTCGGCCTGGGCCAGGTACCCGGCGCGAAACGCCAGCTGCGACGAGAGGGCCATGCCGATCGCCACCGCCTCCCCATGGCGCAGGCGGTAACCGGACATCGACTCCAGCGCATGGCCGAACTCGTGGCCGAAGTCCGGCAGCCTGCGCGGGTCCTCCTCGACCGGGTTGGCCACAAGCTGGCACAGCATCGACGTGATCGATCGGTTCAGGATCTCCCGCACCTGCGGGGAGTCCCGGGCGGCCAGCACCTGCGTGTGGTGCTGTTCGATGAGCGTGAACAGGTGGGCGTCACAGACCATCGCTATCTTGATCGCCTCGGCCAGCCCGCAGCGCCGCTCGGCCACCGGCAAGGTGTTCAAGAACGCCACGTCGCACAGACAGGCCAGCGGCGGGTGGTAGGCACCCAGCAGGTTCTTGCGATGCTCGAGGTTGACACCGACCTTCAGGCCGATCCCGGCGTCGATCATGCCAACCAGGGTGGTCGGCACCCGGATGTACGGCGTGGCACGGTGGTACAGATAGGCCGCGTACCCGGCGACGTCCATGAGCATGCCCCCGCCAATCGCGATCAGCCGATCCTCGGCGCCCAGCCCGAGCCCATCGGCGGTGTGCACAATGGCGGCTACCTGGTCCATGTTCTTGGTGTGCTCCGTCACGGTGACCGGCATGACGGTGGCGTGTGCCAGGCGTCCGCGGTCGCGGTAGGCGGCCAGCAACCGAAGGACCCGGTCGAGCTGACCGCCCTCGTACGGGTCGACGACGGCCAGCACCCGGCACCCGCTGGGTAGCAGATCGGGAAGGGAGCTGGTGTCCGGGTCGAGCACGTGCTCGGCGAACCGGATCGGGAAGCTGGCCGACGCGTCCAGCCGCAGCTGCATCAGGGTGTGCATCCGGGTGGCCGGGCCGATCGACCCGAGCCGGCGCGGCCCGGCCGACCGCATCGGGCGCGACTGTCCCGCTCGTGTGCGCGGATCCGCCGCCACCAGCCCGGCCACTGCGTCGGACAGGGCACCCCGATCCACCGTCACCGGAACCCCGTCACCGTCCTCTGTCGGTAGTACCACAGTGACGTCGCCCGGTGGCCACCCGGCCAACCAGCGGTGCGCGCTCGCGGCATCCACCCGTCGCGGTCCAGGGCGCAGGCCCAGCTGGTCGGCGAGCTCCTCGACCCCGCCCAGTACCGCGGGCGGCAGCAGGCCGAGCCGGCACGCCACCCAGGTGGCCGTCACCAGCGCCCATGCCTGCCGGTCGTTGTTCGACCAGCCGGCGGGCGCCAGCGGCAACCAGGCATCACCCATCCGCCAGGCCGGGTGCCCGGGACCCAGCAGCCGGCACAGGCGTAGGACTGCCGAGACCGCATCGCCCCGGCAGCTCTCGACACCCGCCCGGTTCAGGCGCTCCAGCAGGTGCCGGTCGAGCAGCGCCAGGGCGAGCAGCGCGAGGTGCTCCTCGGGGTGGCCCGGCGGCGCCGAGCACACGCCGTCCTCATCGACGAGCACATGGGTCCGCCGGGTCGCCGCGGCGATCGGTTCGCCGTCCAACGCTGCCCGCAGCCCGTCGCGGATGCAGGAGACGATCGCGGCCAGGTCGTGATGGATGCGTACGGCCATGGTGTAGCGCCGGAACGAGGCCGCGGCCACCGCCGCCACACGGCCGATCCGCTCTCCCCCGACCGCCATGACGGCATCGCGCCGTCCGAGGCGGGCCTTGACTGCCGCCTGCACCACGAGACCGCAGGCGCCCACCCCGGCCACCGGCCGGTCGGGGTCCGGGCCGCCGCTGTCCAGGTCGATGTCGACACAGCGGAACTCGTCCAACCGTCCGCTGCCACACGCCGCCTGCAGGTAGCCCACCAGCCGCTGCCCGCGGCGCGCCGCAGCCGCGTCGCGCACCACGAGCAGGCGCCGGGCGCTCCCCCAGGCCTCGGCGAGCGTGGGGTTGCCGGGCAGGAAGAGGCCTGGCACCACGTCGATCCGGAACGCCGCGGGCAGGGTCGTCTGGAACGTGGCTATCTCCGGCCCGAACGTCTGCGCTGACCGGCGTGCAACCGTGGCGCGCATACGGCGACCTCCTGGTACGGCGGGCGGACGGCGGTCAATCTGCCAGGACCGCGGCCGCGGCGGTGTCCTGCCGGCGGCGGGCGATGTCCTGCCGCAGCAGGTCGACCAGCGGCTGCTGGGGGCGGCAGTTCTCCAGCCGGAAGGAGCGCATCATGTCGTCGATGCTCTCCTCGTCCATCCCGCGGAACAGCTCACCGAACTGCGGCAGCAGCGCCTCCGAGAACAGGATGCTCAGCATCAGCCGGGAAACCGTGAACTCGTAGCCCCACGGGTACGGGTCCCAGTCCGGACACTCCTCGGCGAGAACCCGGTAGACGGGTTGGAGCACGTGCGACACGCGGTCCCGGCGACCACCCCACCAGTCCGCGGCCATCCGCGCCTTCTTGTCCAGCATGGGACGGATGCGCTGCATGTATGGGCTGTCGGGGGCGAGGGTGAGCGGCGCGGCTACCCCGACGTCCTTGTAGGACCAGTAGGTCCAGCCGGCCTGGTACTTGCGGAAGTTGTCCAGTTGGTCGGCGAGCAGGTTGAGGCGCTGCTGTTCGCTGTCGGGGAAGACCGCGTTGAACTCCCCGACCAGAATCGGGGTACCCGTCTCGCGCATGTAGGTGATGCGTCCCAGGAAGCTCTGCTCCACCTCGTCCTTGTCCCAGTACACGTCCCAGACGGGGGGCCGCTGCTCGATACCGGCCACGTCGCGCAGGTGCAGCATGCGCTGATGGCCGGGGTAATGGCTGCCCGGCGTATAGCTGGGCGCCGGGTAATCATGCGGGCAGTAGACCGTGTTGAGCCACGGGTCGCCGAGGAAGTGGAAGTCCAGTGAATAGCGGTTCCCGTCAATGAACAGGATGTGATTCTGGTCGATCTGTCTGATCGTTGCGACGAGCCGTTCATAGTACGGACCGACCTGCTGCCCGCTCGCATCCGCCGGCTCGTTGATCGGGTTGTATCCGGCCACCCACGGATTGTCGCGGTATCGCGCGGCAATGGCCTGCCACAGGTTCACCACGCGGTCCTGAAACGTTCGGTGCCGCCAGAACTGCGAGGTGTGCGTGGGGTTGTCGCAGTGCCAGTCCTGATGCTGCCAACCGGGTACAGTATGCAGGTCGAGAACGGTCCTGATGCCGTTTTCGGCGCACTGTTGGATCGCCCGGTCGAGGTACCTGAAGCCGGTCTCCTTGATGTCGAACGGCGCGTCATCGTCTTCCAGGTACTTGTAGCTGAAGGGCAGCCGGACCATGTTGAAGCCCAGGGAGGCGAGGTAGGCCGCGTCCTCGCCGGTGAAGAAGTGCTCGAGGAACCGCTCGACGAAGAAGTCGCGCAACTCGGGCCCGAGAACGTGACCGACCGACTCCCGCATGCCCTCCTCGTACCCCGGGAAACCGGTGATCCAGTTCTCCATGTTGAGCCAACCCGCGAGTCCGATGCCGCACAGCGTGATCGGCGCGCCTTCCGAGTCCGTTATCTGCGATCCGCTGACCCGGAGAAATGATGCCTTGTTGGCGGACACGCGGGAACACCTCCGACCACAACGGGTGCCGGGACGACCTCACCTCCAGACGGTAATGAGCGGCCATCCGGGCGCCAAGGCACGTAGGTCGTAGGCTCTCGTACGACCAACGGCGTACGGCGTATTGACGTTCGTCCCATCGACACGTACCACCAACTCATCACCCGGACTCCCACCATCCGACCGGTCCCCGACGTATCCGGCCCTTGGTATTTTGAACCACGCGCGGCGCTTTTCCAGGGACGAGCCCGCGGCAGGGAGTCTCGTCGGGCCCGCGGCCCGGAGGCAGGAAGGGGAGAAGATGACCGAGCGACGGGGAGTCTATTTCCTGGCGAACGACTTCATCTATGACCGCGTCATCGCCTTTCTGAACAGCTTTCGCCGGTTCAACGAGTCCATCCCGCTGTGCCTGATCCCCTACGCCGACGACACGGAGCGGCTGATGCGGTTGCAGTCGCGCTACGACTTCACGGTCTGGCCCGGGGATCCGGCCCTCCTGCAGTCCTGCGACGAGATCAGCCGGCAGTTTCACGGTCCACAGAGGACGGAGCGGAAATACCGCAAGATGGCCGCCTGGGAGGGCGACTTCGAAGAATTCCTCTACATCGACTGCGACACGGTCGTCCTAAGGGATGTCGGCTTCGTCTTCGGGTACCTCGACCGGTTCGCCTTCGTCACCGGATCCTCCAACGTGCCGGTCATCCGGGGACTGGTCTGGGAGGATTCGATCTACCAGGCCGGCGCG
>Ga0070684_100003205_pt1 | contig 12237 bp, 12 predicted proteins | sample KBSC723LmetaG_FD_65653 | JGI IMG/M metagenome (GOLD analysis project Ga0070684, IMG submission 65653) | Corn rhizosphere microbial communities from Kellogg Biological Station, Michigan, USA - KBS C7.2-3L metaG | ecosystem: Host-associated > Plants > Roots > Rhizosphere ...
CGGCGGGGATGACCGGCTGGCGCTGAACCTCTTCAACGCGTTGGGCATCGCGGTGGCAATGGTGTTCCGGTTCTGGGCATACCGGACATTCGTCTTCAAGCCGACCGACGAGATTGCGGCCTCGGCCTCCGCGGATGCGGCGGAGCTGAGCGCGCTGGACGCCGAGATCGCCGCGGTCGAGGTGGCGCTGACCGACGTGGCAGCCGCCCCGACCCCGCGCCACACGACGGACGACCTCGAGCCCGCCAACTCCCCCTGACAGCAAGGGACAGCAAGGCCGACGTTGATCGTGGGGGCGAATTGTCGCCAGGGCAGCAATTCGCCCCCACGATCACGTCAGAGCGTTACTTGCGGGGTTCTTCCTCGCGCATCTCGCGCACCAGTGCATCGCGGTCGTCGTCGCCGAAGGTGTGGCGCTGGCGGTCCTGGTCGACCAGTTCGTAGAGCATGCTCTGGGCCTTCTCGACGCCCGGGATGTCCTGCAGGACGACCTGACCGCGCTCGCCGGCCGACTCGATCGTCAACGTCCCGCAGCCGAGCATGCGCTCGAACAGGTTGTGCGAGAACGACACGTCGTTGATCCGGCCCATCGGGATGTCGCGGCCGTTGCGGGAGAAAACGCCTTCGCGCATGATCACGCGCTCATTGGTGAACACATAGTGGGTCGTGCGCCACCTGACCCACGGCCAGAACGTAAAGATCGCGATCACGAGCAGGCCGACACCGCTGATGATCAGCAGTGGGACCTGACCCCACGAGCCGAACAGGAAGGCCCAGGCCACGGCCACCCCGGCGATCACGACGACGCCGAGGACGCCCGGCCAGAACACCGCCTTCCAATGTGGATGCAGATGTGCGACCACCTGCTCGTCGCTGGTGAGCACACTCTCCGGGAAACCCACGGCCAACCTCCTCATGCGACCTTGTCGGCCGCGACATTAGTGGAGTCAGCGAACGTGCACCACATCCCCGGCGGCAACGGTCAGGTGTCCGTCCGTCGTGCTCACCACCAGCCGGCCGTCCTTGTCGACATCGACGGCCACGCCCTCGCGCACCCCGCCGTCGGGAAGCTCGACACGCACTCTCCGGCCGATTGTCCCGCAGTGCGGCAAGTACTCGTCCCGAACCGGGCCGGCCAGCCACCGCGAGTACCAGAAAGCCAGCGAACGTAACAGCTGGCGCAGCAGTGGATCACGGTCGGTCGGGGCGCCGGCCAGGCCGAGTGAGGTCGCATCGGGACGGGGCAGTTCGTCCTCCCGCAGCGACACGTTGAGCCCGATGCCGATCACCACCGCGCCCGGCTCGACCACCTCGGCCAGGATTCCGCCGCATTTGCGGTCGCCGGGCAGAAGCAGGTCGTTGGGCCACTTCAGGTAGGCGTCCACATCGGACAGCCGGCGCACCGTCTCGACCAGTGCGATCCCGGCCAGCAGGGGCAGCCAGCCATACCGGGCCACCGGCACGGAGACCGGACGCAGCAGGACGCTCACCGCCAGCCCGGCCCGCGCCGGCGACTCCCAGTGCCGCCCGAGCCGCCCCCGGCCGGCCGTCTGCCGCTCGGCGACCAGCACGGTCCCCTCCGGCGCCCCGGCCCGCGCGGACGAAGCCAGGTCGGCGTTGGTCGAGCCCGTTTCGGCGACCACCCGCAGATCGGTCCACAGTCCTCCGGGCACCACGATCGCCCGGCGCAAGGCGGGCTCGCGCAGGGGCGGACGGCTCAGATCCGTGTACACGCAGCAACTCTACTGTATACTCGATAGTATATACTTGGGGGTATACGGATGATCGACGTCAAAGACCTGGTCAAGACCTACGGCCCCAGACGCGCCCTCGACGGTCTCAACCTCCATGGTCCACGCCGCGGTCCGAACGGGGCCGGCAAGACGACCCTGGCCGATCTCACGCACGTCGCCTGGCTGCTCGGGTGGACGGCCGTCGGGCTGGCCGTCGCCCGGTGGAGATTCCGCGTCGAGCCGCGCCTGCGAGTATCGAGGGCGTGACCCCCAACAAGGCCCGCAAGCTGCTCAAGCGCGAGGACCGGATCGCCAGCATCCTCGCGGCCGCGGCCCGCGCATTCGCGGTCGGCGGCTTCGCGGCGACCTCTATGGAGGACATCGCCGCCGAGGCCGGGGTGACCAAGCTGATCGTTTACCGGCATTTCGCGACCAAGCAGGAGCTCTACGAGCGGGTGCTCGACCACACCCGCCAGGAACTGCAGGAGGCCCTGCAGTTCCGCGGCCGCGACCCGAACCCGGACATGATCGGCCAGCTGCTCACCGCGGCCCGGCGCGAGCCCGCCGCGTTCGCGCTGCTCTTCCGGCACTCGGCCAGGGAGCCGCAGTTCGCCGGCTACGCGGCGGCCTTCCGGGAACGGGCCGTGCAGGTCGCCGAGGGGGCGCTTGAGCCGCTGGTTCCCGACCCGATCGTCCGGCACTGGCTGGCCGCGACCAGCTTTGCCCTGGTCATCGAGGGCCTGCTGCAGTGGCTGGCGGACGGCGACCCGGCCCGGGATGCGGAAATCGCCACATACCTCGGCCGACTGGCGGCGTCGTCGGTCTCCGCCGTTACGATGCGGGCGTGACCACCTCCGTGAACGCCCCGGACATCCACACGACCGCCGGCAAGCTCGCCGACCTGGACCAACGCACGGAGGAAGCGGTCCACGCCGGGTCGGCCCGGGCCGTGGAGAAGCAGCACGGCCGCGGCAAGAAGACCGCCCGTGAGCGCATCGACATGTTGCTGGACCCGGGCTCGTTCGTGGAGATGGACGCGCTGGCCCGGCACCGGAGCACCAACTTCGGGCTGGCCGAGACCCGGCCCTACGGCGACGGCGTGGTCACCGGCTACGGCACCGTCGACGGCCGGCCGATCTGCGTGTTCGCCCAGGACTTCACGGTGTTCGGCGGGTCGCTCGGCGAGGTGTTCGGCGAGAAGATCGTCAAGGTCATGGACCTGGCGATGAAGATCGGCTGCCCGGTCGTCGGCATCAACGACTCGGGCGGCGCGCGCATTCAGGAAGGCGTGGTCTCGCTCGGGCTCTACGGCGAGATCTTCTTCCGCAACGTCCGCGCGTCCGGGGTCATCCCGCAGATCTCGCTGATCATGGGCCCGTGTGCGGGCGGCGCCGTGTACTCCCCGGCCCTCACCGACTTCACCGTGATGGTCGACAAGACCTCGCACATGTTCATCACCGGGCCGGACGTAATCAAGACGGTGACCGGCGAGGACGTGGAGTTCGAGGACCTCGGCGGGGCCCGGACCCACAACACGAAGTCGGGCAACGCGCACTACCTGGCGTCCGACGAGGACGACGCGATCGAATACGTCAAGGCGCTCCTGTCGTACCTGCCCTCGAACAACCTTGACGAGCCGCCGGTCGAGCCGTCCCCGGCCGACGTCGAGGTGAGTGACGAGGACCGCGAGCTCGACGCGCTGATCCCCGACTCGGCCAACCAGCCCTACGACATCCGCACGGTCATCGAGGCGGTCGTCGAGGACTTCCTCGAGGTGCAGCCGCTGTACGCGCAGAACATCGTGGTCGGCTTCGGCCGCGTCGAGGGCCATCCGGTCGGGGTCGTGGCCAACCAGCCGCTGCACTTCGCCGGCTGTCTCGACATCGCCGCGTCGGAGAAGGCGGCCCGCTTCGTGCGCACCTGCGACGCCTTCAACATCCCGATCCTGACGTTCGTCGACGTCCCTGGGTTCCTGCCGGGGACGGGGCAGGAGTGGGAAGGCATCATCCGGCGGGGCGCCAAGCTCATTTACGCGTACGCGGAAGCCACCGTCCCCAAGGTCACCGTGATCACCCGAAAGGCGTACGGCGGGGCCTATGACGTCATGGGCTCCAAGCACCTCGGGGCCGACCTCAACTTCGCCTGGCCGACGGCGCAGATCGCGGTCATGGGCGCGCAGGGCGCGGTCAACATCCTCTACCGGCCGGAGCTGCGCGAGGCGAGCGACCCGGCGGCACTGCGGGCCGAGCTTGTCCAGGAGTACGAGGACACGCTGGCCAACCCGTACATCGCGGCCGAGCGCGGCTACGTCGACCGGGTCATCCCACCGTCGACCACCCGGATCGAGATCATGCGTGCGCTGCGGCTGCTGCGCACCAAACGGGAGACACTGCCGGCCAAGAAGCACGGCAACATACCCCTCTAGGGAGTCGGCTCCGGCTTGAAGCTCACCGACAGCAGCTGCCAGTTTTCCGAGTTGTCTTTCCACTGGGACGCCGACGTCGACCAGAAGATGATGTAGCCGAGCGACGGCCCGATCACGACCCGGCGCTCACACACCGTGATCGGGCCCTCGGACGTGTCGTAGCTGTAGACCCAGTCGGCCGCGCCGGCGTAGAAGCCGGGGACCTTGGTGATCCGCGTCTGCTTGAAGCCGGCCAGCTGCGATCTGGCCTTGGCCGCGTCGGCGTTGGTCCAGGCCAGCGCGTCGGCGGTGGGGTTGGTGGTCCGCTCGATGCCGAGCTTGCGGCGCGGGACCACCTGCTCGTAGAACTCGGTCATCGTCGGATGGTTGGTGTCCCCAGTCCGCTGCAACCAGCCGTCGGGCACCCCGACCTGCCAGCGGTAGGTCGGGTCGACGTAGTAGTGGAACCCGGGCACCAGCCCGTATTGGCCGGTCGGCGACGGCGTTGCGGCAACGCTCGGCGACGTCGACGCGGGCGGCGGCGATTCCGCCTGGGTGCGCTCGCCGCGCCGGCGATCGACGAGGAATAGCCCGCCGGCCAGCAGGACGAGCACGAGCAGCGCGCTCAGGCCGGCCAAGGCCCAGCGGCGCCGGCGGTGCACCGGGGTGGGCTCGGCGGCCGGCGACGGGTTGCCCAGCTCGATCAGGCCGCCCGGCACGGTCGCCTTGCCCCGCACCTTGCCGGGGAACGTCACGCTCGGCTTCGCGCTGGTCGTGCCGATCTGCGACACGGCCTCCGAGTCCTCGGTGACCGGCTGGTGGTTGTTGGGCTTCGACTCGACCGGCACCGGTGACGCGACCGCCCGGGCGCCGTCGGAGCCTTCGGCACCGCTGACGCCGGAGACGATCTCCCGCGACTTGCGCGGCCGGGGCAGGGCCCACGGCCGGAAGCGGCTTTCGCTGTTGGCCGCCTTGCGCAGCAGCCGCTCGGTCTCCGCGATGCCGGCGCGGGCGCGCGGGTCCTTGCGCAACAGCGCGTTGAGGACCGGCTTGAGCACGCCGGCCCGCACGGCCGGGTCAGGGTCCTCGGTGGCGAGCGCGGTCAGCGTCGCGAACGTGGTCGAGCGCGCATACGGCGAGCGGCCCTCGACGGCTGCATAGAGCGTGGCGCCGAGCGACCACAGGTCGGCCTCGGGGCCGGACTGGCCCTCGCGAGCCCGCTCGGGCGCGATGTATTGCGGCGAACCGAGGATCAGCCCGGGCCGCGTAACGGCGCCGTCACCGCCCTCGAAGATCGCGAGGCCGAAGTCGGTGAGGACGACGCGGCCGTCGTCGGCCAACAGGACGTTGCCGGGCTTGACGTCGCGGTGCAGGACGCCGGCGAGGTGGGCGGCCTTGAGCGCGGCCAGCACGTCGATGCCGATCACCGCGGCCCGATCGGGTGGCAAGGTGCCCTCTTCGGTGATCACTTGGTGCAGCGATCGTGACGGAACGTATTCCATCACGATCCAGGGGCGGTTTTGCGCCTGAAGAACATCGTAGATGCGCACAACATGCGGGTTGTTGAGGCGAGCCGCGGCACGGGCCTCACGCATGGTGCGCATGCGTAACTCTTCGCGCTCCGCCTCGGTCAGCCCATCGGGCGGGACGATCTCCTTGATGGCGACGTCGCGGCGGAGCACCTCATCGCGGGCCAGCCAGACTCGACCCATGCCGCCGGAGCCGAGCGGCTCCAGGAGCCGGTAGCGCTCGGCTACCCAGGTCTGCTGCTGTGCCAAGGACATCACCTAGAACGTACCTGTTGAGCGGCCAACTCAAACCCCTCGCGAGCGGACCACCATTACCAAAAGGATGACCAGCCCCAACCCCACAAGTCCAGCCCCGATCAACGCCACCGGCAAGATCCGGAACGTATTGAGAACCGTAGCCTGCCGGGAAGTGTCCTGGTTGGCCGCGTACGTGATCGTTACGGTCACCAGATATTCATCAACGTCCCGCTTAATGTCTACCCGACCGGGGAGCGACAGGGGCGCGTTTCCAGGAGCTGGATCGAGAACGGCCGTCGTCGTCGCCGTCGTGGTGACGGCGGCGCCGTCCTCGGGCCGGTCGATCGTGCAGGTGGTCGCGGCCAGGAAGCCGAGCGGCTGGGGCAGCGAGCGGTCGGTGTTGTCGTCGGCCGGCAGGATGATCGCCCCGGACGAGCCGTCGTCGCAGTGCACGGTCAGCGACGCGGCCGCCGAGCGACCCGTCGTGTCGCCGTCGAAACGGAGCGTGACCTGCAGTTTTGTCGCCGGTACGAACTGGAACGTGGCCACGCACTTGGCGTCCGGGGCGTCCAGTCGCAGCGGCACGACGTCGGCGCCGGCCGCCCCGGAAGCCGCCGGGTCGCCCGGGTCGCAGGAGAACGAGCTCAGCCGCCAGGCCCCGTCCACGGCCGACGGCGGGGCGAGCGGCGTGATCAGGTAGGAGCCGTAGTCGAGCGCGCCCGGCACGTTGCCCTGCGCGTCGGCCGCCGTGCCGAACGCGGTCGTCGTCGCCGCGGCGGACCAACCGACCCCGGTGGCCGTGCTGCCGCTGGTGATCACCGCGTTGTCCGGGCCGCTGCCGGCGCCGTCGGGGCGGCGGACGACGGCGAACGCGGCCGTGCCGGTGCCGCCCACGGTCACCGCGCTCAGGTCGAGCGTGGCCGGCCGCCGGGCCATACGCAGCACGCAGTCGAGCGGGGTGTTGATCGCCAGCTGGACGGTGGCCACCAGGCCGTTGGGCTTCACGTCGTCGCCGTTGCAGGTCACCGTGGCCAGCGACCACAGCGGGCCCTGGCCGTCCGGCGGGGCGACCGTGATCGTGTACTGGCCAGGGGTCAGCGTGGCGAGATCGGCGCCGGTGGCGTCGGCCGCCGAGCCGTCGCCGGCCGGGCCCGCCTGCAGTTGCCGCGGGCCGCCGTCGCCGTTGACGGTCACCCCGAAGGTGCCGCCGGCGAGATCGCTGAACACCCGGACCGCGAGGCCGGTCGTGACGACCGGCGGGTCGAACGTGAACGTGCAGGTGACGACCTCACCCGGGGCCAGCGTCACGTCGGCCGTGCCCTGGATCGGGTCGGTGGCCGTCAAGCTCTGGCCGGCGCCGCTCTTGGTGCAGCTCAGATCGGACAGCCGCCAGCCGGGCGGCGGGTGGGCGGTGATCCGGCTGGGCAGGCCGCCGGCCGTTCGCACCAGGGACACGTCGGCCGGGTTGCCGGCGCTCGCCACGGTGAGGCGCTTGTCGGCCGAGTACGAGTTGGTGGCGTCGTAGGTGAACCGCTGCGGATAGCCGACCGCCCGAGTCGGCTTCGTCCGCACGGTCAGCGTCCCGGCGGGGGCGGCCGACTGCACGTAGTACGCGAAACAAAAGACGTGTCGAATCTCGGCCGGGAATCCGATCCATTGCACGTTGGTCCCGGCCCGGCCGTCGTAACCACAGCGCAGCGCCGCGAACCCGTAGGTTGCATCCGGCTCCTCGGGCGTGCCGCCCTGCACCCACAGTTGCCGGGTGACGGCCCGTTTGACCTGGTCGTCGGTCAGCGTCACGGTGACCGCGCCGTCGATCGTCTTGCCGGTCGGCGCCCCGGCCGCGTCGAGCAGCGGCGCGGTCGAGCCGGTCGGCCCGACGTCCTGCGTCGGCCCGGTAACGCTGGAGAGGGAGCCCCGCCGCTGCGCGCCGGTGCCGATCGTGAAGTGCCAGCCGTTGAGCGCCGTGCAGCCGTTGCTGTTGGCCGCCTCGACGTCGGGGTTGACGCCCTCGCCCTCGTCGTATTGGTTGTCGCGCCCGGGCGCGGTCGCCGCCTCCGTCGTGTCGTCCCGGACGCGGTTGGCCATGACCTGGGCGTAGCTGGTGCACGTGCGGGCGACGAAGGTCACCTGGTAGCGAGTCGAGGTGGACACGGACGACGGCTGCGACGGCGGATCCTCGGCGCGAGCCGGACTCATCGGCGCCAATCCCAGCGCGGCGACCGCGAACAGCGCCGCGGCCACGCGGGAGCTTTTCATTCGTAGCGCCCCGTTTCGCCATCGACTCCCGTTCCCCACCAACGAGTATGCGCCGCTTACGCCCGCGTATGCTCACAGGTCAGCAACGTTTCCCCCACCCTTTCCGCCGCCGAATTGGGACGAACGTGACGGATGCCCCGTTTCTTCGCATCGTACGCGGTACGCCGACGCCCGAAGAGGTCGCGGCGCTGGTCGGCGTGCTGCTGTCGCGCCGTCCCGCCGGCGTCGGGCAGCGACCGGTCACGTCGCGGTGGCGGCTGAGCGCACGGCCGGCGAGCGGGCTGCGGCCGGGGCGCGGTGCGTGGAAAGCCTCAGCGCTTCCGCGCTAGTGTCACGCCGTCGCCGAGCGGCAACAGCATCGATTCGACGCGGGCGTCCGCCAGTACCGCCGCGTTGAAATCGATGATCGTCTGCGTTGACGGATCGGGTTTGGCGTCCACCACCTGCCCGTCCCACAGGACGTTGTCGACCAGGACCAGCCCACCGGAGACAAGCCGCGGGACGATCGCATCCCAGTAGGCCGCATAGCCACCCTTGTCCGCGTCGATGAACGCGAGGTCGATGTGCGGCTCGGCGGGCATCGCGGCAAGCGTGTCGGCGGCCGGCCCGAGGCGCAACTCGATGCGGTCGTCGAGGCCGGCCCGCTTCCAGTAGCGCCGAGCGACGGCGGTGAACTCCTCAGAGACGTCGCAGCAGACGAGCCGGCCACCGGGCACGAGCCCGCGAGCGATCGCGATCGAGGACAGGCCGGTGAACGTGCCGACCTCGACGGCGTGCCGTGCGCCCTGGATCTTGGTGATCATCGTCAGGAACGCGGCCTGCTCGGGCGCGATCTGCATGCCGGACCGGCCGGGCAGCGCGGCCCGCGTCTCGGCGATGAGGTCGGCGATCAGATCGTCGGGGGCGCTGCCGTTGGCCACCACGTAGGCCTGAAGGTCATCGGGCAGGCCCAAGGTCTTGGCGGACACGGCTAACGCCTCCAGAGATCGGTGATCGACAGGTCCAGCGCGGCGAGCAGGCGGCGCAGCAGCGGCATGGACAGGCCGACCACCGTACCGTGGTCGCCCTCGATCCACTCCACAAACGGGGCGCCGACGCCGTCGATCGTGAACGCGCCGGCGACCTGCAGCGGCTCGCCGGTTTCGACGTAGCGCTCGATCTCATCGTCGGCGATGTCCGCGAAGTACACGGTGGTGCTCGACACCTCGGAGACCTGGCGGGACTTGGCCGGCTCGATCAGGCAGTGCCCGGTGTGCAAGACCCCCGACCGGCCGCGCATCGCCTTCCACCGGCGGGTCGCCTCGGCCGCGTCGGCCGGCTTGCCGAGCACCTCGCCGTCGAACTCGAGGACCGAGTCGCAGCCGAGCACGAGATCGCTTTCCGGCCGGCGCGCGGCGACGGCCTGCGCCTTCATGCTCGCGAGGGTCCCGGCGAGGGCGCCGGCGTCGGCTATGTCCACAGTGGACTCGTCCACCGTGCTGACGACGACGATCGGGTCGATGCCGGCCGCGACGAGCAGCCGCCGGCGCGCCGGGCTGGCCGACGCGAGAACGATGGTCTTCACAAGCGTGATTTTGCGCTTTGATCGGCGGCCCGCGTGACAGGGGTTGGCAGAATCACGAACATGCGCAAGCTATGGGCTGAGTTCAAGGCGGTGGCCATCGGGGGCAATGTGCTCGATCTGGCGTTGGGCTTCATCATTGGCACCGCCTTTGCCACGCTCATCCAGTCCTTCGTGTCGCACGTCTTCCTGCAGCTGATCGCCGCGATCATCGGCAAGCGCAACTTCGACGACGTCGTCGTCCCGATCGAGGGCACCAACCTCGAGGTCGGCGCGTTCCTCAACGATCTCCTGCAGTTCGTGCTGCTGGCGGTCGCGCTGTTCTTCGTGGTCAAGTTCATCACCTGGCTGGGCGTCGAGCGCGGGCGCTCCCTGGCCGTGCAGACCTGCCCGTACTGCCTTGACCGGGTGCCGCGCGGCGCCTACATCTGCCGTTCGTGCGCGCAGCCGCTGGTCGACGAGCTGCCGCCGCTGACCGAGGCGGCCCGGCGGCTGGCCGAGCGGGAAGCGCGGAAATGGCCGAGCATGCCCCTGCGCCAGCGCCGGAAGGATGTCCCAGACGACGCGGAACAGCCCGAGACGTGACGATCACGTCCCGGGCCGTGTTCGCGAACCCCCGTTCTGGCCCCGCTAGCGCAGACCCCTCGCGAACGACCGGGCGCCCCAGATCACCGCGAGCACGGCGAGCGCTCCGACGATCAGCGCGGCCTGCCACACGGAGCTTGCCCCCGAGTGGCCGTTGAACAGGGCACGCACCCCGTCGACCGCCCACGAGAACGGGTTGAAATCGGCGATCCGCTTGAGCCACCCCGGCGCCGCGGCCAGCGGCAGGAGGATGCCGGCGGTCAGCATCACCGGCTGGACCACGGTGTTCAGCAGCGGTGCCAGCGCGTCCTCGCTCTTCAGCTTCAGCGCTGTTGCGTAGGAGACGGCCGACAGCATCAACGCGATCAGCGCCAGCAGCAGGTACGCGAGGAGCACGTCTCCGAGGTTCACGCTCAGCCCGAAGGCGAGCGCGACGACGGTCAGCAGGATGGCCTGGACCAGCAGCGAGACCACGTCCCGCAGGGATCGGCCGAGCAGCAGCGCGAGCCGGCTGACCGGGGTGACCCGGCTGCGCTCGATCACCCCGGCGCGCAGTTCGGCGATCAACGCGAACCCGGTGAACAGCGGGCCGAACATGGCCAGCAGCACGAGCAGGCCGGGCACGAAGATCCGGTACGCGTCCGCGTTGGACGTGGTGTGCAGCGCGGACTTCAGCAGCGGCGCGAAAAGCACCAGGTAGAAGAGCGGCTGCACGATCCCGACGATCAGCCAGACGGGATTTCGCAGGACCAGCAGCATCTGGCGCTGGAAGATCAACCAGGTGTCACGAGCGATTTTCACGGCGTCTCCTTCAGCTTTCCCGCAGCGAGCGGCCGGTCTTGGTGAGGAACACGTCGTCGAGGCTCGGCCGGTGCAGCTCGATCGACTGGGGAGCGATGCCCTCGCCGTCGAGGACGCGCAGGATGGCCGGGATCGCCACGGCGCCGTTGTCGACGTACAGCCGCAGGCCACCCTGCTCCGGGGTCTCCAGCTTGCGGACGTATTCGGCGCCGTCCAGCAACTGCGCGGCAACCGGTGTCGATCCGTTGAGCCCGATCGTGACGACGTCGCCGGCGATCTCATGCTTGAGCGCGTCCGGCGTGTTCTCGGCGACGATCTCGCCGTTGTCGATGATCGCGACCCGGTCGCACAGGGCGTCGGCCTCGTCCAGGTAGTGCGTGGTGATGAACACCGTCATGCCGTCGGCGCGCAGGCGGCGGATCTCCTCCCACATGTGCGCGCGGCTCTGCGGGTCGAGGCCGGTCGTCGGCTCGTCGAGGAACACGACCTTCGGGGCGTGGATGATGCCGAGCGCGATGTCGACCCGTCGGCGCTGGCCGCCCGAGTAGGTCTTGCAGGGCCGATCGGCGTACTCGGCGAGCTGGAACGCCTGCAACGCCTCGGCCGCACGCCGCTGGGCGGACGACTTGGACATCCCGTAGAGCCGTCCCTGCAGCACCAGCTCCTCGCGGGCCGTGCTGTCGTCCCAGGTGCTGCCGCCCTGCGCGACGTAGCCGATCCGGCGGCGCACCTCGCCCGGCTGCCGACGCAGGTCGACCCCGGCGATCGTGGCGTCGCCGCCATCGGGGGTGATCAGCGTCGCGAGCATGCGCAGCGTGGTCGTCTTGCCGGCGCCGTTGGGCCCGAGGAACCCGAAGATCTCCCCCGCGGCCACGCTCAGGTCGACCCCGCGCACGGCCTCGACCGTCTTGGTTTCGCGACCGGCGCGGGAACGGAACGACTTCCGCAAGCCCTTTGTCTCGATCATGAGCGTCTCCTCTGAAGTGTGGCGAGCGAGGACACGCTATCGCGATATAGCTCTCCTAGTCAATGTTGAATATGTCGTGACTATTACTCGACTTCGTCGACGTTGCCCATCGACTCCCGCCAGACGCGCATCATCTCCTCGGTGGGCTGCTCGTGAGCGTG